>Ga0116152_10001346_pt1 | contig 20267 bp, 11 predicted proteins | sample AD_UKC119_MetaG_FD_89894 | JGI IMG/M metagenome (GOLD analysis project Ga0116152, IMG submission 89894) | Active sludge microbial communities of municipal wastewater-treating anaerobic digesters from Hong Kong - AD_UKC119_MetaG | ecosystem: Engineered > Bioreactor > Anaerobic > Digestate...
GCCTTGCATACAAGGCTTTATGCAAACCGCAGCAGGGCGTCGTTCGCCGCGCGATTCACATGTCGAGGAATTATGCCCGTGTTTCGGACCTTCGTCCGTTGTTGACGGTAAAAAGTTCGATTCTTCGTATTGCGAATTCGTAGTCCAGCCACTGTTGCGTGGGCGGATGCGCCCTTTTTGCGGGTGGTCGGAGCGTTCGTTGCGCGTTGCCGGGGGCGTCCGGCGATCGACCACGGGGACCGAACTGACGTTGGATTCGCGAAGGGCGTCGGATCCTACCTGAGAGCGATTCCAGGCGAACCTGAGAGCGGATTGCGTTGACAGAAACAACAAGCGATCTACACTGCACCGTTCGGCTGTCTGCGGCGGAAATTCGTCGCTGATCGCCGCCGAGCTGACCCCGTAGCTCAATTGGATAGAGCGCAGCCCTGCGAAGGCTGAGGTTGGACGTTCGAATCGTCTCGGGGTCGTTTCCGGCTTTTCTCGCCGGGGGGAAACCCATCCAACGCTTTTGAAAGATCCATCCACTCCGCGCCCTGGATGCGATCGGACTACAATAGCCGCATGACTGTGATCGCATCTTCGACGGACCTGCGCGACATCGCCGACAAGGTGGATCGCGGCGAACGCCTGAAACATGAGGACGGCGCGCGTCTCTACGCCTCAGCGGACATTCACGAGATCGGTCGGATGGCGAATGTCGTCCGCGATCGCCTCCACGGCGACGCCGCGTACTACAACATCAACCGGCACATCAATTACACGAACTACTGTGTCCTGCGATGCAGGTTCTGTTCGTTCTATCGGCCGTACCCCGCGAAGAAGGACGCGGCGGGACCAACGGAGGGCGATCTCCGGCTCAACCTGCTCACTGAGCAGCCCGACGAGTACGAGCTCTCTGTCGATGACGTGGTTGCGAATGCAACGGCCGCGGCCGACGCCGGCGCGACGGAAGTGCACATCGTCGGCGGTCTCCATCCGCGGCTCCCGTTCGACTACTACCTCGACATGTGCCGCGCCCTGAAGGCGGCGGCGCCGCGCCTTCACATCAAGGCGTTTACCGCGATCGAGATCATCCACTTCACGCGCATCACGAAGCCACGCCTAAGCATTCGCGAAGTCCTGGAACAGTTGCGCGACGCCGGTCTGGGCAGCCTGCCGGGCGGCGGGGCGGAGATCTTCGACGATCGCGTCCACGATGAGGCCTACCGGAACAAGGTCGGGGAGGCCGGCTGGTTCGACGTCCACGACACGGCCCACGAGATCGGTATCCCGTCCAACGCGACGATGCTCTACGGCCATATCGAGCGGCCCGAGGAGCGCATCACGCACATGATCAAGCTGCGCGAGCACCAGGATCTTTCCCTGCGCGAGCACAAGGCGGCGTTCAACTGCTTCATCCCGCTCTCGTTCATTCCGGATGACAGCGAACTGGCACACCTGCCGGGACCGACAGGGCTGGATGACCTGAAGACGCTCGCCATCAGCCGCCTGATGCTGGACAACATTCCGCACATCAAGGCCTTCTGGATCATGCAGTCGGCCAAGCTCTCGCAGATCGCCCTGGACTGGGGCGTGGACGATATTGACGGCACAGTCGTGCAGTACGACATCACGAAGCGTGAAGGCGGCGCCGGCAATCGCCATCAGGAAATGACGATCGATCAGCTGCATCGGCTGATCCGCGAGACGGGTCGCCGGCCCGTCGAGCGCGACACGCTCTATCGTCGTGTCGAGCGCAACGGCGCCGATTGGACGATTGTGGCCGACAATCGCTAGTTTCGCGCGCCCGGAACCGCGTTTTCAGATCGTCAGGCGGGTTTTCCGTGTTTTGACGGATGGGTAAAGTTTACTAGAATCGAGCCATTGCAATTGGGTTGCATGATTGCCTGTGGCAACCATTTTCCAGACTCAGCTCCAGATGATTTTTGCAGGTTGATAATGGCGTTTACGTTTGATCTCCCGGAAGAACTGACGATGTTCCGCGACGTTGCGCGGAAGTTTGCCGCCGAGCGCATCGCGCCCTTCGCACGCGAGTGGGACGCCAGGAAATGGATCCCGGACGATGTCATCGCCGGCATGGGGCAGGCCGGTCTGCTCGGCGCCACACTGCCCGAGGAATACGGCGGCGCCGGCCAGGGTTTGCTCGCCATGACGGTCGTCGTGGAAGAGATCGCCCGCTGGTGCGGCGGCACGGCGCTCTTCATCGCGGCCCATTCGGGCCTGTGCTCCACGCACATCCGTCTCGCCGCAAATGATGAGCAGAAGAAGATGTGGCTGCCGCGTCTCGCCACGGGAGAGACGATCGGTTCCTGGTGTCTCAGCGAGCCCGAATGCGGGACGGACGCCGAAGCCCTGACGACCCGCGCCGAGAAGACGGCCAACGGCTGGAAGCTCAACGGCCGCAAATTCTGGATCACGAACGGCAAACGCGCCGGCGTCTTCGTCGTCATGGCGCGGACCGAGATCGGCAAGCGCGGCGCCCGAACCATCAGCGCCTTCATCGTCGAGGGCGATCGCCCCGGTGTCATCGTCGGCGAGCCCGAGGACAAGATGGGCATGCGGGCCAGTGACACAGTTCCCGTCAACTTTGAGAACTGCGAGATCCCCGAAGCGAACCTCTGTGGCGTGTTCAACGAAGGCTATGTCGATGCCCTGCGCGTTCTGGATCGCGGCCGCGTCACGATCGGCTCGCTCAGTGTTGGGCTCGGTCGCGGCTGTCTGGAAGAGGCCGTGAAGTACGCCGCCGAGCGTCACAGCATGGGCAAGCCGCTGCATGATCATCAGGCGATCCAGATGAAGCTGGCCGACATGGAGATGCAGGTGGAGGCCGCGCGGCTCCTGGTGCGCCAGGCCGCCTGCACGCACGACGCCGGCAAGCCCGACAAGCAGGTCAGCTCCATCGCCAAGCTGTTCGCTTCTGAGATGGCGAGCCGCGTGGGCTGGGATTCGATTCAGATCCACGGTGGGGCCGGGTACACGAAGGACGTCTGCGTCGAGCGCCTCGTCCGCGACAACAAGCTCTGCGAGATCGGCGAAGGCTCCAGCGAGGTTCAGCGCATGCTGATCGCTCGCGGTGAATACGCCCGCCGCGCCGCGGTCTGATCCGGCGCGACGCGCCTACGGAACATGAGACACGAAGGGCGAGACGCCCAGCCCCGCCAGGCGGACTCAACGACGCCGGGCGGATACGCAAGGTTGATTCGAGATGACAACGATGGCGAGTGAATACGCATACGTACAGGATGGCATTCCCTTCGGCTACGAGCTGGATGAGGACCATCAGATGCTGCTGGACGGCATTCGTGACTTTGCGCGGAATGTCGTCGCCCCCGGCGCGATGGAACGCGACATCAAGGGCGAGTTCCCGGCGGAAGTGGTCAGGCAGCTCGGCGAGATGGGCTACATGGGGATCTGCATCCCCGAGCAGTACGGCGGCGCCGGTCTGGACGCCCTCGCTTCGGCGATTGTCGTCGAAGAGCTCTCCTACGCGGATGCGAGCGTCGGCGTCATCAACAGCGTGCAGAATTCGCTCGTCGCCGATCCGATCATGAAATACGGCACGGACGAGCAGAAGCAGACATGGCTGCCGAAGATGGCCCGCGGCGAATGCCTCAACTGCTTCAGCCTCAGCGAGGCGGGCTCCGGTTCGGACGCCGGCGCCATGAAGTGCCGGGCGACGCTGGAAGGCGACGAATGGGTCATCAACGGCACGAAGCTCTGGGTCACGAACGGCGCCGAAGCCGACCTGATCCTCCTCTTCGTTCGCACGGAAGATGGCGATCGGCGAAACGCGTCGGCCCTCCTCGTCCCGAAGAACACGCCGGGACTGACCGTCGGCAAACACGAGGACAAGCTTGGCATCCGCGGCAGCAGCACGACGGAACTGATGTTCGACAACTGCCGACTGCCGAAGACGGCCCTGCTCGGCGAGCGCGGTCGCGGGCTGAACATCGCCCTGATGGCGATCGACGGCGGCCGACTGGGCATTGCCGCCCAGGCGCTGGGTATCGCCCAGGCGTGCCTCGATCGATCGGTCGATTACGCCAAGGCGCGCAATCAGTTCGGCAAGGCCATCGCGGACTACCAGGCGATCCAGTGGAAGATCGCCGACATGGCGACGCGGATCGCCGTGTCGCGGGCTCTGCTCTACAAGGGCTGCTGGCTCAAGATGAACGGCGCCCACAGCCTGCACATTCCCGCGATGGCAAAGGTCGCAGCCAGCGAGACGGCGAGCTTCTGCGCAAACCAGGCGATCCAGATCTTCGGCGGCATGGGCTATTGCCGCGAGAGCGAGGTCGAGCGCTTCCTGCGTGACGCCAAGATCACGGAGATCTACGAGGGCACAAGCGAAATGCAGCGACAGACGATCGCGCTCTCCCTCATCAAGGACCCCGATCGCGTCACGAACATCTAGCTCCGAATGGGTGGCATGCTTGCCCTCAAAGGCAAGCATGTGGAAGTCGCGCAACTTCCGAGCCGCCGCAGTCATGCGGCGGTTGGCGCGCGGGAACGATCGGAAATCCCAGCCGTCTGATCCGTGCAATCGGTTCGTTCTTGCGAAGCCCAGGTGAACGCGCCTAATGACCAGGCCATGACTGGCTTGGCTCGGAGCGTCCCCGAGTGGTATGCCCGCCCTCAATGGCGGATGGCATGCTTGCCCCCAAGGGCAAGCATGTGGAAGTCGCGAGGGCTCAGGCCCAATGTCACCGTGCTGAACGTCACGCAACTTCCGAGCCGCCGCAGTCATGCGGCGATTGGCGCGCGCGTGAACGATCGGAAATCCCAGCCGTGATCCATAAGATCGGTTCGTTCCTGCGAAGCCAAGGGTACGCGCATAACGACCAGGCCATGACTGGCCTGGCTCGGAGCGTCCCCAAGTGGCTGCCCGCCCTCAACGGAGGGTGGCATGCTTGCCCCCAAAGGCAAGCATGAGGAAGTCGCGCAACTTCCGAGCCGCCGAAGCGATGCGGCGGTTGGCGCGCGCGTGAACGATCGGAAATCCCAGCCGTCTGATCCATACAATCGGTTCGTTCCTGCGAAGCCAAGATGTGCGCGCCTAACGACCAGGCCATGACTGGCCTGGCTCGGAGCGTCCCCAAGTGGCTGCCCGCCCTCAACGGAGGGTGGCATGCTTGCCCTCAATGGCAAGCATGAGGAAGTCGCGCAACTTCCGAGCCGCCCTCACGCGGCGCTCGGTTCGCGAACGATCGACCGTCCGCATTCCGGACAGCGTCCCGACGTGGCGCCTGTCAGATCGTAGCCACAGGCTTCGCACCAGCCGTCACGAAGCCCGGCAATCAACTCCGCCAGGTCGCCGAATGTCGCAACTCCCGCCGGCGTGATTCTGGCCGTCCCTCGGAGCCTGCGAGTCATGGCCAGAGCGCCGCCGATCAGCAGCGTGAAAATCGCGCCCAGTATGACGGTGAGGATACCGCCAAAGAAGATCGTGGGTTCGACGGCTCTCACGATGTTTTCGACACTGAATCCTTCGATGATGAGCACGAGGATCATGAAGCCACCGAATCCGACGGCGCCGCCGACGATCCAGCCCCAGACATAAATGGACAGACCGAACATCCTCGGCGGCATGAACCGGGGGAGTCGAGGGACACGGCCGGGCAATCGAAAGTTCAGCAGTTCCCAGGCGTGTGAAAGCTCGCCGGGGCTCAGACGTTCGCCCAGGGCCGTGCTCGACGTAAAAGGCCGGATGCTCGGATGGAGGGCGTGGATGAACTGTGTCACGACGTGGAAGGCGTCCTCCGAGACGCTCCTTGTGACGTCTTGTTGATCAGGCGGCGTCGATTCCGTCGCCCGGCGTCGGGCGATCCAGTCCGCGAGCCGTGCGAACGTGAAGTCGTCCGAGCAGCCGTGAAGAAACAGGATGTCGAGATTGAGCTGCGAACGGCCGGTGAGCGTCCGCCAGTCCTCATTCGAAATGTGAACGCCCGTGATGCGTTTGACTGTCAGGCCAATGGCGTAGAGATCCAGAGCGCCGCCACCACCCGCCGAGTCGATCAGCCAGCGCTCGATGCGCATGTCGGGTTCGATCCGAGGCGCGTTGGGCCGAATCGCGTGTGCGACGACGCGAAGAAGTTCCATCGCGGCGTCTCTGCCGACGCCTGAAACCGCGGTCGCTGTGTCTCCGGACCGATTGCTCATGCAACGCCATCGTAGTCGTCAGTGCGCCCTGCGGCGAGCGCACGGCGTGTTCCGGCGTAATGACCAGGCCATGACTGGCCTGGCTCGGAGCGTTCCCGGGTGGCATGCCCGCCCTCAATTGCGGGTCGCATGCTTGCCCCCAAAGGCAAGCATGAGGAAGTCGCGCAACTTCCGAGCCGCCGAAGCGATGCGGCGGTTGGCGAGCGCGGGAACGATCGGAAATCCCAGCCGTCTGATCCGTGCAATCGGTTCGTTCTTGCTAAGCTCAGGCGTACGTGCGGAACGACCAGGCCATGACTGGCCTGGCTCGGAACGTTCCCGGGTGGCATGCCCGCCCTCAACGGAGGGAGGCATACTTGCCCTCAATGGCAAGCATGAGGAAGTCGCGCCTTGGCATGCTGCGCAAGTGCCGCGTCATCTGAACACCCGACCGCATTCCGGGCACCGTTCCGACGTGGCGCCCGTCAGGTCGTAACTGCAGCCGTCACACCAACCGCCGCGTTCGCCTGACATCAGCTTCGCCAGATCGGCAAACGTCTCAATGTCGTATGGGAGCATCGATCGGCCGAATCGTCTCCTCACAAAAATCTGCCGGGCGGCTCGATCGGCCACGATCAGCAACAGAAGGGTCAATCCCCATAGGAGCAACACCAGCAGGACAATGACAATGATACTTGTTGTCTGAGATACGCCGGATGTGGACACGCCGGGCCACCCTGCAATGTAGCCAACGATAGCAAGAGCCGCCACGCCGCTGGCGATGATCAGCCGAGATTCGATGAAATCCCCGCCGCGAACGTCCCGCGTGATCGTCTTCAGCGCCGGAATCCGCTCCGGGCAATGCCAGCGAACGCGTCGCCACATCCTCGCAATGGCGCCGGCGCCAAGTCGATCGACAATACGCACGCTGGGTCCGAAGGGCTTGACCTTCGGCGCTACCTCTTTTGCGACGCGCTCGATCTCGCGAAATGCGCCAGCCGTGCGACTCGAAACGCCGAGGAGTGTGATCGGCGCCACGCGAATCGACGCCGACTTGTGGGCAACAAAGGTCGCCAGGCGATCAATCGTGAAGAGCGGGGCGAATCGCTCCAACCAGTCCGCATCCGATTTGCAGATCGATCGACCTGTCAGGAAGTCCTGATCGTCCCGCGTGATCGTGATGTCGAACGCGCGTTCGATCTGTTCGTAGGACGCAGCGAGCCGCGAGGTGTTCGCGCCAAGTGGATCGGGGATCACGTCGCAGATTCGCGTTGCGCCATCGAGTGGATCGGCCGCGGCGCCGGGCGCGCTCAGCAATGCGGTGATTCGGCGAGTGGTTTCCACGAAGGACGCATCGGGCGGTTCGATGCGGGGACGCGGATCGCATCCGCATTCGGGGCATCGTTTGGGGGAGATCCCCGTCATGTTGTAGCCGCAGTGGATGCACCAGCCCGCGTCTTCGGCGCCGACGAGTTTCGCGAGATCGCCGAATGTCACGATGTCGTTGGGGAGGAGCGCTTCGGCGCGCCGATAGCGCCGCGCCAGGGCGGGAAACGCGTCGCATGCACGGCGAAAGAGCGCGCCCAGGATTGGGGCGATTGTCGCCGAAGCCACGAACGCGCACAGGTTGAACAAGCCACTGCGGATTGTCGCCGGTCCGCCGATCCACCAACCCAGCGTGAATGAAATCGCCAGCGTCAGCGCAAATGTCGCGAGCGCGAGTTGAAGGAATCGGTGGCTGGCGCCGAGGGCCGGCACGTGAGTGGGGTTACGCCGGCACACGGTCGCCCAGAAGATCGGAAGCGATTCGAAATTGATAATGTCCAGGATCGGCGTGCTGGGACCGAAGCGTGGCGACAGTGGGGCAAGCTTCCGAACGATCGATTTGAGGGCCTGGAACCCGCCCGCCGCGGCGCTGGTCGCGCCAAGGATGATCGCGGGCCTGGGCGCACTGACATCGACCCGATGGGCGATGACGTCGGCAAGCTGGCCGAACGTGATACATGGGGCGTAGCGCGTTTGCCGCTCCGCGTCGGAATCGGTGAGCTGTTCACCTGAGAGGAAGCGCCAGTCGTCGTCGGTGAAGGTGACGTCGAAGCGATTTTCCAGATACTGCGCGAGATCGCTGAGATCAATGTCGTATCCTGCGGCGCCGACGAGATAATCGAGAACGGGCGTGGTCGGCGCGATCCGCCTACCGTCGCCCAGCACGTCATGCATCCCGATCGCGAGCACTGTCATCGCCGCGGCCCGATCGGTTGGGAGGCCGGTTGTCGGACTGGAGGGCTCCGGCGCCATGGTGTCCATTCTAGCGATTCGGGACCTCGGGTGGCAGGGTGACATGCTTGCCCCCAAAGGCAAGCATGTGGAAGTCGCGCAACTTCCGAGCCGCCGCAGTCATGCGGCGGTCGGCGCGTGCGTGAACGATCGGAATTCTCCGCCGTCTGATTCATGCAATCGGTTCGTTTCTGCGAAGCTCAGGCGTGCGCGCCTAATGACCAGGCCATGACTGGCCTGGCTCGGAACGTTCCCGGGTGGCATTTTTGCCCTCAACGGCGGGTGGCATGCTTGCCCCGAAAGGCAAGCATGTGGAAGTCGCGCAACTTCCGAGCCGCCGCAGTCATGCGGCGGTCGGCGCGCGCGTGAACGATCGGAAATCTCCGCCGTCTGATCCGTGCAATCGGTTCGTTCTTGCTAAGCTCAGGCGTACGTGCGGAACGACCAGGCCATGACTGGCCTGGCTCGGAGCGTCCCCGAGTGGTATGCCCGCCCTAAGTGGCGGGTGGCATGCTTGCCCCCAAAGGCAAGCATGTGGAAGTCGCGCAACTTCCGAGCCGCCGCAGTCATGCGGCGGTTGGCGCGTGAGTGATCGTTCGGAGAGCCCGGCCGGCCCGGCCCGGCGCCGGGTTCGATCTGAACATACGCGGGCATGCCGGCGTCATGCCCCGGCCATGACTGGCCCGGCTCGGCATGCAATGCGTCGCTCCCGAAGCCAGGCGGCGCCTACTCGACGAGCGAACATCGCATTCGACGCCTAAGATCCCCGAAATCCCGATCCACCGTCGTCCGTAGGGTACGGACCGGCGTCGGATCGACAACGCCGTTCGAAAGGACCCTCGCACATGGCGTTCAATGTGGAAGGCAAAGTGGCGCTCGTAACGGGCGCCAATCGCGGAATTGGCAAAGTGATCGTCGAGACGCTCCTGGCGAAGGGCGCCGCGAAGGTGTACGCCGCCGTCCGGGATCCCGCGAGCGCGACGAAACTCGCCGACGGAAACCCGAAGCGCGTCGTCGCCATTCCCGTCGACCTCTCGCAGCCCGAGACGATTCACGCCGCCGCGGAAGTGGCGGGGGATGTCGAGCTCGTCATCAACAACGCCGGCATTCTGAAGACGGCGTCCGCCCTCGACGCCGGCGCAACGGACGCCCTGAAGAGCGAATTCGATGTCAACGTCTTTGGTCTCCTTCGTATCGCCCAGGCCTTCGCGCCGATTCTGAAGAAAAACGGCGGCGGGGCGTTCGTGCAGTTGAACTCCGTCGCGTCGCTTCGCAGCTTTCCGCCGTTTGCGACGTACTGCGCGTCGAAGGCGGCGGCCTATTCCCTGACGCAGGCGCTGGCCGCCTCGTTCGCCGAACAGGGCACGCAGACGCTCAGTGTGCATCCGGGGCCCATCGCGACGGACATGGGCCACGACGCCGGCTTCGATGAGATCGCCGAACCACCGTCGGTCGTAGCCGAGGGCATCGTCCGCGCCCTGGCGGCCGGCGACAGGCACGTCTTTCCGGATTCCTTCGCTCAGCAGATGGGCAGCGCCTTCGACAGTTTCCGCGTGAATGTGATCGAAAATGCGGAGGCGTAAGTCGCCGGCGGCGCGGAATTCGGACGTTGCGACAAAAATCCCGTTGCGCGCACAATCGCGCCAAAACGCCTGATTTCATTGCCGAATCTGAAGATCCGCTCACGTGATTCGGCGAGCGTCCGCAAATAAACCATGCGATTGTGGATCAAATGCGGCATGCCGGAACGGGGCGCCCTGCGATGAATCGAGGGCGCCCCGTTTTGCGCGCCATGTTATCGACATCTGTCGAAATCACGTGTCGCAGGGCGCTTGTGTCACTGTCGGCGTTTGCCTTATGCTGGTCTCCAGACACGCCCAAAACTGGGGGGGCGTTGTACAGGATCGGCGCAGTTGTGACGCCCGCGAGCGTCACGCTCCATCAGCGCCGTACAACGAAATGGAACAGGTGCTCCGATGAAACGAACGATTCTGGCGTCCACGCTCGCTTGCGCTGCGCTTTGTCTTGCCGTTACGCAATCCGCCTCGGCCCGGCCGATCTTTGACGAGTTCGGTCCGCTCCCGAACGCCACGTTCGGTGGTCAGGGCATTCCGAATGAAGAAGTCGCCATCTCGTCGCAATGGGACGATGGCGATGTGCTCATCACGATCGCCATGAGCGCGACGCAGCGATACAGCAATCCGGCCGTGACCAATGACGGCGCCGGAACGTATTTCGCGCTGGCCGGCGCCAACTTCGGCGGGAACAACGAGAGCCTCATCGAAGGCGCCCTCTGGAACTTCAACTTCTATCTGAAGGTGGAAGGTATCAACGGCGCCACGCCCGTTCTCGCCGACTATCAGATCGATCTCTATTATGACTTCGATACGGGTGACGATACGTTTATCGGCGATCTCGGCTCGATCGACCTGACTGCGTCGATTCTCGCGTCACCGACGCCGGGCGCGACGATCCTCGAGGATTCGCAGAACCTGAATTTCGCCTACCTGGCGGCGGGCATCCCCGGTTTCGTCAAGCCGCCCGCCGGTTCGTTCGATCCCGACGCCCTGGGTGAGTACAACTTCGGCATCCAGGTCCGCCGCGACGGCTGGGGCATCGAGACCGTCGCGATGGATGTGCGAGTCATTCCCGAGCCCGCCACGATGGCCCTCTTCACGCTCGGTGGTCTCGCCCTGATCCGCCGCCGACGCTGATCAAAAAGAAACGACATCCTCCTTTGATCCGAAGACCCCGACGAGATCGTCGGGGTTTTTTCATGCGCCGTAATGGGGCGGCAATGCTGAAGGTGTTAGCCGGGTGGCCCACCACCACCTCTGGTGGTGGGGGCGCGATGATCGGCGAGCGAGGGGGGCGTTCGATGAATTCGTGCGTCTGTTTCGAACTCGATCATCGTGACCGCCACCCCTGAAGGGGTGGGCCACCCTTTCAGGGCGATGGCGCGCCGGGTGGCCCATCACCTCCGGTGGTGGGGGCGCGACGATCGGCGCGCGAGGGAAACGCCCGATGAATTTGCACGTCTGTTCCGAAGCTCGGTCATCGTGACCGCCACCCCTGAAGGGGTGGGCCACCCTCTAAGACTACTTGATGACTTCGCACGTCCATTACGAGTTTCGATCATCGTGACCGCCACCCCTGAAGGGATGGGCCACCCTTTGCGGCGTGACTATTCGCGAATCGCCGTGAGCACGGGATCCGGGTCGTGGATCGTCAGAACGCTCGCCCGGTCCTTCTCCACGTTGAATCGAATCTGAACGCCCGGCACGCCCGACGGAAAGAAGGCGTGTCGATCCTGCGGGAGCAGCTTGCGGGGTGTTCCATCAGGAAGAACCCGGATCGTCAGAGTGCCACGTCAATCGAATGCGACGTCGATGACCTGCTCGGCGCCCTTCCCGAACCGGTATCTGCCCGGATAGAGATCGCGCGCGTTGTCGGCGAGCTCAGGGCCCTTGGTTTCATCCGACGCGCCTTCAATCGTAAGGAGGTACTTCTCGACCTCTCGCGCCCGATCGCGATGCGCTTCGCTGTTGGACGTCTGCCTCACGGCGGCGCGGGCGTGATCGATGAGGGCGATACCGTGGGGCCCCAGCGTCCGCTGAGCGCCGGGGAGCGCTTCCATCGCGCCCCGCACGGTGTCGAGATGGCCGAACATCGCGAATGTGAACAGATTCGGCCGGGCGCCGTGCTCGATGAGAAGCGTGGCGATATCGCCGCGCCCCATGTGCGAGGCGGCGCCGAGGGCCGTCTCCCAGTCACCGAAGCCCCAATCCCACGCGGCTCGCGCCAGGGCGGGGCGTTTCGTGACGAGCTCGCGAACCTTGTCGATGTTCCCGTGGCTTGCGCCCACGACGCTCCGAACAAGATCGCGCGCCTGCGCCGGAAAGACGGGATCGAGCGTCACGGCGCCCTTTGCGGCGTCGGGCCTGTCTTCGGCGTGGATCTTGTCGGTCCGCAGGCCGATTGTGAGACCCGCGGCGGAGAGCATCGCCAGCCACTCGCGTCGATCAATCTGTCGATCGGCGGGCTCGACGGGATTCGGTCGCAACGTCGTAGTATCGCTGAACGGTCGTGATTGCATGGGCGAATCCTCCATAGCGCCGCAAGCGGCGGCGGACTGGGTCAATCGTGACCGGGTGGTCCACCGCCTCTGGTGGTGGGGGCGCGACGATCGGCGAGCGAGGGTACCGTTCGATGAACTCGTACATCCTTTGCGAGATTCGATCATCGTAAACGCCATCCCTGAAGGGATGGGCCACCCTGTCGAGGGTACCGTTCGATGAACTCGCACGTCCTTTACGAGCTTCGATCATCGTGACCGCCACCCCTGAAGGGGTGGGCCACCCTTTTCGAGTCTCCTTTGAATCTCGAAGAGAACGATGAAAAAGCCCTCGGCCGGCGGGCCGAGGGCTGCTTGTGTTGTCGTTGATGCCGCTGGATCGATCCGTCAGACGCCGACGACGCTGGTCGTCCGGACGCCACCGGCCCTGGCTCGCAGTTCGCGTTCCATCTCGGCCAGTCGCGCTTCGATCTCCGCCACCTTCGTCCTGCCGCGAACGAGCTTTTCGCGATGGCGCGCCAGGAAGTAAGCGATGGTTTCGATGCGGATCTTGATCGAGCCCGTCGGCTTGTTCTCGTCGATGTCCTTGAAGCAGAAGTAGGGCGTGCCCGAGTTTTCGATGATCTCCTCGATCACCGTGTAGATCGGCGCGTCATGGCCACACTTGAAGCTCGACAGTTCCAGGGCGACAAGATTCGGATGCCGCGCGGCGAACTTGGCCGCCCAGACTTTGCGGTTCGTGTTTTCGCTGTAGGCGTTCTTCCAGGCGTCCTCGATCGACAGGGCGCTGATAAAGTCGCCGCGTCGCACCTCGTCGCCGAAGAGCCGTTCCATCAGGTCCTCGTCGCGCGGCAGGCAGTCCATCGTGAAGACGGGGATGCCGAGCTTCTGGAACTCATCCGGAATCTCGTGGCAGACGCCGGGGTCGTTGTGATAGGGCCTCGTCAGCAGGACGACGCCGATTTCATCGTTCCGCTCGAGCCGATCGAGCAGTTCCCGCGCTTCGCGCCGCTTCTCGGCGTGGAAGTTGTCGAAGTAGTCCCAGGCGACGCGGCAGGCGCGATCGTTTTCTTCCTTCGACAGGCCGAATCTGTCCCTGAATTCGTCGAACATCTGGCGGGCCAGCAGGGCGGGCTCGCTGAAGTTCACGAACGTGTCGAGGTACTCGATGCCGAACTCGCCGAAGACGTTGTGCTCCTTCGTGAAGGCGGCCTTCACGGCCTCAGGTGTCGCCGTGACTGTCGGGCAGGCCCGCGTGTCCAGCGTGCCGTCCATGAACGTCGGCAGGCAGTCGATCATCGGGAAGAAGATATAATTCAGCGGCTGCGCCTTGCTGTGCTTGTGATAGAGCAGGTTGTGCACGTGCGGAATGCCGATCTTGCTGGGGAAGCAGGGATCGATCGCGCCGCGCTTGGCGCCTTCCTTGTAGAGCTCCTCGCTCGTGTAGTCGCTCCAGATCAGGTTCTTCTTCGCAATGCCCACGGCCTCGAAATAGGCCATGAACCAGGGCGCCATGCTGTACATGTTCAGCGCCTTGACGAGACCGATGCGGATCTCGCCGCGCTGCTTCATCAGGGCGGCGCGGGTTTCGATCTCCTTCCGCCTGAGGAAGTTGGTCACGCCCACCTTAGGCTCGGCGTCCGACATGTTGTCGACGCCCGTCGGCCGGAAGACCTCCGTCGCGAAGCGTTCGGCGAAGTTCGGGTTCGCCTTCTTCACTTCGTCGAGGCCCTTCTTGATGTCACGCATATCGTTGACATCCTCGACGGTTCCCTTTTCGCAGGTCGCGATGATGAGGCGATCCTCGCCTTCCATCAGGGGCACTTTGGACTTCGACTTCTTCGCGGCGGGTTTGGCGATCTCCTCGGGCGTGTCGTGACCGTGTCGCACGCGCGTCGGATGCGGCGACTCGGGGCCCTGCTTGAACATGAAGGAGGAGAGGCTGACGGCCTTGTCATCCGGCTGATGCGAGCCCGTCTTGACGTCGATGAAGGTTCGCAGGCACTTGTTCTTGCAGAAGTAGCAGCGCGTCTCCTCATTGCGCGTCGTCCGGAACTGGATCTGCTGAACGCGCTGGAGACCGATGAAGCTCGTGCGATGGTCGGCTTCTGTGTACATGCGATGGGCTTCGACGGCGCAGCCGATGGCGCCCGCCTCGCCGCAGAACTTGTGCACGATGACTTCCGGTTCGACGCTCGTCCCGCGGAATCGGCTCTTGATGAAGTCGACCTGCGACTTGACGGCGGCCAGGTTGTGCTGCGTGCCGCCCTGGAGCAGGAACTTCGTGCCGAGCTTTGCAAGATTCGGAATCTGCGAGACGTAGAGCCAGATGTTCTTCGGCAGCACGTCGCACAGACCGGCCATGATCTCCTGCGGCGCCCAGCCCTGTCGCTGGAAGTCCACGATGTCGCTCTGCATGAACACGGCGCAGCCGTAGCCGAACTGCGGCATGGCCTCGGCGCTGAAGGCGATGTCGGCGAACTGTTCGACCTCGAAGCCGAATCCCTGCGCCGTGGACTGCAGGAAGTAGCCGTTGCCGGCCGAGCACTGCGTGTTCAGCTTGAAGTCCTTGACCTGTCCGTTCTTCAGGATGATCAGCTTGATGTCCTGACCGCCGACGTCCACGATGACGTCCGTGCCGGGATAGAAGTGCAGGCCCGCCTGTGTGTGCGCGACTGTCTCGACGAGGGCCACGTCGGCGCCGATCACGTCCTTCAGAATGTCCTCGGCGTAGCCTGTCGTGCCGACGCCCAGCACTTCCAGCGTGCAGCCCTGATCCTCGATCTGCGACTGAAGCTGGCCGACGATGTCCATCGTGTCTTCGATCGGGTTGCCCTTGGAGAGCTGATAGGCCCGGGCGATGACTTTCCGATCCATGTCCATGAGCACGCCCTTGGTGCTCGTGCTGCCGCCGTCCAGACCGATGAACGCCTGCACGGTTGTCCCAGGCGCGAAGGCTGTCGGGGACCACGCTTCCTTTCGGTAGTCTTCCCGGAACTGGCTGAGCTCGTCATCGTCCTTCCACAGGCCTCGACCACCGGCCGCCTTCTTCTCCTCGATGCGGCCGACGTTAACGTACCACTCGAGTTCGGCGAGACCGCGATAGACGCCCTGGTCGGGATCGTCTTCCAGCTCGATCTTCGCAAATTCCACGGCGCCGAGGGCCGCGAAATACTGCGCGTTGTCCGGAACGATGATCAGCTCGTCGATCGGTCGATCGGGGACCGGGATCTTGCGCTCTTCCCAGATGACGGGAATGTTGTGCCGCCAGCAGTCGACCATGCCCTTGATGTAGGTATTGGGGCCGCCAAGCAGCATGACCTGCGGCTTGAGCGTGTGGCCGCGCGTGAGCACAGAGAGATTCTGCTGGATGATCGACTCGAAGAGCGAGGCCATCAGTTCGTCGCGGGGGACGCCCTGTTTCTGCAGACCGTTGATGTCCGTCTCGGCGAAAACACCGCACTTGCCGGCCACCGGATGGAGCTTGATGTCGTTGTAGCCCATCTCGCAGAGCTTGTCGGCGGGGATCTTCAGCTTGGCGTTGATCTTGTCGATCACGGCGCCCGTGCCGCCGGCGCACTTGTCGTTCATCGACGGGATCTTCTTCTTCTTTCCCGTCTCCTCATCCTCTTTGAAGATGATGATCTTGGCGTCCTGGCCGCCCAGTTCGACGACGCTCTGGACATCCGGATAGGACTTCTCGACGGCCAGGCTGACGGCGTTGACTTCCTGCACGAACTTGGCGCCGATGCGCGTGCCGATGGAGGCGCCGCCCGAGCCCGTCATGAAGACGCGAAACGCGTTCCTCGGGACGTCGGGGAACTTCGCCTCGATCGTGCGAAGCATCTCGATGCACTTCTCGGGCTGCTTCGTGTCGTGGCGCTGGTAGTCCTGGTGAAGGATCTCGTCCGTGATCGGATCGACGACGACGAACTTGACTGTCGTGCTGCCGACGTCGAGACCGATGAGCAGCCCCTGCGGGTGCCCGTCCGTTGCGCGGAAGGGCAGGTCTTCGATTCGGGGGCGACTGCGTTCCGCCCTGACGCCGCCGACGTTCAGCTGAATGAGCCCGTTGTCGGCGCCGGAATCCGAAGCGCATCCGCATGAACCGCCTGAGGAGCAGCCACCGCCGTCCGCTTCCAGCATGAGTCGATCAAGATCCTTCATTACGCCGCCTCGCCAGTCTTTATGTTGCGCCGCCTCACGCGCCGGCCGCCGGTGTTTCGACCGGCTTGATCTCGCTGCGTGAGAAGGTCTTTCCGTCGATTTCAACCTTCTGATTGCTGATCCGCCTGTACGGAACGCGCAATTCCGTGATGAGTTTCTGTCCCGGTCCCGAGATGTTCGACAACACGATTTCCGTGTCCGTCACTTTCCAGTCGCCGTAGAAGGACGCGACTTTTCCCTGCATTTCCGTCGGGAACCGTGTCAGGTCCTTGTCGTTCGTGGACGTCACGATGAAATTGTCCGCCGCGAAGTGCCACGAGAACGTGTCGGCGGCGTCATCGACCCATCGCCCGGCGAGCACATCCTTCATCGGCGCCGTGCTCGGCAGTTCGCTCGGATCCCTGTGGGCGGCCGCCGTTGGGCTCGCGCCGGTCGGCGCCTTGTTGGGCGCCGGGCTCGTGTTGGTGTTGGACGACGACTCCGACGTATCACACGCAATGGCCGTCAGGCACAGCGCGACACAGGCGGATGCAAACCAATGGACGATGGACTTCTTGAGCATCTGGAACTCTCCCCACTTCTGCCGGGATCAGATCGATTGGATACCGCCATCGGTACCCCAAATGCTCGTTATACCGACGCGCCGACGGGTTCCAAAGTCGCCGACGGGGTGATTCCCGCGGCTTTCATCTTTTCGCCCACGAAAATCACGAAATTGGCCGCCTTGCTGATGAATCCCTTCGTGTGCGGGATCTGCTGGAGCGGCCGGCGCAGGTCGCGATTGTCGGCCACGAACTCGCGAATCCGCTCGATCGTGTAGCCGGTTTTTTCGACCGCCGCCTTGAACTCATCCTTGCACTTCATCTTGGCCTCGCCCAGCGCCATCTGCACACGGCTGTGGGCGTTGATGTCGCCTTCGCCGCTCGTCTCGATCGGGATGTAGATCATGTCCCGGAAATGCGAGACGACGGCCGCCTGGGCGCCGTCCGACTGCGTGCTGGGCATGCAGCCGAAGGGCTTGAGGCTCAGGACCATGTGGGCGTAGTCCTTGTTGCAGTAGTAGATGTTCTTCGCCACTTCGAGATGACCTTCGCCGCCACCCGATCGACTGTTGTAGTAGGGATGGCCCATGCGCGTCAGCTCCAGCTGCGGCGCCAGTTCGTGCGCCGTCCCGCCAATCGCCTCGCGCAGCCGATCGTATTCGCGGCCGATGACCTTTTCGGCGAGCGCCAGGTTCATGCGCTTCTTGCGATAGTTGACTTCGCCTTTGATTTTCTCCTTGAGATTCCAGATCGGAATCTCCGCGTCCGTTTCCTTCTGGATACCGCGGCGATCGCCCGCCTTCAGGCCCGCCTGGTGCAGCATGTAGCAGAGCCAGGTTGCGACGGGCTCGACGAGCACTTCGGCGCCCTGCGCCTCAAGGAAGGGGAACATGTTGAAGTTGCCGTCGCCTTCCGTCGTCTGGGCCCAGAATTCGCCGGTGACTTTCACGATCGGCCGGGCCTTCGTGTAGTCGACCTCGATTTCCTCTTCGATCATCCGGCGGCACTTGTCGAACGCGTCGGCGTAATACGTGCCGCGCAGCTGGTCGAGGATCTTGGCGACGTCGTCACCATCCTTCACGGCCGTGAACTTCGCAACAATGCTCGACAGGACGCCCTTGTTGACCTCGTCGTAGCTCTTGGATTTCAGGGCGTCCTTGCAGATGTCCATGCACTTGGCGAAGACTTCGTTCGTCGCGCCCGGCGTCAGCTCGTAGGGTCGGATCTGGTAGGCGACTTCGTTCAGAATGTCGCCCATGAAGATGCCGTTCAGCAGGGACAGGAAGAAATTGAGATTGAACTCCAGGCCCGCCTCGACGGCGGCCTGATCCAGTCCGCCCTGCTGCTGGAAGAGCATGACGCGGAAGCCGTCGAATCCGCTGTTCCGCAGCGCGAGCCGATATTCCGCCTCGTACATGCCGAATCGGCAGGGACCGCAGGCGCCCGCCGTGACGAACAGGTGCCTGTCGAGAATCTCCTCCAGCGAAACGCCGTCATCGTCGCGCAGGCGCTTGAGGTGGTTGACGAGAGCGCCGACCGTGAAATAGGTCGGATTGCACTGGCCGTTGTTGCCATACTCCTTGCCCGCCTGGAAGTCCGCCTTCACGGGCATGGGGATGATGCCGACTTTGTAGCCGAGGCCTTCCAGGCCCGCCTTGATCAGCGTGTCGTGGCGCATCGTGAGACCGCCGATCCAGATCGTCGTCTCGCCGCGCTCCCGACGGGTGAAATTACGCTCCTGAGGACGCTTGAAATGCTGCACGGGACCGACGCTCAGTCCGGCCTCCGACATCATTCGTTCGCGTTCGGCGGCAATTGTCGCTTCGATCGAATCCGACAGGAGGGGGAGAGAGACGGAATCCGACTTCGTTTCCGATGAGCTGTCAGTCAGCGTCCGAGTGACCATAGATCGCCTCGTTAAATTAGGAGCCACTAGCTTTAAATTGAAACTTCCGTTCAGGCCGTCGGCCATCCGGCGGGTATCAAACCGCGCGATTGAACGTAAGTCCAGAAAATTCCAGCAATAAAAACGATCCGCGCCGGATCGTCGTCCACTCGAAATGAACGGATTGCTATGTTAGTGCTCACTAATTTAGCCAAATGGCGCCAAAAGAGTGTGATTGAAAATGCACGCACGTACGGCCGGGAAAAGGAGTTACGGAAACCGGATCGCTCAGGCGCCGATTTTCTCGTCTTTCCGAGCATTCATGTCGTGATTGACGGCATTTTTTCCCCTCCAACGCAGCGCGGCGCCCCGTGTCACATATGATGGAGAGAGGGCGGCGCTCCGCCGTCGCCCGTTCGCGTCACTCGAACCGGGAGAACTCGATGCGATACGTGCGCCTCATCATCCTCGTCCTGCCGCTCCTTCTCACGCATGACGCCTGGTCCCAGACGCAGCGGCGGACCACGGGTCGCAGACCGCACAATACGGCCCGAGAGGCGCGGGAACGGGCCGCGACGAACCGAAGCGCTCGCGCCAACCGGCGTGGCTACACGCCGGTCTATCCGCAGTCCGACTGGAAACGCCGCCTCGGCCAGGCGCAGCGATGGCAGTATGACCAGCGCTACGGCAATCGACGCGTCTATGGCGCCGCCTACGATGACGCCGCTTATTACCCCGACAACTACTACGGCAATCCCGATCTCTATCCCGTCCCGTACAACACCTACGGCGGCCCGGCCGTTCTCTGGGATCCCGACTCCTACGCGGATATCTACCAAAACAAGCGTTACTACGACGACGGTCCCAACGGCCCCGGCTACTACCGCAAGGATCGCTGGTACAACTGGTCGATCGCGCAGCGCCGCTCGGATCAACTGGAGGATGCGAATCGCGAGGGCGTCGATCAGGGGATGCGCCTGTTCCAGGCCGGCGCCTACGATCGCGCCGCCGTCACATGGCTCAACGCCTCGACGCTGGATCAGGGCGACGCCGCCTCGCGCGTCCACGCCGGCCACGCGCTGTTCGCCGTCGGTCGTTATCCTGAGGCCGTGAAACTGATCGCACGAGGATTCGAGCTGGCGCCGCAACTCGCCGGCGCCGCCTACGACATTCGCAGTGA
>Ga0116152_10001348_pt1 | contig 20264 bp, 17 predicted proteins | sample AD_UKC119_MetaG_FD_89894 | JGI IMG/M metagenome (GOLD analysis project Ga0116152, IMG submission 89894) | Active sludge microbial communities of municipal wastewater-treating anaerobic digesters from Hong Kong - AD_UKC119_MetaG | ecosystem: Engineered > Bioreactor > Anaerobic > Digestate...
GGCCTGAGATTGTCGTGCCTCTCTCCTCTGAGACGAAGAGCGCCATTCCAGGCGGCAAGCAGGCCGGGGCCATGGACATCGGAAGCCCCATCCGCTGCATCAGGGCTCCCTACTTCGGGAAGATTGGCAAGGTCGCCGCGCTTCCCCCTGAGCTTCAGGTTGTCGATTCTGAAGCCAAGGTAAGGGTACTGGAAGTAGACTTCGGCGACGGAGAGAAATACACGGTCCCCAGGGCGAACGTGGAGCTCATAGAGGACTGACGGAAGAAACAGGGGGACCGGGCCCTGCCTGCAGCACGGGTCCGGTCCCTTCCAAAAAGGGAGGACGGGATCTCATGCTGCATTACCTTTCACGGAAGGACAGGCTTTTCGTCATTGCAGTGGCGGTATGCCTGGCAGCCGTGGCTGCAGCCGCCTGGTTCCTGTTCCCGTCACTGCTTCCCGCTGTTCTTGCCGGCTTCTCAACCGTTTTCCTGGTTTTCTATCTCCTTCAGCTGTACCGCCGTCTTCTCATTCAGCTGGAGCAGCAGAGGGATACCGTGATCATCTCACAGACGAACCACTACGCCCAGATGGAAGCCGCCCTGTCCCTCTCCCTCCCCCTGCAGCCGGAAGTCCCACTCCCCACCTTCCGGGGCTGGGCCGCCTCACCGGATTTCCTTCTGGAAACGGTGAGGGAGGTGAACCGGCTTCGTCCCGATACTGTTCTGGAAACAGGCAGCGGAGCGTCCACCATCATCATAGGGCTCTATCTGAAGAAAGCCGGCAGGGGAAAGCTGATTTCTCTGGAACACAGTGCCGGGTATTTCGAGAAAACCAGGGCCATGCTGGAGCTTCACGGTCTGGAAGGCACCGTGGAACTGGTGCTCGCCCCTCTCTCCGAGGTGACCATCGAGGGGGAGAAGTGGAAATGGTACGACCTGAACACGGCAGCACTCCCCGAACGCATCGATCTGATCGTCGTGGACGGCCCGCCGGAACACATACAGAAGGAAGCCAGATTCCCGGCGATTCCCCTGCTCAGGGAACGCATCAAAGACGGAACCGTGATACTGGTTGACGACGGAAGACGGGATGGGGAAAAAGCAGCAGTGGAAAGATGGCTGGGTTTACTTCCAGGGTTCTCGATGGACTACCTTCCCCTGGAGAAGGGGGCCTTCAGAGTGCATGGACATGCAGCTAATGAGACCGGGGATGCAGACTCAGTCTGACTTGCCGTCGAAGTACCTGTAAACGGGCACATTCGCCCTTCCCTGCTCCTCCCAGTATTCGTAGCCGAACTCAACCGCTGCTTCAAGCACTTTGCGGTGGGTGTCGTGGATCATCATCTCGGAGTAGTCCATCGCCCTGGATATGGCCAGCGATACCGCCCCCAGAACGAAATCCCGGGGATCATCCAGGGCGGAGGCCAGGGGAGAAATCTCGAAACCCCGCCTTGAGGCAAGGAATCTGGTTCCACCGGGCGTCTGCCAGAAAGTCGCGTTGCGTCGAAGCCATTCCACGGTGTCGCTCTCTGAACTCCTGGGATATTTCCATCCACATGGCGCGTGAAGCGGGTATATCCGAATGTCGTCGCTCTTGAGCCGTGTTTCGAACACCTCGGGGAGGACCGTCCCCCCGGGAGAGGGCTCCTCAAGACCTACCACATGGAACTCTTCCACTATGCGGAAACCCTGCTTCTCCGCCATGGCCCGGCTTTCCAGGTTGTTGATGTATGTCGAGAACTCTATGTGCCTGAACCTGCCCAGCTCCACCTGTCTCATGGCTTCTTCCAGTATCCTGGAGGAGATCACCGCCCCCAGACCCCTTCCCCTGAAGTCCCTGTGTACCCTGAGCCCCTCCAGCCAGGCCACCTTACCGGGGAAAGGGGTTATCTTGCCGCATCCTATCACCCGGCCCTCCAGCTCGGCCACCATGAAACCCGAATCCTCCAGCCATTCGCCGGTGACCTGCTCCAGATAGTCGTGCCCCTCCCAGGTGGTCCTGGATATCTCAGCCAGGTCTTCCCTGTCCCCGGGAAGGGCTGGTCTGACGATCAGATCTTCGTTCATTGTCCTCCTTCAGGGTGGTTGTGGAATATATCCCTGGCGCCACAGCTCATACCAGGATCCTCAGCTCTCCGGAACCGATGCTCCAGCTGCTGTCCGTAAGGGCATCAAGGAAAGCCCTGTCATGGCTCACCAGGAGAACTGCTCCTGGATATTCGGCAAGGGCCTTTTCAAGGCACTCTACCGATGGAAGGTCCATATGGTTGGTCGGCTCGTCCATGACGATCAGCCACGGATCCCCCAGCAGACCCCTTGCGAGCAGCAGTTTCCGGGTTTCCCCGGGGCTGGGCACCGAGGAGTCAAGCAGCTTCTCAGGGTCGCTGCCCAGCCTTCGGACCACCGTCATGATGAAGCCGAGTTCATCCCGGGAAAGACCCCTCAGTTCAGTAAGAAGGCGGGAGGCTTCTTCGGCGGCTATCTCCTGCGGTATCCATACCAGTTTCTCCTCCGGGCACCTGAGGCGGGCTTTCATCCACCTGAGAAGGGTTGATTTCCCTGAACCATTGGGGCCGGTGAGGGCTATCCTGTCCCCCGGCAGAAGCTCCAGGGCGGGGATCACCAGGCTTCCCCGCCCCACGGTAATGCTTCCAGGGGCCTCATCCAGGAGCAGGTTCATTTCCGCTGGTTCACCGGTGAGATCGATACCGGTTCGGTGGACCTTCCTGTAGGTAATCGATTCCATCCGCTCCCTGGCCCTTTCGGCCTTCGCCGCCGCCTCCCTGCTCCTCTGGCCCGCCTTCTGCACTATGCCGTCAATCCGGGACGGGCCGTCCAGACCCAGACGACAGATATCCCTGAAGGAAACCCCAGCACCTCCGGCTTGGGCCTGTATCGTCCTTGCCTTGAGCATCTTCCTTCTGGCGTCCCTTTTCTTTTTAAGGTAATCCCTCTTTGCCGCTTCCCTTGCCGCCGCCAGCCTGGTCCGTTCCATTTCCTCTTCATCCACCGCCCGGGAGTAACCCGCGTTGTAAAGGGAGATCCTTCCTGGATGGAACAGCATGGTCCTGGTACAGAGGGTTTCCATGGCAGCCCTGTCGTGGCTGACAAGAAGGCCGCAGCCAGTGAATGCGGAGAGCGCCATCACCACGGCGTCCCTGCCCATGGAATCCAGGTGGTTGAAGGGCTCGTCCACCGCAAGGAGCGATGGTCTGCTCCACAGCGCAACAGCCAGCTGCAGCCGTTTCCGCTCGCCATGGGACAGAGTGCTCCATCTCTCCGCCCAACTGTCCCCTATGCCAAGGGAGTCCCTGAGCTGGATAGTCTCACCGCACCAGTCGTTCTGGAACTCGTTCAGCAGAGCGGGGGGATGATCGGTTCTCTGGGCGCAGAGCACCGCGGTCCCCGACGAGTCTACCGAACCACTGTCCGGCTTGAGCATCCCGCAGGCGAGTTTCAGTACGGTGGTCTTTCCGCAGCCGTTGGCCCCGGCCAGGGAGGTCCATCCATTACCGAGGCTGTACGAAAGCTCCGTGATCACGGGTTCCGTGGATCCGGGATATGTGAATCGAACTCGATGAAATCTTGAATAACAGCTGTGCATGAAAATCCTTTCCGAAAAAGTGAAGCCGTCTTTTTCAGAAAGAAATGATCATTTTTCACCCCGCCGTTATGGTTGATATGCGGCAGTAACATACTCCGCTCTTCCCGGAAGGCCAAGTGGAACGCCCTGCCAGGTTGTTGTCAAACCCACCGGGAGCCTTATATTCAAAAATCTAACCAAAAGGGGGTCTGTTCATATGATGAAAACGCTTGTTGTGCTTTCCCTCCTTCTCACCGCCGGCGGAGCCCTGGCCCAGGGGGGTGAAGGTCTCATAGAATGCTTCACCGCCCAGGACGCGCCCAACGACGCAGGCGGAGGGATCGATCTGGTGTGGACCTTATCCCTCGACGCTGTTCCTCCGGATTCCATTGTCCTGGAGAGGAAGGACGGCGATGGGGGTTGGCATTCCATTGCAGCCCTTGCTCCCCTGAGCGGCAGGAAGACCGACAATGAGCTGGAGAACGGAGTGGAGTATTCATACAGGCTGGTGCCCTACTACGGCGGTATCGCCCAGGAACCCAGCGCAGAAGTCTCAGCCGTTCCGGGAAAACAGTGGATTCACTCGGGCAGAGTTGGCATGCTGGTCATCCTCACCCTTATATGCATCATCATCATGTACTTCATCGAGCAGGGGAAGAGGGGCAAGGAGCTTTTCATCAGAAGGATTGCCGGGCTCACCGCGGTGGAGGACGCCGTGGGAAGGGCCACCGAGATGGGACGCCCCGTTCTTTACATCCCCGGCATCATGGACATGGATGACATCCAGACCATCGCCAGCATGGTCATCCTGGGCAGGGTAGCCGCCCGAACCGCTGAATACGGATCACCACTCGTGGTCCCCACCTGCCGTTCGGTTGTTATGAGCGTTGCCCAGGAGGTGGTGAAGGCATCCTACATCCAGGCCGGAAGACCCGACGCCTTCATAAAGGAGAACATCAGCTACCTCACCGACGATCAGTTCGGGTACGCAGCTGGTGTGGACGGCATAATGGTAAGGGAGCGGCCGGCGGCCATCTTCATGCTGGGAACGTTCTATGCCGAGAGCCTCATCCTTGCCGAGACCGGCAGGAGCGTGGGGGCCATACAGATCGCCGGCACGGCCATGCCCAGCCAGATACCGTTCTTCGTCGCTGCGTGCGACTACACCCTGATCGGCGAAGAGCTCTTCGCCGCCAGCGCCTATCTCTCCAAGGAGCCCAAGCTCCTGGGCAGCCTCAGGGGGCAGGACGTGGCGAAGCTCTTCTTCATGGTAGTGATAACACTTGGCGTGATAGCCGCAACTGTTGGTGAGGCCTGGGAACCCGCCGCCCGTGTGGCGGAATTCCTCAGGACCATCACGAACGTGGAATAGGAGGCTGTGAAGTGAGACTGGCAATACCTTTGACCATCACCTTCGTGGCCGGCATGATAATGATCCTTCAGTTCTTCGTTCCCGCCACCCAGTCCCTGGGGGAGAGCCTTCAGGAATGGTACATGATCGTGGCCAGCTTCGCCATCTTCCTGGGAGCGATGAACCTGATAACCGTCCACGTTCACAAGATACGATTCAGGGCCAAGAACTGGAAGTACAGCCCGGTGACCATAGCCGGTTTCGCCGCCATGGTGCTTACCGGGCTTTTCATGGGAATCGAGACAGGCAGGCCCTTCGACTTCATGTTCACCACCATGATGGTCCCGATGGGAGCCACCATGTTCAGCCTGCTGGCATTCTTCGTGGCCAGCGCCGCATTCAGGGCCTTCAGGGCCAGCAACTGGAGGGCCACCCTCCTCCTGGCAAGCGCTTTCATAGTGATGCTGGGAAGGGTTCCCATAGGCTCCATGATATGGAACAGGATACCCCTGGTCAGCGAATGGATAATGCAGGTTCCCAACCTCGCCGGGCAGAGGGCGGTGATGATAGGCGCCGCCATGGGAATGGTTGCCACCTCCCTGAGGATGATCTTCGGAATTGAGCGCAGCTATCTGGGAGGTACCGACTGATGGCGAAATTCATTGAAAAACTGGGCACAGTGGACCGCAGGGTGATATTCCTGCTCATGGCCCTGGCGGTGATACTTCCGCTTGCCTTCAGGATGAACCTTCCAATACCCATCGAAGAAGGTCCCAGCAAGGACCTTTACGATGCAATAGAAGCCCTTCCTCCCGGTTCCAGGGTTCTTCTCAGCTTCGACTACGACCCCAGCACCATGCCCGAGCTGCAGCCAATGGCGGTGGCCCTGGCCCAGCACCTCATGACGAAGGACATTAAGATAGTGTCCATGGCCCTGTGGCCCATGGGGGTCAGCCTTGGCAACGAGGCCCTCACCATGGTTGGCGACAGCCTGGGCAGGGAGGAGTACGTAGACTGGGTCAACCTGGGATACAAGACCGGGGGCGGCGTTCTCATCGTAAGGATGGGAAGCAACATCCAGACGGTATTCCCCAACGACTACGACGGCAACCCCATAGCGGACATGCCGGTGATGGAAGGCGTGAACAAGCTCGGGGACTTCGACATGATAATCTCCCTCTCCGCCGGTGATCCCGGCATTCCCGCCTGGGTGATGATGGCCGGCGACAGGTTCAACATTCCCATAGGCGGAGGCTGCACCGCGGTGAGCGCTCCCCAGTTCTACCCCTACCTGGGAACGGGGCAGATGGTTGGTCTCCTGGGCGGCCTGAAAGGCGCCGCCGACTACGAGACCATGGTAAGGCTCGAGGAGGATGACGCCGCCCCGGGCACCGCCACACCGGGAATGGCCGCCCAGTCGGTGGCCCACCTGGTGATAATGCTCTTCATAATAATAGGCAACATCGCTTATCTCTCCACGAAACAGAAGAAGGGAGGGCTGAGATGAACTGGGAAGTCATAGGAATCTGGCTGGGAGCCCTGCTGTCCCTCAGCCTCTACAGCTTCCTCTACAAGGACAATCCCTTCTACAAGTTCGCCGAGCACCTTTTCGTAGGCATGAGCGCGGGCTACTGGGTCATCTACACCATCATGAACGTTCTCGTGCCCAACTGGTGGCAGAACATGGTCCCTCCCTCCGGAGGCTTCCAGCCCATCTGGATCATCCCCGGAGTTCTGGGCCTGTTCATGCTCTTCAGGCTCATTCCCAAGCTCTCCAGCTACAGCCGCCTCTCCCTTGCCCTGATCGTGGGAACGGGAGCGGGTCTCAGCATGACGGCAATGCTTCAGACCAACGCACTGGCCCAGGTTCACGGTACCATCATCTCCCTTGGGACCGGCGGAGGCTGGTTCGACTGGGTCAGCAACATCATCATGGTCACCGGAGTGGTCTGCGGGCTGGTCTATTTCTTCTTCAGCAAGCCCCACGAGGGTGTCATGGGAGGTGCCGCCAACGTTGGCATCACCCTGCTGATGGTGGCCTTCGGCGCCAGCTTCGGGTACACGGTGATGGCCCGTATCAGCCTTCTCATCGGCCAGACACAGTTCCTTCTCTTCGACTGGCTGCCAACCATGGGCATTAACCTGTAGCAGGGCAGGAACGGAAAAGGGGCAATCCTCAGGGTCGCCCCTTTTTCACAATCATCCGTTGCGGTTTCATGGATCGGTCTGTAGAATACTCCGTCCCGGGGCTGCGCGGACGCGCAGCCCCTGTTTTACCTTCTGAAAGGAAAGAAATGAAAACAGCTCTTATGACCCTCGCCCTCCTCGCCTGCGCCTCCTTCGGCCAGTACTTCGAGATCACCAACGCCACGGGCTACGATATCTACTACGTTTACATCAGCTACTCATCGGACGACGACTGGGGTGGTGACTGGCTCGGCAACGACATACTCGCCGATGGAGAGACCTGGGTTTTCGACCTTGACGACTACGCCTGGGAGACCGAGCTGTTCGACATAATGCTCGAGGACGAGGACGGCGACACCTACACCTTCATGGGAGTGGATGCAGAGGACTACGGCGACCCCGCTCTCAACGAGAACGTTTTCACCGTTACCCTTTCCGACCTGGACTAGGAATACAGACCGTAGACTGTGGGGGCGGGGCTGAGGCTCCGCCCCGATCTTCTTTTCCGGGGACACATGGAGCCTACATCCGCAACTCGCCGACACTTATACCCCAGGGGGTGAAGAGTGTTCCAGCAGCCCCTCGGAGCACTGCTTGACACGGGTTGAGCCTATAGGTATCCTAAAAGCAGGAAAGGACTGTGAGACAATGGTTTAGTGCGCCGTAAATTGGTGCGCTGTAGTGTGTTAGGCTGCCACGAGGGGGTCGTGGCATAGCGTTAGTTCGTGCTGAACCGGTGCCCTCCGGAACACTGAAAAGGGGCGTCGGATTCAAGCACTGCTTGTAGCACAAGAGAAAGGAGCTGCAAAGTGTTTAAGAGAGCAACGATGATCTCGATTGCACTCTTGCTGTTCGTATCCTTCGCTGCAACCGCAGGTACAACCGGCAAGATCGCCGGTCGCGTAACCGATACCGACGGAAATCCGTTGGTGGGCGCGACGGTGATGGTCGTGGGTACATCCTTCGGTGCAATGACGGATCCCAACGGCGAGTACTTCATCATCAACCTGCAGCCTGGAACTTACGATCTCCAGGCGAGAATGGTTGGTATGGGTGAGCAGACGAAGCAGGGCGCCAGCGTCCTGGTCGACATGACCACCCGAATGGACTTCGTGCTTAACCCCGAAGCGGTGGGAAGCACAGTGATTACCGTTACCGACCAGAGGGGAATGATCCTCCGCGACGTTACCTCAAGCGTTTCAGTGGTAAGCCGCGAAGAGATCAGGACCATGCCCGTTGCCGGTATCACCGACGTGGTGAACCAGCAGGCGGGAGCCATCGACGACGGCCAGCTTCACCTCCGCGGCGGCCGCGGCGGCGAGGTTGCCTACGTGGTGGACGGAGTCACCCAGGTCGACCCCAACGGCAACACCGCCGACCAGTCGCTGCCCCTTTCCGCGGTTGCTGAAACCTCGGTTATCACCGGCGGTTTCGGAGCCGAGTACGGAAACGCCCAGTCGGGCATCATCAACGTTGTCACCCGCGAGGGCGGCGACGACTTCACCGGCTCCCTGAGCATGAACGGCAACGACTTCGCCGCCCTTGGCCTCTCCGACGACTGGACCTGGGGCTACCCTGGTGCCTGGTACGCCGGACCCATGATGGACGGGGAGGACGGCCACCCGCTTCGTGAATTCGGCAGCAACAAGCCCGCCGGCTTCGCCGAGGCAAGGCTCACCGCCGAGGCCGCCCTGGGCGGTCCCGAGCCCATCACACAGATCCTCCTTCCCGCCATGGGCCTGGACATCGGCGCCGACGTGAGGTTCTTCGGAACGGTGAAGTGGCTCCAGAACGGCGGCGGCCGCGACGGCAACTACGCCTACTACCTCAACACCGGTTCCGAGCAGATCAACGGAAACCTGAAGCTCACCATCAAGCCCAACCCCAGGACCAAGATCAACCTCAGCGGTTACTACCGCGACCAGGAAACCGGCCTGTACTCCGGCGACGCCAGCTACGGCTGGTACTACGCCCTCTTCGAGGAAGACTATGTCGACCCCACCAGCGGAGACACCCTTCCGGGTCAGGACATCAGGTACGGTCTTCCCGACAGGTACTTCGAGAACTACTCCATGGGCTTCGCCCTCACCCAGACCCTCAGCGACGCCAGCTTCCTGGAGTTCAAGCTCAACCAGTACCACGCCAGCGAAGAGCGCCGCATACTCGACCCCGACGGCGGTTTCCTCGGCGAGGACTTTACCACGGAAGACTGGCTGAACTACACCCCTTCAAGGGTTCGTGACACCAACGGCTTCTACAGGAGCGGCGCTTCCAGATGGGCCTGGTACGACCAGTACAGCACCATCTCCACAGCCAGGCTCGATGTCACCAGTCAGGTGAACCAGCAGCACCAGCTGAAGTTCGGTATCGAAGGCAAGTACTACGACACAGAAGAGTACAGCGTAGACACCGCCTCAGGCGGCAACATCTACCTCAGCGACTGGCACGCGTTCCCCCATGCCGCTTCCGCCTACCTGCAGGACAAGATGGAATACAGGGGAATGATCGTTAACGCCGGTCTGCGCTTCGACTACTTCGATCCCAACTATGATGATTACCCCTCCGATCTATCCGACCCGGTGAACCCAGGCACCTCCTCCAGCGACCCCGACCACATCAGGAACCCGGTGAGCGTAAGCGCAAAGTATCACCTCAGCCCCAGGGTGGGCTTCAGCCACCCCATCACCGAGCGCGACGTGCTCCACTTCACCTACGGTCACTACTTCCAGGTTCCCGACTTCATCCGCATGTTCGACGGAGCCAACTTCGACCTTTCCGGCGCGTTCCCCATCGTGGGCAACCCCGACCTCGAGCCGGAAGAGACCAGAGCCTACGAGGTAGGTGTGAAGCACCAGTTCGACGACCTCACATTGCTTGACGTCACAGGTTACTACAAGGACATCACCGGTCTTGTGGACATGCAGAAGAACTACTTCACCGCCGTGGATGCCTACGACATCTACATCAACGGTGACTACGGCAACGTCCGCGGAGCCGAGTTCAGCCTGATGAGGCGCCCCTCGAACTTCATAAGCTTCAGCGCCAACTACACCTACGCCATAGCCAAGGGCAAGAGCTCAAGCGCCACCCAGAACTACACCTACGCCTGGGCCGGATGGGTCATTCCCAAGCGCGAGAGCTACCTCGACTGGGATCAGACCCACACAGTGAACGCCAACTTCGACTTCCGTATTCCCAGGGGCGAAGGCCCTGTGTGGGGCGGAACCCGCTGGCTCCAGGGCCTGGGTCTCTCCCTTCAGTGGAACTACGGAAGCGGCATGCCCTACACCGCCAGTTCACAGGGAACCGCCGACCCCCAGATCAACAGCGGAAGAATGCCCTGGACCATGAACACCGACGCCAAGCTGAACAAGATATGGTGGATCGGTGACACCTCGGTTAACGTTTACGTATGGGTCCTTAACGTGTTCAACAGGCTCAACGTGAACGAGATAAGGGATACAGCGTGGTACGACGCCGACCAGGACGGAGACGGCGAGCCCGATAACGACCCCAGGGGTCCTTCAGGTCAGCCCGATGCTTACGCCCGCAGGCGCGCGATCCGCTTCGGCCTGGAATTCGAGTGGTAGACAACTGCAAAGCGGCGTAGCCGCGGTTTGAAACGAGGAGAGTTACCAATATGCATAGAATACTGCTGGTGCTTCTGCTGTTGATGGCCCCCCTGGCCATGGCGCAGCCAGAAGAGCCGGAAGCAACGGAAACAACCACCGAAGAGGTGACGGATACCCCCGAGGAAGTTACTCCTCCAGTTGAGGAAACACCTTCCGAACCCGCCGAAGAAGCCGGAACCCCCGAGGCAGAAGAGGTGGAGAGGGCCCAGAGCGCGAGCATGGACCTGAAAGACCTTTTCATAGCAGGCGGAAACTTCATGTGGCCCCTGCTTCTCTCCCTGCTCATCGGCATAGCCGTTGCCGTGGAACGACTCATTGTTTTCAGCAAGGCGCGCCTTGATGTGAACAAGTTCCTCGAGCAGCTCGGCGGCTACATCCGCAAGGGCGACCTCAGCGGCGCGGAGTCCCTCTGCGACCGGACCAAGGGCCCCGTCTCGGCTATCCTCAGGGCCGGTCTCCTCAGAAGGGACAAGGGCCTCACCGATGTGGAGAAGGCCATCGAAAGTGCCGGATCCATCGAGATGGCTCACCTTGAGAAGGGCCTCGTGGTCCTCGCCTCGGTATCCAGCATCGCCCCGATGCTTGGATTCCTGGGAACCGTGTCCGGTATGATCCGGGCCTTCGGTGAGATAGCGGCAGCCAAGAACGTAGACGCCAGCCTTGTGGCAGGCGGTATACAGGAAGCTCTGATAACGACAGCGACCGGTCTTGTGATAGCCATCCCCATACAGATGGCGAACAACTACTACATCGCAAAGATCGGCCGTTTCGTTACGGACATGGAAGAGGCAAGCATGTTCCTCGTTGACCAGCTGGCCGACATGGAACATCTGAAGCAGCTGTGATAAGGAGCAAGAATGCGCAAGGATAGACCACGGGCATCAGGGGCGATTCCAGACGCCTCCATGTCCGACATTGCATTCCTGCTGCTGATCTTCTTCCTGGTGACCACCACCTTCGAGGTTCAGAAGGGCATCAGCTATCAGCTGCCCAAGAAGCCCGACGAACAGACCGAAGAGGTGGTGATCGACGAGACCAACCGGCTGGTGATGACCGTAAAGCAGTGGGGTCTGGGGTCCTATGTGGCCCTTATAGACCAGGCGCCCCCCGGGGGGCCGCTGCAGAGGGCCAGAGCCGGCGAGGACGTAAGCCTTGAAGACCCCACGCTCCAGCAGGGAATAATGACCCTTGCCTCGGAGAGAGCGGAGCCCATGAGCGCCACGGCGAACAGGCTCCTCTCCAACCTCGAGGTGGCCAAGGGCGTGCCCTCGGGCACCTATTCCTCGCTGAGCTCGGCGGTTCAGGCTGAGAACCTCACCGCGATAGTGCGTTCCGGCCTCATCCGTGAGGCAATGGGATCCACCGTTCCGGTGGTCGTCGATCCGATCTTTGGAGAAGTGGCCTTCGGCGACACACTTGTCCTTGCCGACGCAAGGCAGGGGGACATCGCCTCGGCCGTTAGAGAGAGCGAGCTTGTGGTCATCCTCAAGTTCTTCCCGGATTGTGATTATGAAGGCATGATCGCCGCGCTGGACGTTATCCGTCGCAACGGCGTGAGCCGAACCGGTATCACCATCCAGGAGAGGCTTGGAGGTGGTGTGTAAATGAAGTTCAAGAGAAGAATGACCGTATCCGGAAACATCTTCACCGGCACCATGGCGGACATCGTGTTCCTGCTGCTGGTGTTCTTCATGGCAACAACCATCTTCAAGGATGACAGCGGTCTCAGGATCCGCTTTCCCCAGGCCCATCCCCAGGTGATGAGCGAGCTGGGAAAGGAGAACCTCACCGTGGCGGTATGGCTGAAGCAGCTTACCCCCGGCGACGACCAGACGGAAGTGGTATCGCGCATCGGCGACTACGATCTGCCCCTGGACCAGGTGGCGGAACAGCTGAAGCGCCTTGCCGACAAGTTCTGGCGTGAGCAGAACAAGAGGCTCGACGTTATCGTGCTCAACGCTGACACAAGGGTTCCCATGGAAGCCATGGTCACCCTGTTCAGCGACCTGAGGTACGAGGAGCTGTACAGCATTCAGTTCAACGCCCAGGAACTGGGCTCCGGGATTTAGCAGGAGGTGAGATGACTACGACCGCGGAAAGAAAGAGCAGGGAGGAGACCGCACTCGGCTTCGAGTGGGGTATCGTCGTTGCCCTCGTGTTGCTGATCATCTTCTTCGAGCTCATTCCCGCCAGCGAGCTGGGCAGGCTGTCCACACGCACCACCGACTCCGAGATGGAGGCCGTAGAGACCGACATAGCCTTCGACGACACCGTCGAAGAGCAGGAGGAGGAAGTTCAGGAAGAGCAGGAAGAGCTTGAGCAGGAAACAGCAGAACTGGTAGAGGAGCTGGACATCACGCTGTCACTCAGCGAAGACTCGACGCTGCAGGTGGCAATGACCGTGGAACAGACCGACGAACTGGCCGAAACACAGGAGACCGAGGAAATGGGCCCGCCGAGATTCATGGCGGTGGAAGTTTTCCCGGTTTGCACCTACAGGCCGACCCCCGCCTACCCCGACCTTGCAAGACAGGCCGGAGTGGAGGGAGTAGTTACGCTCTGGATCTACGTGAACGCCGACGGCACGGTGGCGGACGTTCAGCTTTACAACTCAAGCGGTGTTAACAGCCTCGACGAGGCCGCCATGTCTGCCGCATGGAACACACGCTGGTCACCGGCCAGGAACAACGGCCAGCCGGTGGGCGTGTGGACATCGCTGAGCTACAACTTCGAGTTGTCCAATTAGGGTGCGCCATATGGGTATGACGCACAGCAATTACAGGGTCCGGACCACCAGGAAGTGGTTCGGAAAAAGACAGGAGGTGAAAGTGAGTATGAGGAATACCAGGCGGAGCCGAGGGTTCCTTGCACTCGCCGTGCTTGCACTCTTCGTGTTTGTCGGCACGGGCCTCGCAAGAGAGCTTAGAGAGGTTTCCCTGCCCGAGGGTACGGATGCCAGGCCAAGTTTGGTCTGGGGTCTGCACAATCTGGGGAACGTGTGGAGCGCGTTCCTCAACCTGGGCAGATTCGGAGACCCGGACGCTAACTACCCTTCAATGGAATGGCCCGGCGGTTCCGGAAGCTACTACCTCTGGGCCGGTAACTTCTGGACCTGCTGCTACGGCGACATCGCCACAGGCGGTGCCGTAGACAAGTATGCCAGCTGCTCAGACTACGGCGACTGGGAACTCTGGCCCAGCGAGGGCTTCCCCATGGAGAAGCTCGTTCCGGGCCCCACCGCTCTCGAGCAGACCCAGTACGGTTACGACGACTGGTACGAGAGCAGCTCCTACCAGGAACAGGACCGCATCTACGGCATGAGGGTGTGGGAAGAGAACTACAGCTGGGGAACCCCGGGCTACAACAACTTCATAGCTAACAAGTTCGTTGTTACCCACCACAGCGAGTACGGCAATCCAGGCGCTCCCCTCGACGGTTTCCTCGTGGGAATCAGGGGAGACTGCGATATAGCCACAGCCGACCCGGTGGAAGCCGCCATCGAGGACATGGTCTACTACGACGGACACGCCATCTGGCTCTCCGGCGACACTGAAGTCCCCGACTTCGAGTATGTCTTCGACAACGGCACCACCGCCAGCGAGCAGGATATCTACACCTACCAGCAGAACCCCGACAGCCCGCTGGACGCAGATGATCCCAACAACATCTGGTACTACTACAACTACGTGGCCTCCGACGGCGTTCCCGACAACGACGTTAACGGCGACGGCGTCTCCGACCACTACACCATCCTCTTCAAGGTCGCAGGCGGAGATACCCTTTATCCCATCAACAGCGGCACGGGCATCGAGATGTTCACCGCCGGCAACCGCCCGGAGAACTTCTGGCAGCATGTGGTGGGAGACACCACCTACGCCGTGGTTCCCAGGAGCATGAGCTACATGTGGGACGGCGACGGAGCGGGAAGCTCCATCGACGACAGCGGCGAGCAGCAGCTGGACAACCCCTGTGTCGGCTTCCTTGCCTGGCGTCTCCTTGACTGCTGGGTGAAGAAGGCCGACGGCACCATCGAGCGCCCCATCGATGTTTACGGCGTCCCCATTCCCATAAGCCACGGCTGGTGGAACTGGGAGAGCGATCCCGGCACCGATGCCGAGAGGTACGACTACATGTGGGGCGAGTTCCCGGATGAGAGCGGCCAGTACAGCGGCCCTGCTTTCCTCGAGAACTGGGTTGGCAATCCCAACACCCCCGACGCCAGGCTTGCCCCCAACCCGGGCCCCTGGCCCTTCGTCTACGAGAACCCCCTGGCCCTGGGATATCCCACCTTCGACTACAGGTTCCTTCCCAACATGGGTCCGGTTACCCTTAACGACGGCGACAGTATGTTCGTTATCGGCGGCTTCATAGTGGACGCGGGTCTCGACGGCTGCAGGCGTGCCGCCGACGAGCTTCTCAGCGCCTACTACCTCGGTGAGACCGGATGGGGTGTTCCCGCCCTTCCGCCTACCCCTGTGCTCTTCTACGAGGGCCAGGACAACGCTGTTCAGCTGGAGTGGGGAGCCAACGCGGAGACCTACAGCCCCTTCGGAGGCTACAACATCTACCGCGCCGAGTTCGAGCCCAGTAACTGGGAACTCATCGGAACGGTAACCGAACCGGGTGTGCATGAGTTCACCGACAACACCGCCAGGAACGGTTTCCCCTACTACTATGTTGTCTGCGCCTACGACGCGGAAACGGGAGTGGAGAGCACAAAGAGCAACTACAAGCAGACCCTCGAGGGTACGCCGGTAGCCGTTGTGCCCAACTGGGACACCGATTCCAACTGGACCGAGAACGTACGAGTCGTTCCCAACCCCTACAGGATAAGCGCCGCCTGGGAACAGACCTACTTCAACAAGATCGCTTTCATCAACCTGCCTTCGATGTGCGACATTCACATCTTCACGCTGGCAGGCGACCATGTGATAACACTTGAGCATCGTGATTACACCGGCGAGAACGGTACCGAGTACTGGGATCTCGTTTCCAGGAACGATCAGGATGTGGTAACTGGTCTCTATGTATACAGGGTAGAGACCGAAGACGACTTTGTGATTGATAAGTTCGCAATCATAAAGTAGTAGAAGGGAGGAAACCATGAAGCGAACAAGCATGATCCTTGCAACAGCACTGGTTGCCTTCCTGCTGTTTCCCGCCGTTGCGCATGCCAGTTTTGCCAAGGTGGGAACCTCAGGCGCCCAGTTCCTGAAAATAGGAGTAGGCTGCCGCGGAGTGGCCATGGGCGGAGCCTTCGTCGCCACCGCCGATGACCCCAGCGCCGCCTACTGGAACCCGGGTGCCCTGGTAAGGGTACCGGGAACTCAGTTCCAGTTCACAGGCACGCAGCTCTACGGCGACATACTCTATGGAAACGGCATCGTGACCCATGAGATGCAGGGCATAGGAACCTTCGCCCTGCAGTTCGGCCTGCTTTCCAGCGGCGACATGGATCTCACCACCGTTTCCAACCCCGACGGAGGCGAAACCTTCACCTGTTCCGACATGGTGGTTGGTGTTTCCTTCGGAAGGATGCTTACCGACAGGTTCAGTGCCGGCATGACCGCGAAGTATGTCCGCGAGTCATGGGACGACATTTCAGCAGGCGGAGTTGCCGTAGATCTGGGAACGCTCTACGACACAGGCTTCAAGACGCTTCGTATCGGAATGTCCATTCAGCACTTCGGCCCGGAACTCCAGCCCTCCGGTGAGGACACCACCTGGTACAGCGGCGGAGACTCCCTGGACACCTACGCCTCCTACTCGATGCCCATGACCTTCAAGCTGGGCCTTGCCATGGATGTGGTAGACCAGGGCCCCCACCAGCTCACCGTAGAGGTGGACGGCGTTCACCCCAACGACAATGTGGAGCAGGTGAACATCGGCGCCGAGTACTGGTACAACAACATGGTGGCCCTCAGAGGCGGATACCGCGTTAATACCGACGAAGAAGGCCTTGCCGCGGGAGCGGGATTCCGCATTCCCATGGGTGACAAGACCGTAACGCTGGACTACGCGTATCAGGATTTCAACAGGCTGGAAATGGTACACCGTGCCAGCCTTGGATTTTCCTTCTAGCGAAAGCTGGAGCAACCCGGAAAGGGTAAACCCTTCCCGGACTGGAAAGGTCTGAATGACAGCAGCAGCCTCGATCGTGATCGCAGCCCTTGCCGGGTTTGCCGTGACCTGGAGTTCATCTCCGGCCACGGACGGAACTGAAGGCGGGGCCGTGATCACAGTAACCATCGAAGAGAATGACCTCCTGGCGGTGAACACCGCCGATGGGCCGCAGGTGAGCTACGAGATCACCGCCACCGTCGACGGAGGTTCTTTCCTTCGAAGGGGAGGCAGGGCTGTCAATGGGCCGTTTCCCATCAGCGAGATACTTGAATACTCCTCGCTTCGTCCTGGGGGACATCTGGTGGCAGTGACCCTCACCGACCTGGAATCGGGTCTTGTGAGAAGGTCCGAGGAAGAGATTTTCATCGACTCCTTCGACTCCGGTCTCTGGACATCGGGAGCCATTAGAAGGGAGCCCGACGGCCCTGTGAGGGCATCGGGCAACATAGGTCTGTCATGGAACGTGTACAGACCTGATGGCTCGCAGGAACCCATGGGAGCCTACGCCATCCTCGACGGCGACACAGAGGTCGTCAGGGAGGGCTGGTTCCAGGGCGAGGCAACCGCTGAGGGCACGGTGTCCTTCAGCGCTCGTGTGCTGCTGAACGGCCTGCCCAAGGGCAGGTACCGCATCACAGCCGCGGCGCTGGTCGGTGGGGAAATAGTGGCGTCCGCCACCTCTTCAGTAACCCTTCTCGAGTCCTGGGACGTATGGGGAGATGATCCGGAGGAAACCTCCACACTCATCAGACCCATCGCTTCCACCGGCGAAATAAGGGAGCTGGAAAGGTCAGGGGGGCAGGGCGACAGGAACTCGGTGATGGCCGATTTCTGGAGCCGCCGCGACCCCGTCCCCGCCACCCGGGGGAACGAGTTCCTGGAGGAGTACCTCAGGAGGCTCGACTATGTGTCGAGAGAGTTCTCCACAACGGGGGTGAGGGGCATCAACACCGACAGGGGCGTGGTGTACGCGAAAATGGGCGAACCTGACATAGTGCAGGACTTCCCGTTCGAGCTGGGAGAATATCCCTATATCACCTGGGACTACTTCTCACCTCCTCTGAGCGTGACCTTCGTGGACCAGTCGGGCTACGGCTTCTACGAACTCGTTGAAAACTGGGAAACGGTCAACAGGGCTTTCGCTTCGGGAAAGGACTGGGCCGAGCAATGAAAAGAACACTTCTTCTCCTTATCATTACGGCTGCCGCGGCAATGGCCTCGGGCTCTGCTGTAATGAGCGAAGGAGGAATACAGTTCGCCATCGATACGGCTGTTTTCAGCATAGGGAACCCGGATACGCTCCTTCTCGAGGTCTACGAAGAGCTGAACATCGATCAGCTCTCCCGCGGCGAAGAGGGAGGAAGCGTATACACCACCGAGGTTACCCTTGAGAGCCTTGCAGGTGACACCCTGGCATGGGACATCTGGAACACGCCGGTGGCATGGAGCCAGGGCGGCACCGCCGTTAACTGCACCATGCTTCCGGTGCTCAGGGGAAGCTGGAGACTTACGGTTACCATGACCGATGTGAACAACGGAAGAACTGGGACGGCTGTAAAGGAGTTCCAGGTGAACGGCACGGAGCATTTCAGCGATGTTGAAATGGCCAGAACACTGATGCCCGCTGCGGAGGGCTCCACAAGCCCGCTCCGCAAGGGCGGACTCATAGTGTATCCCGCGGCCTCCGCCAGGTTTACCGTTCCCGGGGAGCAGATGTTCTACACCTACCAGGAGATCTACGGTCTCGGTGGGACGAACCTGCTTCGCCACAGCCGCCTCCTGAATGCTGAGGGTGTGCCTGTTTTCGGCAGGCCCGCCGAGGCGGTCTCCATTCCCGGAGGAATGGGAACGGTTGCCCTGGTGGACAGTTTCGACCTCTCGGTGGCAAGGGAATCGGGGCTTTACAGCCTTTCGGTAACCTTCACCGCCAGCGAGGACACGCTGCACTCCTTCACTAAGCCGATGTTCATCGAGGTTGCGGAAACCGCGGCGGCAGCCGGGCAGACGATGGCGGATGCAGACAGGAAGCTCGAGGTGCTTCACCTTCTGCTGAACTCAGAGGAGTCAGCTCTCTATGAGAGGCTCGATCAGGAGGGAAAGGCCCGTTACTACGACAACTACTGGAACGCCAGACCCGGCGAGCTGGCGAACTTCCTGGGAAGGTACAGCATTGCCATGGCCAGGTACGGCTCCCTCGGCAGAGAGGGCTGGCAGTCCGACAGGGGAAGGGTCTACCTTATCTACGGTGAGCCCGACGAGGTGGAATCCAATCCCTTCAGCACCACCCAGGCTCCGTTTACGGTCTGGTACTACTACGGGAACGAGCAGGAGATGTTCGTTTTCGCAGACCTGATGGGAAATGGTGACTACCTCCAGATCTACTCCACCGTGGAGGGTGAAGTCAGCTATTCAAACTGGCAGGGCATGATCCAGAACGTTAACCAGGGCTTCGGCTCGAACGATGAAGACGGTTTCTGACATGGCCTGCGGGAAAAAACCATTTGCCGGGGATGAATATCCCGGCAGCAGAGATAGATACGAAGCAATACTGAAACCTAGCTACGAGGAGGTTCAAATGAACACATTTTCGGGAAAGGGGAAGGTCGGCTTTCTCGCGGTCTTCGCTGTACTCCTGATGCCGCTCCTCGGTATTGGCACCGCTTCAGCTTATGAGGTGGGGGATAAGGTCGACCTGGTGGTTCCGGATCTGCAGCAGTTCGCAGAACCCCTGGATACACACCAGTTCACCTGCAGAGCCGTTACCGAACACGCGGTCTGGCTTGTTCAGGACACAAGCTCCGTGAACAACATCGGAGGCTATCCTGATTCAAGCTTCACACCGAAGGTAGTCTGGGGAACGGACACCTCGAACAACATGGTGGATCCCGACGACTTCGCCGAGATGACGGCAGCCTTCGAAGCCACTGTCTGGGGTACGGTTACCGCCCAGTGCGGCGTTCCTGAGGACATCAACGGCGACGGCAAGGTGATGATCATCCTTGCTTCCATTCCCACGAAGTTCGACGCCGGCGGCGGTTCCAACACTGCCAGGAACTCCATGTACTACGTTGATCCCGAGTTCAACGAAGTAGAGGGCGTTGCCATGGAGGTGTTCTTCATCAACATCCACTCCTTCAGCACTTCCCCCAACACATGGGAAGCCGCTGCGGACATGCGGATGTGGAACACCGCAAACGGACTTGCCTACCTTGCAATGACCCTTGCAGAGCCCCTGGAAGAGGTCTGGCTCGTAAGGGGCATAGCCGAGGTAATGCAGTACGACTGCTTCGGCTTCACCGAGACCGAAGCCGGCAGCCAGGGTCACTACAAGGCGATCGACGAGTTCGCCAAGTCGCCTTACATCGAACTCCTCAACCCGATTTCCGGAACAGGCAAGTTCGACTA
>Ga0116152_10001350_pt1 | contig 20254 bp, 16 predicted proteins | sample AD_UKC119_MetaG_FD_89894 | JGI IMG/M metagenome (GOLD analysis project Ga0116152, IMG submission 89894) | Active sludge microbial communities of municipal wastewater-treating anaerobic digesters from Hong Kong - AD_UKC119_MetaG | ecosystem: Engineered > Bioreactor > Anaerobic > Digestate...
CTGTTGAATATCACCGGTGAATGTGATGTAAGCCAGTCTTTGTCAGTGGCTATTATCTGTTCACTTCCGTCGTCGTATTTTATCCTGAGGTCGAGGCAGAATTTCGGACGGGCCCGCCAGGGGGCTTTGTCGAAGTACCAGACAGCTGTTGACTGGTGGTTATACCACCCGTTACCAAGGATTACTCCGACCGCATTATCCCCGGTATTAAGCAGATCCGTCACGTCATGAGTTACGTAAAGGGTTCTTCGGTCGAAACGCGTGTACATGGGATCGAGACGGTGATCTCCGGCCTTTTTACCGTTGACAGATAATTCATAAAGGCCTGCCACTGCAATATAAACCCTTGCCGATTGTATATCTTTTGCTACGGTGAATTCCTTTCTGAAATAAGGTGCCGGCTTAAGATTATAATCATAAGTGTCGGTTATCCAGTGTCCTTTCCAGAGGTCCTTTTTCATGTAGCCTGTCACGAAGGAAGCCAGGGAAGAAGGATTTGTCCATCCGCCTTTGTTATATTTTATCTTTACCTTCCAGTAATATCTGGTGAGCGGTTTCAGTGGCGGACCTTCGTAAACCACTGGCATGGTAGTGGAATTTATGACGCCTGAATCCCATATATCTCCAGACCCTGAAGCCACTGATGCTGAATCTGTTCCTGTTATTATTGAGTAAGCCGTCTGCATCACTCCATCACCGTTGGTCTGAAGCTTCCAGGTAAAACGGGGCTTGTCAGTGTCGATTCCGACCGGGTTGACAAGGTATTCACATTTCAGGTCTTCAACCCGGACGGTTGTATTTTCTCCCAGGCATGAGAACAAGGTTATAAGACTTAACAGAAGGAGTACATTTCTCATCAGGCAGTAGCTTATAATTCTGCGAGAAGCTGCTTCACGATAGTTGAGATTTCCCTGCCGTCGGCTTTCCCTGCCAGTTCTTTCGTTGCTACACCCATGACTTTTCCCATATCGGCAGGTGTTTTTGCGCCTGTCTTCAGTACGATCTCCTTGAGGGCTTTTTCGAGTTCATCAGGGCTCATCTTTGCAGGCAGGTAGTTATCGAGAACATCTGCTTCGGCGTTTTCCTTTGCGGCGAGTTCCTGCCTGTTATTTTCAGAATATATCTGTGCCGATTCTCTTCTCTGCTTAACAAGCTTTTGAATTACTTTCAGTTCCTCATCAGACGTCAGTTCCTGCTGTCCTTTTTCAGATTTTGCAAGGAGGAAGGCTGTCTTTGCTGCCCTGATCGCTTCCAGAGCGACTTTATCACCGCTTTTCATTGCAATGACCAGGTCGTTTGAAATTTTTTCGGTTAATGACATTGTAAAATATTATTTAGTGTATGCTGAATTGATTTGTTCAGAAATATTGCCCCGATGCAGCACGACTCACTTCGGTTCCACATGAATAGTCATATTAAGGTTTTCAAATAATCCCATAAGTTTTTCCTCGATTTCATCACAGTATTTATGGGCATCGCTTACTGACTCCTTTCCGGCAACTTCAACATGGATGTCAATAAACCTGTAGTTACCTGCTTTCCTGGTTCGGAGATCATGATATATGACACCCATTTCATCCAGTTTATCCTCCAGGGCTTTTAGTTCTTCTTTAGCCCATGAGGAGTCCATCAGAGGCCAGAATGCACGTTTCAGCAGTTCGCCCGATTCTTTGATGATATAGAGAGCAACGATAATTGCTATCACGGGATCGAGCCATTCAATATCTGTAAGTATTATAAGGCCCAGTCCTGCTGCCACACCTGCTGAGGTGTAGACATCTGTTCTAAGGTGAAGAGCATCAGCTTCGAGGGCAAGAGACCGGGTTTCACGGGCCACTTTGTATAGTCTTTTCGAGACTATCCAGTTAACCAGTGCTGAAATTGCCATGACTGCAGACCCTAGCCAGAGGGATTCGAGGACAGCTTCCCCGCCAAGCAGCCGTTTCACTGCTTCAACGATTATCCAGACAGCTGCCCCAACTATAAGAAGAGCTTCTGTGACACCTGAAATATTTTCAACCTTCCCGTGTCCGTAAGGGTGTTTTGAGTCGGGCGGGGTATCAGAAACCTTCACGGCAAAAAAAGCTATCAGAGCAGCAATGAGGTCCATTGACGAGTGAATAGCTTCAGATATTATGCTTACTGAGCCGCTTAAAATGCCTGTTATCAGTTTTATCAATATCAGAAATGTATTGGATAAAACAGACAGGCGGGCTGTTTTTACCTTGATCTTCATAGGTAATATTTAGGGGACATAAAGGTAATCAGAAAACCAACAGTAAGGAAAATGTTCTTAAACAATAACAAGTTTGTATGACATGTTCCCCAGTCCTGACTTTTCGCCGTGCTCAAGACCTGCTTTCCAGAAAGTGTCGGGATGGGCAGCCCTGAATTTGTCTTTTCCCTTCATATCTTCATGATTGTGGCTGTCTCTTATTTTGCTTCCCGGAAGGGCTGGAGCAGCCATCACCATTTCCGCGCATGCATGGTCGAGTGCCACGGGGTCGAAAGAAGCAGCTATGCCTATATCCGGTACAAGCGGATAGTCGTTCGAATCCCAGCAGTCACAGTCGGGAGATACGTTCATAATGAAACTGATATGGAAGGCAGGTTTATCCTTCACCACGGCCATCGAATATTCCGAGATCCTTTTACAGGCAATCTCCGAGGTGCTTGCCCACACAACCCTCGATGCATCGTACTGACATACGGCGACACACTGGCCGCAGCCCACACATTTTTCATAGTCGATATGAGCTATCCTGTCGGGGCCGACTCTGATTGCATCATAAGCACAATATTTCTCGCACACCCTGCATCCTGTGCAGTTTTTTTCAAAGATCCTGGGTGAAGATCCGGAATGCAGAAAAAGCTTGCCGCCCACAGATGCACAACCCATGCCCAGATTTTTCAATACTCCGCCGAAACCCGTAAGTTCATGCCCCTTGAAATGAGTCATGGAAATTATAACATCGGCGTCGGCGATGGCTGACCCTATTTTGGCGCTTTCACATAGTTCTGAATTTATGGGTATCTCCCTGAATTCTGTTCCCCTTATCCCGTCGGCTATTATCACCGGGCAACAGGTAGCCAGCGGATTGAACCCGTTTTCAAATGCAGCGTCAATATGGGCCGGTGCATTGGAACGTCGTCCGTAATACAAAGTGTTACAATCGGTCAGAAAGGGCACAGCTCCTCTGGCTTTAAGGAACTTAACAATTACAGAGGCATAGTTGGGTCTGATGTAGGCCAGGTTGCCCGGTTCTCCGAAATGAATCTTTATTGCCACCAGCTTCCTGTCGAAATCTATTTTTTCGATGCCTGCCCTCTTAATCAGTCTTTCCAGTTTGGTTAAAAGATTGTGAGGAGGTTTCACTCTGAGGTCTGTGAAGTATACTTCTGATTCCGGCATAGGTTTATTTTAATTTTACTGTATTTCACGTTATTCATCCTGGCCCCGGGAGCTCGCTGATTTTGTCGCGGATATTCTCTATCAGCCATTTAGGTGTTGATGTGGCTCCGCATACCCCGACAGTATTTATTCCTGTGAACCAGTTCTTATCCACTTCTCCGGGAGCTGATACAAAATAGGTCTGCGGGTTTACGTTTTTACAGACATTGTAGAGCATTTTACCGTTGGAGCTCTCCCTGCCACTGACGAATACTATTACCTCGTGTTCCCTGGCAAATTTTTGAAGATCCGGCTCCCTGTTGGATACCTGTCCGCAGATCGTTTTATGGACTATAAGTGATTTTTCAGGCTCTCTGATACCCGAACTGCGCATTTTCTCACGTATTAACCCTGCGATTTCATCATAAGCCTTAACGCTCATGGTGGTCTGTGAGAAGAGGCATACAGGGCGCGAAATGTCTATTTTACTGAGGTCGCCAGGACCGGAGACGATAATCCCTTCCCCGCCGGTCTGGCCCATAAGACCAATTACCTCTGCATGACCAGGTTTGCCAAAGATAACTATCTGTCCTTCACACTTGTGTGATTTTTTAACTGCATCCCTTATCCTTGACTGCAGTTTCCTTACTATGGGACATGTGGCTTCGATAATGGTGATGTTATTTTCTTTTGCTGTCTGGTAGGTTTCAGGGGGTTCTCCGTGAGCCCTGATAAGTACCTTGCAGTTTCTCAGTTTCCTGAACTCGTCGTGTGTTATTGAGATAAGGCCGATTGAAAGAAGTCTTTTTACTTCCATGTCGTTGTGAACGATAGATCCCAGCGAATAGACTTTTTCACCTTTAAGTAATGATTTTTCGGCAATTTCTACGGCATTTCTGACGCCAAAGCAAAAGCCGGAATTCCCATCGATCTCAATTTTCATTCAGCTTCCCATCAATTATTTGCATGACCCATGACATCTGTTCGGCAACACTCATTCTGGTATTATCGAGGACAATTGCATCGTCGGCCTTCCTGAGAGGGCTGATGTCACGGTTCTCATCGGTGATATCGCGGGTGATAATATTCTTTTTTATCTCTTCAAAATCAACCTTGAGACCTTTCCTGCTGAGCTCATCATACCTCCTTCCGGCCCTTACATCCACTGAGGCCGTCATGAATATCTTAAGGTCGGCATCGGGAAATACAACCGTCCCGATATCCCTTCCGTCCATGACGATACCTTTAAACATTCCTATCTGTCTCTGCAGTTCAACCATCCTGGTCCGTACTTCTGCAATAGTGCTTATACGGCTCACATATTTTGACACTTCAATACCTCTGATCTCTTCTTCAACATTTTCTGAGTTCAGGTATGTGTCAAATTCTCCCCTGTCGGGATTGTAAACGAATTCAATATGAATTGCAGGAAGGCCGGCTGCTATTGAATCATGATCGAGATAGTTATCTCCGATGAGTCCGTTTCTCATGCAGTAAAGAGTGACAGCCCTGTACATTGCACCGCTGTCGATGAAGATATAGTTTAGCTCCCTGGCTATGGCTTTTGCGAAGGTGCTCTTGCCGCAGGATGAGTAACCATCAATTGCAATGATAAGCTTCTTTTTCATCATGGTTAATCACAAAGGTGATAATTAGCCCTGAATTTTCAAAACTTCATTTTCTGAACCTGCTGTATAGCATGTCGGGCCGTATGACCAGTGAAACATGGTTTGAAGAACCTGCAAGATGGTATCTTGCACGACCGAATTCTATATTCAGGAATGAAGTATTTATACCGAAACCCCATGAAAAACCAACTGTGGAAACACGGCTGTCGAGCTTAAGTTCGCTTCTTCGCTGGTAGTTGTATCCTGCACTGAGGTAGAAATTTTTATGAGGTATAAGTTCCACACCTGTGACAACATGACGGAGTATGTTTTCAAAAAAATCAGATGATGAGCTTCCATCTGTTCCCGAAAGAGTATCGTTATAATGATACGAAAGGTCAAATTTCTCCAGATGCTTTATTGTCAGGGAGAAACGAAAGGGGGCATGAGCCAGTTTCTGGGTAACTCCAGCCTCTATTTCGAAAGGAAGCTTTTGCCGCGCCTCACCGGCATATGTTGTAACTTCGAGACCTATATTTCTGAAAACCATACCTGCCGAGAAGAGACCTGAACGACTGAAGTAGGCTCCTCCGATGTCAAGGGCAAACCCGAAAGATGTATATTTTTCAAGATGGGAGAGTACCGGTTTGAAGTTCACACCAACACTGAAGACAGAATCTATAGGTCGTGACCACATCAGGGAGAGAGCGTATTCAGAGGCAGTGAAGCTCCCTGTTATATTTCCTGACGGATCGGCTTCGGTGAATGAACCGTAATTCAGATAGGTGATCCCTCCTGCAAAATTACCCTTCCCCTCATACGATTTTGAATACAGGGCCAGCCCGTAATTAACACCGGCAAAATAATTTACATAGTTAAGGGCCATGATGTTATTCATGCTCTCTTCAAGCAGTGCAGGGTTGTGGTAAGCCAGGTTCGGATTTTCTGTCTTCAGGGATACGTTAGTTCCGCCAAGAGATGATACCAGTCCTGAATGTGTAAGATTGAGGAATTCGTAAATATTGTCACCACCCGTCTGGGCAGCGGAAACGATTGTCAGCACTGAAAATATGGCACTATGGAAGATCTTTCTCAGCATAAGTATCAAAGATAATACGAAATATTAAACGGTCCGACAGGCTGTGACAGTATTGAACAACAGGTTGAATGATCAGGCAGTTTTGCCCGTAAGTATCAGCGCCTCATCGGTTTTCTTCTTTCGCCCGTTAATTTGCGACATAAAAAGACCGGCAATGACAATTATCATCCCCACTATGTTGTTTAAATGAAGCTTTTCGCCGAGGAGGATGAATGAAAAAATTGCAGTGAATACAGGGATGCAGTTCGAAAATATGTTTGCCCTGGTTATTCCCATGTTCCTGACGGAATATGCGAACAGGATAAAAGCTCCGCATGATGCAAAGAATGCCAGTTCGACTACCGGTAAAAAATGCCGGAGGCTGAAAGGTCCGCCTGTCAGATGTTTCAGGTCGGTGATAAGGAACAGGGGCATGAAGAGCAACACCCCAATGATATTCTGAACATTAACGATGAACACCGGATTGTATGATCCTACAAGGCGGCTGAGGGTAAGGTTGTATCCTACAGCTGAGAAGACAGCCAGGATCATGAGCATCAGACCTTTAATGTTGAATGACAATGAACCGTCTTTTTCAAGGATAAATACCAGTACTCCTATAAAAGAGATTATAATACCTGCGTAGTTGATGATTTTCAGCCTTTCGCCGAAGATGAGCCATGCTCCCAGGGTGGCTATGACAGGGATGGTAGATATAAGAACCGATCCTGTTGTTGCGGAAACATATGTAAGACCAAAGCTTTCACCCAGGAAATAAAAGAAAGGTTCAAACAATGCAAGGATAGCAAACAACTTCCTGTCTTTCTTCTTAATTTCGATGAAGCCTTTTGTAAGAAAGAGATATATTGAAAGTATTATAACAGATATGAGAAGCCTGAAAAAAACTATTGTAACCGGCCTGAAGGCTTCATTTGCAATCTTGAACCAGATGAAAGAGAAAGCCCAGAATATCATCGCGGTAACGATGGCAGCATATGTTTTAAAGGGGCTCCTGATCATGATTGTCAAATAAGCCGCGAAATTATATGATAAAAATTAAAATGACAGTCAGCCGGCGATAATAAATCACAGGAATTAAATTTTTACCTGTGTCAGAACGGGCTTCCCTCTTATTCCGGCAGAGGCTGATTATATGTCCGTCCTTTCGACCATCAGATTCGGAAATAATACATACATCGTTTAAAATGCATATAATCAATTATATAAATGAATGGATTATTTCGAACATGATGTAAAAATGATATGGTCTGCATTTGATGATGAATCATAAATTATTATATTTGCCGCCTCAGATGAAAACCTGTGAGATCTTTTTTTTATAAAATCTTATTTATTAGTAGTTTAACTCAAAAATCTATTGAATGAAAATACTGGTATGTATCAGTAATGTTCCCGACACCACGACGAAGATCAGGATAGCAGAAGGAAATGCTTCGATCGACACTACGGGAATCCAGTGGGTTATAAATCCATGGGATGAGCTCTCGCTTACAAGGGCGCTGGAGTTGAAGGATGATCCTGCCTCCGGTGTTAAAACCGTGACTGTTGCTCATGTGGGACCCGCTTCATCGGAGCCCACAATTAGAAAAGCCCTGGCTATAGGTGCCGATGATGCGATACGTGTTAATGCAGAGTCGTCGGATGCCTGGTATGTTGCCACACAGCTTGCCGAAGTGGTGAAAAAGGAACAGTTTGATATAATAATGTGCGGGATAGAATCGAGCGACTACAATGGTTCCGTTGTAGGTGGCATGGTGGCCGAATTTGCTGGCATTCCTTCTGTTTCAGCTGTATCATCGCTCAGTATCGAAGGAGGAAATATGTTGATAACGCGCGAAATTGACGGGGGGAAGGAAATACTGACTGTACCGGCTCCTTTTCTGGCTGTGGTGCAGAAGGGTATTGCAAAAGAGCCGAGGATAGCTGCTATGAGAGGGATTATGATGGCACGAACGAAGCCGGTAAAAGTGTATGAACCTGTTCAGGCAGAGCCACTGACGGAGATCATCGCCCTGGAGAAACCGGCCGCGAGGTCAGCCTGTAAATTGGTTGATGCCTCAGAACCTGGAAAACTCATAGAACTTTTAAAGGATGAAGCTAAAGTTATCTGATAATTAATAATAACATTCGAAAATATGTCAGTATTAGTATATACCGAAAACTGGGACGGAAAATTCAAGAAGCTCACATACGAGCTTATATCATACGCATATGCTGTTGCCGGGATGATGAACACATCGGTTACGGCGCTGTCAATCGGAAAAGTTGACGAGGAAGAGCTTAAGCAACTAGGCCGCTATGGGGCAAAAAAGATCATCAGTGCAGAAAATGAACTTCTTACTACGCTTGACAATCAGGCACATACAGGTGTCATTGCCGGCATTGCGCAAAGCGAGAAGGCTGAAGTGATAATCATGTCGAATAACAATGCCGGAAAAGCATTGGCTCCTAGGCTGGCTGTAAGGCTGAAGGCAGGAGTTGGATCAGGCGTAAGCCGCCTTCCTCTGAATCTGAATCCTTTCACTGTTTACAGGAGAGCCTATTCAGGGAATGCTTATGCCCATGTTGTGATAAGATCTGAAATTAAAATTATAACCCTGGCGCAGAATTCATTTGAGCTGAAGGAAACAAATGAGACAGCCCTTATTGAAAGGCTGAATGTTGCTGTTGACCCCTCATCAGTTAAAACCACCGTTAAGGAGGTTAAAAAACAAACAGGGAAGGTGCTTCTTACAGACGCAGATATAGTTGTGTCGGGAGGAAGAGGTATGAAATCACCCGATAACTGGGGACCTCTGACAGAACTGGCAGAAGCCCTCGGAGGTGCAACTGCCTGTTCACGTCCGGTTTCTGACGAAGGATGGCGTCCTCACGAAGAGCATACAGGACAGACAGGCAAAATCATTGCACCAAATCTTTATATTGCGGTAGGAATATCAGGAGCCACACAGCATCTGGCAGGGATAAGTGCCTCTAAATATATTGTGGCAATAAACAGCGACAAGGATGCTCCTATTTTTGAAGCTGCACAATACGGGATCGTGGGCGATGCAATGAAGGTCCTTCCGCAGCTGGTAACTGCCGTAAAGGAGATCAGGAAATAATATGGCCAGACAGATCATTTTTGCCGCAGCCCTGCTGCTAACCTTCGGAGTATTTTTCTATACTGTTAACAGGCTTATTAAATACTTCAGGTTCACACGTGCCGGATTCCCAGTAAAAAATTTTGGGAAAAGAACAGCCGTGATGCTGAAAGTGGCTTTCGGCCAGACCAAGATATTCCGCAAACCGGTGCTGGGATTTATCCATGCATTGGTTTTCTGGGGCTTCTGCGTGATATTTCTGGGAAGCATAGAGATGGTAATCGACGGTCTTGCAGGGATTGAGAAATCACTAAATTTCCTCGGACCTGTTCATGATTTCATAATGGCCTCGGGAGATGTTTTCGCAATCATAATTGCCGTGGCGGTACTGGTCTTTCTTGCCCGCCGCCTGTTCTTCAGGATCAGCAGGTTCGAAGGTTCTGAAATGAAGAAGAGGTCTCATGTTGACGCAAACATTTCGCTGACGCTGATCTTTTTGCTGATGGTTTCGCTTATATCCATGAACGTGGGTTACCTGGGATATGTTCATTCGACCGGAGGGACTGTTGATGGTCTGTACCCATTCTCGGGCCTGCTTCTTAAGCTTTCCGGAGAGACGTCAGCCACAGGTTTCCATGTTATTTATGAAGCATCGTGGTGGATACATATCCTTACCATCTTCTTCTTCGCCAACTACCTGCCCTATTCAAAGCATTTCCATGTATTCATGTCGGTTCCCAATGTCTTTCTTTCAAGACTCGATCCTCCGGGTAAGCTCGATAATATGGAAAGTATTACCAGGGAAGTGAAGATAATGATGGATCCTGAGACGGCATTTTCAGCTGCCCCTGCTGAAACTGTTCCTGAAAGGTTTGGAGTTAAGGATGCAGAAGATTCAACCTGGAAAAATTATTTTGATTCTCTTTCATGCACCGAATGCGGAAGGTGTACATCAGTATGTCCTGCCAATCTCACGGGCAAAAAACTCTCCCCGAGAAAGATCATGATGGATCTGAGAGCCAGGATGAAGGAAAAAGGGCCTCTGATGGTCAAAAACGGAAAGGATTTCAGCGACGGGCGTTCACTACTGAGGGACTTCATAAGCGAGGAGGAGCTATGGGCCTGTACAACGTGTAATGCCTGTGTCCAGGAGTGCCCGGTAAACATTAATCATCCTTCGCTGATCCTTGACATGCGCAGATACCTCGTACTCGAAGAAGCTTCTGCACCCGGTGAACTTAAGGCTGTCTTTAACAACATAGAAAATAACGGTGCTCCGTGGCAGTATTCAGCCGAGGACAGACTGAACTGGGCAAAGGATATCGAAGTTCCCGTAATGGCCGACCTTCATGCCCGGGGCGAAAAGCCTGAGTACCTTTTCTGGGTGGGATGTGCAGGAGCTTTTGATGACAGATACAGGAAAGTTACAGGAGCTTTTGCAAAAATCCTTAACCATCTGAACGTCAGCTATGCGGTTCTTGGTAAAGAAGAAAGCTGCACAGGCGATCCGGCCAGACGTGCCGGAAATGAAATGCTTTTCCAGATGCAGGCTATCCAGCTTATTACAACCCTGCAGGGCTATGGAGTTACTAAAATCATAACAACATGTCCTCATTGTTTTAATACCCTGAAAAATGAATATCCCGATCTGGGAGGCAACTTTGAGGTTGTAAACTACGTCAGCCTCCTTAAGGAATTCGTGAGTTCAGGAAAACTGAAAATATCTGCTTCAGTCCTGGAGGGGAGGAAAATCACCTATCATGATCCCTGTTATCTGGGAAGAGCCAATGACATATATAATGACCCCAGGACTGTAATTAATCACCTTGGTGCTGATCTCAAAGAAATGGAAAGGAACAGGAGCTTTGCACTCTGTTGCGGCGCCGGAGGAGCGCAGATGTTCAAGGAAGCTGAAGAGGGAGAAAAGGAGATCTTCATTGAAAGGACAGAAGACGCCCTTGAAACCGGTTCGGAAATAATAGCAACAGCATGCCCCTTCTGTATGACCATGCTTACCGACGGTCTGAAATATAAGAACAGGGAAGAAGAAATAAAAAATTACGATATTGCAGAACTGATGGTCCAGGCTTTGGGACTTTAACTCAGTTGGCAGTTGGCAGTTGGCAGTTGGCAGTTGGCAAAAAGTGACTTTGAGAATAACGATAATCTAATTTCATTACATAATGATGGAGAATAAAAAGATCCTTAGAAGCGGCGAATTCCTGGTGGCTGAAACCAGCCCGGAAGATATCTTCATTCCCGAAGAATACAATGAGGAACAGTTAATGATTGCCCAGACCTGCCGTGATTTTCTGGAAGCGGAGGTTTATCCGAAAATGAACGATCTGGAAAAAGGCGACAGGGAACTCATGCAGAGCATACTCAAAAAATCAGGGGAACTTGGACTTATGGGTATTGCCGTACCTGAAGAGTTCGGGGGTTTCGGACAATCGTTTGTCACACAGATGCTTGCTGCCGAGACTACCGGTGCAGGCTATTCCTTTTCGGTAGCTTACATGGCGCATTGCGGCATCGGGACCATGCCCATTCTGTATTACGGCAACAAGGATCAGAGGGAACGTTATGTTACCCGGCTGGCTACAGGCGAAATAATCGGAGCCTACTGTCTTACCGAACCGGGTGCCGGTAGCGACGCCAATGCCGGAAAAACAAATGCAACACTTTCCGCCGACGGTCTGCATTATATCCTTAACGGCCAGAAGATGTGGATAACAAATGCAGGCTTTGCTGACACTCAGATCGTTTTTGCCAAGATCGACAACGACAGGGTGCTGAGCGCATTCATAGTCGAAAAAAATTATCCCGGGGTTGTTGTCGGTCCGGATGAACACAAGATGGGCATTAAAGGCTCTTCGACAGCACAGATCTATTATAACGATGTTAAGGTTCCTGTTGAAAACCTCCTTGGAAAGAGAGGCGAAGGATTCAGGATAGCTCTCAGCATCCTTCACATGGGCAGACTGAAGCTTGGTGCAAACGTCCTCGGAGCTGCCAAAAAAGCAATAAGCGATTCTGTAAAATATGCCGGTGAAAGAAAACAGTTCGGGGTACTCATTTCTTCTTTCGGAGCCATAAAGCATAAGCTTGCCAGCCAGGTTATCAGACTCTTTGCTGCAGAATCGGCAGTATACAGGGTAAGCCATGATGTCGACAGGATGATGGCGATGATACAGGGGGAATGCGGCGACTACGGGCGCACGGCCATAGAATCGATAAGCCATTATGCAGTGGAAGCTGCGATACTTAAGGTTTACGGATCGGAGATGCTCGATTTTGTTGCCGACGAAGCTGTTCAGATACACGGCGGAATGGGCTATTCTGCAGAACTTGATATAGAAAGAGGATACCGCGATTCCAGGATAAACAGGATATTCGAGGGTACAAATGAAATAAACCGTCTTCTGGTAGTCGATACAGCCATGAAACGTGCCATGAAGGGCGAATTTGATCTCTTCGGAAAAGCAGAAGCTCTTTACAACGATGTTGCTTCCCTGGCTGACCGGGTTGTTGCAGGTGAAGACTATTTCGGTGAGAAGAAAAACTACGTGGAGAACTTCAAAAAGCTTATTCTGGTATGTATACACGGTGTTACGCAGAAATTCGGCAGGGGACTCATTCACGAGCAGGAAGTGCTTAACAACATTGCCGATATGATGATGGAGACCTATGTTGCTGAATCACTCCTTCTCAGGGTGGCCAAACTCGAAAAATTCAAATCAGATATATCGGTTTATAAAGATATGCTCGATGTATATATTTATGATGCTGCCGATATTATCCGTAAGTCGGCTGCCGATGCCATCTGCTCCTTCGCCGGTGATGAAACTCCGGACCTGATAAAAGCCTCTGCGACACTTTCAGCAGTCAGAAGCTTCAATGTAAAGGATGCTCGACGCCGGATCGCCGATAAGCTTATTGAAGATAATTGTTATAAATTCTGATATGTATTTGTATCCTGTCTGGGTCAGACTATGGCATATTGTCAATGCCATACTGATATTGATCCTGATATTTACCGGGATCAGCATCTTCTACCGGGAAAAATCAGCTTTCTTCTTCATAATGGAATACGACGGAGCCCGTGTATGGCATAATGTGTCTTCCATATTGCTTGTGATCAGCTATATAGGTTTTATTGCGGGAAACCTTGTCACTGATAATGGAAAACATTACAGAATAAGCGAAAAAAATTTCCTGCATGATCTTTCGGTTCAGCTTCGCTATATGACAACAGGTTTTTTCAGACGTGAAAAAAAACCTTTCCCAGTAACAGCAGAAAGAAAATTCAATCCTCTGCAGAAGCTTGCTTACCTGGCAATAATGTATGGCGTCTTTCCTCTTCTGGTCGTATCAGGTATTTATATGATGCTGAAAGGATTGCCTGAAGTCGGAAAGGTTGATGATGCACTGGCTCTACAGTTTGATCTGGTACATATTATTTCAGGTATTCTTATAACTCTTTTCCTCTTCGTTCATATTTATATGGCTGCCACCCTGGGTTCCACACCTTCGTCGGGACTAAGGAGCATTATCAGCGGATATGCTGAAACTGAAGAGTAGTAATGGCTGCTATGGTTTAAACAAAATACAAACCACTTGATGAGAGTTTTAAAACTCCTTTTCTCTCCTCTGTTAACAGCTTCTCTGTTTGTCATTGCAGTTATAACGATGGCAGCCGCCACCTTTATCGGGAATGATTTCGGGGCCGACGCAGCATACAGTACGGTTTACGGAGCAAGATGGTTTGAAATTTTATTGCTTTTTATTGTGATTAACCTCTCAGGCCAGCTGGTAATGTACCGGATGTTCAGAAAGCAGAAGCTTGCGATTGCCTTATTTCATATTGCCTTCATCATCATGATTGCCGGAGCCGGTATCACGAGGTATTTCGGATGGGAGGGTTCGGTTCATATCCGAGAGGGAGAGACAACCGCAAAAGCATTTCCCGAAGCAGATCATCTCGGTTATCGTGTATATGATGCGCAGGGAGATACCCTGACGGAATATTCTGTTCACTTCATCCCTGCAGCCGGAACGGCCAATAAGTTCAAAAAGAAGATTGAAGCAGGCAGCAAAACATTTGACCTGGTTCTGACAAGGGTAATCCCGAACGCACTTCAGAACATAACCGATGATACCGGAGGAGTGCCGATGATTTCCCTGATGGCAACAAAGGACATGCAGTCAGGTGAGCAGATACTTTTACGGGATGGGGAAACAAAGGAGGTATATGGTTTGTCAGTGGCACTGAATTCTGACGATTCTGCAGATATCAGGATTATTTACGGGTCGGGGGTGTTTTCTGTTGTTTCAGATATTGAAACGCAGATTACCAGCATGATGACGCGTGAATCGGTAACCAATAAAGCCGGGATTCCCTTTGAAATAAAACCCATGCAGGTAATTATGGCAGGGGATATCCGGCTGGTTGCCAGGGAGATGGCCGGATCGGGCAGGATACAGGCTGTCCATGCTGATCCGGGGCACCAGCTGACGGGCGAAAGCGCCTTTATATTCAGCCTCGGCTCAGGAAATGAGTCTCAGACTGTCACGCTCTGGAAGAATGACCAGGAAGATCTTGCCATAAGCCGTACCACCGTCAACGGATATACCTTCGAGATTTTTTTCGGATCCATAGCTGTCAATCTTCCTTTTTCACTTCATCTCGAGGACTTTATCCTTGAAAGATATCCGGGTTCAAACTCTCCCTCGGGTTACAGGAGTGAAGTTAACTTAACCGATTCAAAGACGGGCGAAAAACTGTCGGCCAGTATTTACATGAACAACATACTCAAGTACAGGGGTTATCGTCTTTACCAGTCGTCGTACGACAGCGATGAACTGGGAACCATACTTTCTGTAAATCATGATCCTGCAGGTCTGGCAGTGACTTATACAGGATATGCCACACTGATTTTATTCATCATATTATCTCTTCTGTCACGTAATTCATTTTTCAGGAATGTAAAACCGGAGACATGGACCAACTCGTTGAGAAAGATGACAGTTGTGTTGTTCTTTCTTGTTGCCGGAGGCTCATTTTCGCTTTATGCCCAGCCATTCGTGCCCGGGAAGGAGGCGGCTGACGAATTGGGCAGCATCCTTGTTCAGGATCAGAAAGGAAGGACAAAACCACTTCACACCCTTGCCGGCGATATTATGCGGAAGGTAACCAGGGAGACAGGATTCAACGGCTTAACACCTCTGCAGGTTTTTTTCGCAGTCCATTACGATTTTGAGGAATGGAAAGATGTAGCTATGATCCGGGTATCGGATCGCGACCTGAGGCGTCGCCTGGGCATTTCAGACAACAAGGCGGCATTTTCCGATCTTGTGGAAATTGGAGGAGATGGCTCATACAGGCTTTCATCAGAAGTTAACCAGGCTTATGAAAAACCACCCGGGAGCAGGAGCAGATTCGACAAGGAAGTCATCAAGGTGGATGAGAGGCTGAATATATTGTATATGGTCTACCGTGGTGATTTCATGAATATTTTTCCACTGAAAGACGGAACCACCAGCTGGGGTCCTGCGACAGATGCACTCGAAAAAGCGGTGAGCAGTGAGGATTCATTGTACATCGTGAGTGTTGACAGGCTGTTATATGAGATCCTTGAAAATAATAATAAACAGCAGGCCACGCAGTTATGTGAATCACTTAACGAATATCAGCAGAGGTTTTCAGAATACGATCTTCCCTCTGATTCAAAAATCAGGGCGGAAAGAATTTATTACAGGCTCGGGCTTTTTGAGAAGCTATTTCCCTTCTATGTTCTGACTGGTATATTGATGCTGTCGGTGCTGGTGATTATGGTAATCAATGGTGCAGAAAGGAAAAAAGTGCCGGCCCGGATGTTCGGATGGATCCTTCTGGCAGGTTTTGTACTTCACACCGCAGGACTTGCACTCAGGTGGTACATTTCGGGTCACTCGCCTATGAGCAACGGTTATGAGTCGATGATATTCATTTCGTGGGTAACCCTTTTTGCCGGGTTCATCTTCAGGCGCAGGTCTGACTTTGCCCTGGCCGGGACGGCGGTGCTGGCGGGGATGACTCTCCTTGTGGCTCACATGAGCTTCATGGATCCTGAGATTACAAACCTTGTGCCGGTGCTCCAGTCGTACTGGCTTACCCTTCATGTTTCGGTGATAACCAGCAGCTATGCTTTTCTTGGTCTGGGTGCTATTCTGGGATTGATAACCATGATACTTCTTTTGTTTACGGCAGAAAGGAATCGAAGCCGTATTTCTGAAACTCTCGATAATCTGGTTGTGATCAACTTCAGGACTCTCACGCTGGGGCTCTATCTTCTTACCATTGGCACATTTCTGGGTGCCATATGGGCAAATGAATCGTGGGGAAGGTACTGGGGATGGGATCCAAAGGAAACATGGTCGCTGATAACAATTACAGTTTATGCATTTGTAACACATTCACGGCTGATCCCCGGAATGAAGGACATTTATACATTTAACTTTTTGTCTCTGGTTGCTTTTGCCTCGGTGCTTATGACCTATTTCGGGGTAAACTATTATTTGTCGGGACTGCATTCCTATGCAGGGGGAGAGCCGGTACCTGTGCCGCTATTTGTATATTTGTCTGTAATTTTTCTTGCCGTATTGTGTGTGGCTGCCTATCTGAAGTACAGACAATACAGTAAAAGATAGTTGTAAGCATCATACTTGTAATCAACGAAACAGTTCATGGATGTTATTTCGTTAACACAGGAACTTATATCGTATAACAGCATTAATCCTCCCGGAAATGAGGAGGGAATAGCACGGTACACGGGGGCCCTGCTTGAAACAAACGGCTTCCGGACCATTTATATTCCTTATGGAGATAACAGGTTACATCTTGTTGCAGAGAAAGGATTATCCTCACATAAGCCTCCGTTGGTATTTTCAGGCCATTTTGACACTGTTCCGCTGGGAGAAAAGAGTTGGAGCATTGATCCTTTTGCAGGAAAAGCAGAAGACGGCAGGATATGGGGCAGAGGCTCATCCGACATGAAAGGAGGACTGGCTGCCATGATCTGTGCATCACTTGAAGCTTTCCGCGAATCTGAACCTGAGGGAGGGATAAGACTTATCATAACAGCAGGAGAAGAATCGGGATGTATGGGTGTGCAACACCTTGCCGGGGTGTGGAATGATCCGGGAAGGGCACGGGCTGTTATCGTCGGGGAACCGACTGCAAACCTGCCTGCAACAGGTCATAAGGGAGCACTCTATTTAAATGCCGTAACATCGGGTATCACTGCTCATTCCTCAATGCCTGATCTGGGAGTAAATGCCATCTACAAGGCTGCTGAAGCCATTTTAAGAATAAAGGATCTGACGTTTGAGGCTGAGAGAGATGATTTGCTGGGATTTCCAACCATCAACGTGGGGAAGATAAGCGGGGGATTGAATATTAACTCGGTTCCTGATCACGCTGAATTTACTGTTGATATCAGGACCACCACGAAAACGATCCATGAGGAGGTTCTGGAAAGACTTAAGAATGAACTGGGATCCGGTGTGGCGATTGAAAAGCTGATCGATCTTAAGCCTCTTAAGAGTGATGAAAGTGATCCTTTCGTACAGATGGTCTATGATATCTGTGGAGTGAAGCGATCAGATGAAGAATTTCCAAAAGCAATGACCTTTCTTACTGACGGATCGGTGCTGCAGAAATTATACGACAATGTTCCGGTTATCATTCTCGGGCCAGGACAGCCAGCTTTGGCTCATCAGACTGATGAATACTGCTTTATCGACAAGCTGGAACAGGCGGTGGCCATATACAAAAGGATAATTGAACTGAGATAGAATAAGATGAATGAATATCCTGAGAAAATAGCAAATGAGGAACAGCTTGAAGATCTTCTGTCAGAACCGGGCGGTGAACTGATCCCTATGTTTGCCCGCACCGACGGAGACATTCTGTTCCTCGGTATTACCGGAAAGATCGGACCTTCGCTTGCAAGCATGGCATCAAGGGCTTGTGAAAGGGCAGGAGTAAAGAAGCGGATAATAGGTGTTTCACGGAATTGCAGTGAGGAACAGCATAAAATTTTTAAGAAGGCAGGAATTGAAATAATTACCGGGGATCTGCTCGATAGTGGTTTTCTGAGGAGCCTGCCGGAAACGAAAAATGTATTTTTTCTTGCCGGGATGAAGTTCGGGTCAACTGAAAACCTTTCCCTTACATGGGCGATAAACACATACCTTCCGGCACTAGTGGCAGAACGCTTCCGCGATTCCCGTATTGTGGCTTTTTCAACAGGTTGCGTATACCCGCTGGTCTCTCCGGTTTCCGGAGGATCGCTCGAAACCGATATACCCATAGCTGCCGGAGAATATGCACAATCATGCCTTGGAAGAGAAAGGATGTTCGGATATGGCAGCAACAAATACGGTACAGGAGTTGTCCTTATCAGGTTAAATTACTCAGTTGAAATGCGTTATGGAGTCCTTGTGGACATTGCCCAAAAGGTCAGGAATGATCAGCCCGTTGACCTGGCAATGGGATATTTTAACATAATATGGCAGGGTGATATGAATGACTTCGTATTGCGTTCACTTGAACATGTAAGCTCCCCCGCCCGTATATTGAATGTTACCGGTCCGGAAATTCTTTCAGTTCGTGAGACAGCTCTGAAATTCGGAGAGCTTATGAATAAAATACCTGTCTTCGCCGGCAGGGAGGCCGATACTGCACTCCTCAGTAACCCGGGAGATGCAATCAGGTTGTTCGGGAAGCCCCGGATAGGAGCAGACAGGATCATTGAATGGACTGCAGACTGGATCATAAATGGCGGAAGATTACTTGGTAAGCCAACCCATTTTGAAGTCAGAGACGGGAAATATTAAAAATACAGGTGAAATGAATCAGAATACAATTCCCGGGGAGATACTGGCTTCCCTGAGCCGGGGAGTGGTTATCCCTGCTCTTCCCCTTGCACTTGACAGCAAGCGGAATTTTGATGAGAGACGTCAGCGCGCACTGATCAGATATTATCTCGATGCGGGGGCAGGAGGTATAGCGGTTGCCGTTCATACCACCCAGTTTGCCATCCGTCTGCCTGAGGTCGGTCTTTTTGATCCGCTGCTTGAGCTTGCCGGGGAAGAGTTTGACAGTTTTATTGCGAAAACAGGAAAGCCGGTTTTCCGTATTTCAGGTGTCATCGGATTAACACCACAGGCTTTAAGGGAGACTGAGACAGCTCATAAATTCGGATACAATGCAGTGCTCCTGAGTCTGGCTGCTTTCAGGGAAGCTCCGAACAGCGTCATTATTGATCATTGCAAAGCCATCGCGGAAATAATGCCTGTTGTGGGATTTTACCTTCAGCCTGCTGTAGGGGGAAGAGTGCTGAATGCAGACTTCTGGAGGGAATTTGCCAGTATCGAAAATGTAATTGCGATAAAAATAGCTCCTTTTAACCGTTATAATACGCTGGATGTGGTAAGAGGCGTAATTGAATCGGGAAGAGGCGGAGAAATAGCACTTTACACAGGTAACGATGATAACATACTTGTTGACCTGCTTACCGAATTTGAGATACCTTTCGAAGGCAGTATCTTCAGGAAGCGAATTAACGGGGGACTGCTTGGTCACTGGGCTGTGTGGACACGTAAAGCTGTCAGCCTGCTGGATGATATACATGCGGGTAAGTTTGATAATGACGTCAGGGGAACCCTTGCTCTCGCAGCCACAATAACTGATTGCAATGCAGCATTTTTCGATGCAGCCAATAATTTCAGGGGATGTATTGCCGGTATTCATGAAGTACTACGCAGGCAGGGCCTGCTTGAAGGCGTATGGACACTGGACCGGGATGAAGCATTGTCACCAGGACAGAAGGAAGAGATCGACAGGGTATACAGGTCCTATCCTCAAATGAATGACGACCTGTTTGTTGCAGAGAATTTAGATAACTGGCTGAGCTGAGAATGTAATTATATGACCAAGCAGGGACATAAATCTTTTCGGATACGCCCGATGAATATCCAGGACCTGCCTTCAGCAATGGAATTATCGCGACAGGAAGGATGGAACCAGACA
>Ga0116152_10001351_pt1 | contig 20249 bp, 19 predicted proteins | sample AD_UKC119_MetaG_FD_89894 | JGI IMG/M metagenome (GOLD analysis project Ga0116152, IMG submission 89894) | Active sludge microbial communities of municipal wastewater-treating anaerobic digesters from Hong Kong - AD_UKC119_MetaG | ecosystem: Engineered > Bioreactor > Anaerobic > Digestate...
AAGTGTCACAATTCATATAACACTTCGGGGATGTAAAAACACCAGCTTCAAAGCCTGCAATGGGCGTTCATCGATGACCCCATCACCTCTTGAAGATTGAAGATCAAGTCGAGGAGGTCTGTTTAAACCGTTCCAATCGTAACCAGGCTTCTAACACACAAGCCACCGACCAAGCCTGTGCTGGCGCACCGCGAGGATGATGCGGGGGAGCGCCATCGAAGATTTCACTGACCGTACCCAACCCGGCATCGCTAAGATGATCGCGGATCGGCTCCAGCCAAGCTTGCGCCGCCGCCGCGTCACTATTCACCCGATACGCAGCCAAGGCAAAATGCCCTAACAGCCAACCCCACACCGGCCCTTGGTGATAACCGCTGTCGCGTTCCCGGACATCACGGCCGAACCGTTGGCTAGCCACCACTCACGCCGCTCAGCCTGGATCAAATCGCCGCACAGCGCCCGGCCGCAACGGATGAAATCAGGTAATTCGCCAGCCATGAACATCCCCGGTTGCTTGATCGAAAATCCAGTGATTTTGCAGCAAATTCCAGGGATGGGATAGGCAATTTAAGGAGATTCAGGGGCTGGGTTGCGGTGCCAGCCGCAAGGAATCGCCGATTTGGATGCCGCGCCGGGCTGCTTCACCTGCGTTAATTTCCAGGATATAACGCACGGTGGCCGTATGGCTGGGATAGACCGGACAGTTGAGCGTCTTGCAGGGCGGAACCTCCGCCACAATTTGCGCTAGCCGGCCTTCCGCATCGAAATACAGCAAATCCAGGGGAATATAGGTATTTTTCATCCAGAAAACCGCCGGGCCGGGTGGCTGGACGAATAGCATTCCCTGATTAGATGGCAGTTCCTGGCGAAACATCAAACCGCGTTGACGCGCGTCCGGCGTTTGCGCAATCTCGGCCTGAAAGGTCGCCGGGCCGACGGTCACTTGCGTCTTGTCCAGCGCGAAAACCGGGTTGACGGTCAGTGCCGCCAGCCAAACGAACAGTCGAATGAATCTTCGATAACGCAGCATCACGATCTTGTCCTGTGGGTAGTTTTCACGGATTCTGGATGCTTATCTCAAAATATTCCAATGGTTGATGGTATTCATGCATTTTCAACTCCTCCAGACCGACGGCGCCGCCCGTCGTGGCCGGCTCACCTTCCCCCGTGGCACGGTAGAAACCCCGGCTTTCATGCCAGTAGGCACGTATGGCACAGTCAAGGCGATGACCCCGGAAGAGGTGCGCGCCAGCGGCGCTGACATCATCCTTGGCAACACCTTTCATCTGATGTTAAGACCGGGTACAGCGATCATCGAGCAGCACGGGGGATTGCATGGTTTCATGCATTGGAATGGTCCGATTCTGACCGACTCGGGCGGTTTTCAAGTCTTCAGCCTGGCAGCGATCCGCAAGATCACCGAGGCCGGGGTGAAATTCCGGTCACCGGTGGACGGCGGGATGGTGTTTCTGGGGCCAGAGGAGTCGATGGCGGTGCAACGGGCGCTGGGTTCAGATATTGTTATGATCTTCGACGAATGTACCCCCTACCCCGCCACGGAAACCGAAGCACGCCAGTCCATGGAACTATCATTACGCTGGGCGCGGCGCAGCAAGACCGCTCACGCTGACAACCCTTCGGCATTATTCGGCATCGTTCAGGGCGGGATGTATCCGGCTTTGCGGCGCATCTCCGCCGAAGGATTGCAGGAAACCGGTTTCGACGGCTACGCCATCGGCGGGCTGGCCGTCGGCGAGCCGTTGGCGGAGCGATTGGCAATGCTGGAATGCACCACACCGCTGCTGCCGGAAAACGCACCGCGCTATCTAATGGGCGTCGGCAAACCTGCCGATATCGTTGAGGCTGTATGCCGGGGCATCGATTTGTTTGATTGCGTGATGCCGACCCGCAATGCCCGCAACGGTCATCTATTTACCCGGCATGGCGACCTGCGCATCCGCAACAGCGCGTACCGCACCGATACCCGGCCATTGGATGAAAACTGCGGCTGTTACACCTGCCGGCACTATAGCCGCGCTTACCTGCGCCATCTTGATCAGTGTCATGAAATTCTCGGCGCCCGGCTCAATACCATTCACAACCTGCATTATTACCAGGATTTGATGCGCGAATTACGCGCAGCGATCATTGAGAGCCGGCTGGAACGGTTCGTGGCGGATTTTTACAAAACCACGCAAAAAAGCCGGCCTGACGGTTTTAACTAACCAATTGAAGAGAATGGATTTGAAGCTCCATTCTCACTGGGCGTTCAGATGTGATGGCTGAAACGAACCCAGCTTTGCGGCGTCCAGCCCGTATCGAGGCCCATCGCATCATCACCGGCCGGGTGCAAACCGCACTTGCGGGCGAAATAACGATGAAACGCCAGGCTGGGCGTCAGCTCTGGATGAAAGACCGTGACTAGAATCTGGTCATCCTCGGCAGCGGCCACATAATCATCCATGGACAGCAGCACCCGTACTCCTGGTCCGGTCCGGACAATTTTCGGCGCACGGATGAAGGTCAGCGGAATCGCCTCCGATGCCACCATCGGCACTATCGCCTGGCCATTGAAACTGTCAAGCTGGCTGCCAAAGGCGTTGCGGCTGACGGCGATATCGATCAGCCCAAAAAATGGCGCCTCGCCAATATTCTCCCGCGCTAGCAGAATCGCCCCAGCGCAGGTGCCCCATAACTTCAAACCTTGACGATAATGCGCCTCGATGTCCTGGCGTAAACCAAAAATATTCAGTAACCGGGACAGGCAGGTACTTTCGCCGCCAGGGATAATCAGTCCATCCAGTCCTTCCAGGTCCGCAGTGCGTTTGACCGGACGGCCCGCGGCCCCAATCCGGCACAGGTGGTCCAGATGCTCCTGTACGCCACCCTGCAAATCAAGGACACCGATCACACCAGAACCGGTTGCTGCATTCATTACCAGCCACGCCCCGCCAATCGCTCGTCATCAGGCATAGAAGCCACATCCAGTCCTGGCATCGGATCGCCTAAATCAAATGATGCCTCCAACAACTTGTCAGGGTCGTTGTAATAGGCCGTTGCTTTGACAATCGCGCGGGCGCGGCGCACCGGATCGCTGGATTTGAAGATACCTGAACCGACAAATATGCCGTCACAACCCAGCTGCATCATCAACGCAGCATCCGCCGGAGTTGCAATGCCGCCCGCGGCGAAATTGACCACCGGCAGCCGGCCCAGTTTCTTCACCTCCAGCGCCAGTTCATAAGGCAGGCCATTGTTCTTGGCGAAGCTTACCACCTCCTCGGCGGGCATGTTCGCCAGTTGGCGGATCTCCCGGTTCATGGTGCGCATGTGGCGCACGGCTTCGACCACATTGCCCGTACCGGCTTCACCCTTGGTGCGGATCATCGCCGCGCCCTCAGCAATCCGCCGCAACGCCTCACCCAGATTGCGCGCGCCACAGACAAAAGGGATCTCAAAGCCGGTCTTGTCGATATGGCATTCCTCGTCGGCCGGCGTGAGCACCTCGCTTTCATCAATGTAATCGATCTTGAGGGCTTGCAAGATCTGGGCTTCGACGAAATGACCAATGCGCGCTTTTGCCATGACCGGAATCGTCATCGCCCCTTTAATCGCCTTGATCAAGTCAGGATCGGACATCCGCGCCACCCCGCCCTGCTTGCGGATGTCCGCCGGCACCCGCTCCAGGGCCATGACCGCCACGGCACCGGCTTCCTGAGCGATTTGGGCCTGTTCCACATTGACCACATCCATGATGACCCCGCCCTTGAGCATCTGCGCCAATTGCGTGTTCAGGAGATAACGATTCTCTGCCATGCTGCTCTACCTAAATCAACTAGAATGAAAATGGAATGGCCGCCCCATTACGCGCCGTCCGAATGACCCACTCCTATGAAGCGGCGGAGTATATCACCATCAGGGTTGGCCACCGTATTCCTGAGATCATCGGAACCTGCAACCATGCTTGCTTCCCGCTCAACACCTCACTATGAGCCGTGCGATCTGCTTTATTTTGTTAGAGAATCTGGAAACAGGCATAACCGGCCCGCACCGGAACCTTCGCTGGTTATTGGCTGCTTCTCTCGCCGGCAGGCATGTGCTTCTCGAAGACTTGCTAGGTCCCGGCAAAATGGCTCTGGCTCAAGCATTCGCCCGTTCACTGACGCTGGAATTCCAGCGGATTCAATATCACCCCGGAAAGACAGAACAGCAACGGCTCGCGGAAGCTGCCGGAACCTGGCGAATGCGCATGAAATCACCCGCGCGCGCCGGACGCACGCGAAGGACTTTCCGCGTCTCTCTCAAAATTGCCCGCGTGCTATGTGAATAAGCCTATCAGATATCCCTGAAGGCGCAGCACAGCTTATCTTGACCTTGCAGGCCGCGTTTTGAAGCACAAACTCAATCATCAGGATTTAAAATTACCGGACAGTAACCTGGATAGGCAACCCACCCCGCACAACGATAAGGTGAGGACGATGGTAAACGATACACCGGAAACCAGCAGAAGCATTATCGGCATTCCCCTGGGTGACATTGCTGGCGTTGGTCCAGAAATTGTTGCGATGGCACTGGCACAGCCAGAAACCTATGAAACAGTGCGGCCCTTGGTGATTGGGGAGATCAGTGCTCTGCGGCGGGCCCTACGGATTACAGGATTTCATCATCTGGACATCCATGTCGTGTCCGGCCCGGCGCAGGGCCGCTATCAGTACGGAAGCATCGATTTGATCAATCTGGCCAATATCGATGCCAAATGGATACCTTTCGGACGGGCGCAGGCCGAAGCTGGCCGCGCTGCACACCAATTCATCGAGAACGCCGTAGAACTGTGCCAGACCCGCCAAGTGGATGCGCTGGCCACTACCCCGATCAACAAGGAAGCCTTCAAAGCTGCCGGCATCCAGGACATCGGCCACACTGAATTGCTGGGCCGGTTGACCGGCACGACCGATCCACTGACCCTGTTCCAGGTGCTTGACCTGAAAGTCTTCTTTCTGAGCCGGCATGTTTCTCTTGCCGGGGCGATCAAGCTCATCACCCGCAAACGGGTTTTGGATTATTTGCAACGCTGTACCGGAGCCTTGAAAGCGCTCGGCCTTCCCCGGACACGATTGGCAGTAGCCGGACTCAATCCTCACTGCGGCGAGCACGGTCTGTTCGGCCGCGAAGAAATGCGCGTGCTAGAACCGGCCATCGTTGAAGCGCGGACCCTGGGCCTCGATGTCGCTGGCCCCATCGCCGCTGATTCCGTGTTCCATCTCGCCCGCCAAGGCGAATTCGATGCCGTGCTGTCCCTTTATCACGATCAGGGACATATCGCGACCAAAATGGTGGATTTCTACCGCACCATCGCGATCACCATCGGCCTGCCCTTCATTCGCACCTCCGTCGACCACGGAACTGCTTTCGACTTGGCCGGATCTGGTCAAGCCAATCCATTGAGCATGACGGAAGCAATCCGGCTGGCTGGCGTGTACGCGCTGGACTACCGCAACCGGACGATGGCTCAGCCAACCCCTTCAACAAGCCAAGAATAACTGGCTATTCAACTATTGCCGGCAAGCCGCTCCTGAAGCAGCGCCAGGACCCCTTCACGGGAACGCGGCGTGGATTGCAGGTGATTGCGGCCATTCCCTAGCGCCTCTGCGATTTCCAGCAGCAAAGGCGGCCGTAGCCGCGACTGACGCAAGACCTCCCGGTCTCCCAGCACCAGCGCCGTCTCCCCCTGGCGCAGCACGGCGCCTTCATAGAACACAGCAACTTGATCGGCCCAGGCATACGCGAGCTCTACATCATGCGTTGAGAACACGAGGGTGGTGCCTGCCTCATACAACTGCTGCAAAGCACCCAGCAGATGCGTCACACCATGCGAATCAAGGCCGGCCGTCGGCTCATCCAGCACCAAAATCTCCGGACGCATCGCTAACACGCCGGCAATCGCCACCCGCTTCTTTTGGCCAAAACTCAGCGTATGGGTAGGCCGGCCGGCCAGATGCGCTACGCGCAATGCTTCTAATGCCTCGCGCACCCGTTCACCGGCTTCGGCGCTGGATAAACCAAGGTTCAGCGGCCCGAAAGACACATCCTGACGGACGGTCGCAGCAAATAACTGGTCATTCGGCTCCTGCAGGATCAGCCCGACCCGCCGCCGCCAATGATTGAGCGCCTGATGATCGTAGCCAACCGGCTGGCCATCAAGCTGAATTTCACCCCGGGTGGGTTTACAGAGACCGTTCAGATGCAACAACAGGGTTGTCTTGCCAGACCCGTTAGGACCGAGAATCGCCAATTTCTGGCCTCGTTCGATACTCAAATCAAGGCCACGCAGCGCCACTACTCCACCGGGGTAGATATACTCCAATCCACGGACTGCCAGCAAAGGTTCGTTCATGACAGGCCGCGCGCCAGCCAGCCGCTGGCCAGACCGACCAGGCCGACCCCCATCATCCCGGCCATCAGCCGGGCCCATGACGGTTTCCATTGCGGCGGCAGCACCTGCAATTCACCGGTATACCCCCTCGCCATCAACCCAATCTCCAGCCGGCGGGCCTGCTCTAAGGCGCGCTGAAACAGGTTGCCTCCCAGCAAGCCTAACGAGCGCACGGATCGATCCAGGCGCGAATAACCCAATCGCGCTGCCTGGGCTTGGCGCCCGGTCAACGCCCGCTCGGAAAATACGAAGATCAACCGGTAAATCAATAAGATCAATTCAATCACTCCGGCAGGAATTCCGATTCGCCGCAACAAGAGAACTCCATCGGTCAATGGAGTAGTCAGGATCAAAAAAGCCAGGCAGCTCATCGCCGCAAGCGCGCGGATCGCCGTTACCAGTGCTAACTGCAAACCTTCAGGTGAAAGCGTCAAGTCAAAACCGGAAGCAAAATCGACTGAAACTGCCAGAAACGGGATACCCGCTAGCAAAAACATCAGTGGTGCAGCCAGGACACTCAACAGTGTTTTCCAGGGAATTCCAGCACCATACACTGTGGTTAACATCGCGCCTGCCAGCACAAGCGGCGCGGTAGTTAAGGGCGGCAAAAGCAGGGTCAGCACCAGCAGACTGATAGCGGGCAATCCTTTTTCCACAGGATGCCAATCCCGCCAGCGATTGGTCCAGGCATAATGATCAATCGCCCGCATCGGAGCGGCTCTGCCGGCCTTGGCGCTGGCCACGCTTGAAGCCTAGATAGTAGCCCAGCACTCCCGCACCCAGGGCTGCCTGCAGCGCGAACAGCCCACTGGCAATTTCAGGAGGCGGTGCCCAAATAAAATCAAACCAAGGCTGATAATCTGGATTCAGCGTAGCGATCGTCTTCATCGCCTGTCCATCCGTTCCCGCAAACTCAGTCCCTTCATGGCGGCTGCCAATGAGTACCGAGGCCACAATTAAAGCGGCTGCCACCGCTAACAGCCACCAACTATTTCGTGCTTTCATGGGCGAGCCTCTGAGACAAGGGGCTTCGGTAAAAATCTGAGATTTTGCAATTCATCGCTGCTGTATTCCCGCAAGAAATTAACAATCACCACAGTCAGTAATCCTTCGATCACCGCCAGGGGTAACTGGGTGGGGGCAAACACTCCAGTAAACTTGAGGAACGATCCAACGATTCCGCTGGCTGGATCAGGAAAGGCTAGAGCAAGTTGGCCTGCAGTCACCAGATAGGTGGTCAGATCACCCAGCATCGCTGCTAGAAACACGCTCGCAGCCAAGGGTGCCTTCAATCCTTTCGCGCTACGCAATACAGCATACGCGACCCAGGGACCGGCAATCGCCATTGAGAACACATTCGCGCCCAAAGTGGTCACCCCGCCATGTGCTAACAACAGTGTCTGAAACGCCAGCACAATGGTTCCTAATAGAGCCATCACCGAGGGACCAAACAAAATCGCCCCTAAGCCTGTCCCAGTCGCATGAGAGCAACTGCCGGTAACCGACGGCAGCTTGAGCGCCGAAATGACAAAGGCAAATGCGCCCGACGCTGCCAGTAGCAATTTGGTTTCGGGCTTTTCGCGCATCAATCGATTGACGCGATAGACACTAAAAAAAATGAATGGCAAGGAAGCTGCGGTCCATGCAACAGCATGTAGGGGTGGTAAAAAACCTTCGGTAATATGCATAACGATCTCCCCTGAGTTTGCAAGCGGCAGGTTCAGGGAAGTCGCCCTAAAAGATGTCAGTGACCGCAATGAACTCGCGGCAACACAGGCAGGAGACCGTCCGCGACCCCGGAACACCCCGCCCGGAAATACGTGATGAAATAGCAATACCGGCAGGTCTCCTGGCTCACAGGTCCTCGTCGCTCGCCCAACCTTCCCAACCTTGCCGGTCAGTGGTTTACGGGGGGCGTGACTCGCTGTTCACAGTTGCGGGGGCAGCTCTGGATTAGGCAGCGCCATGGCTGCCGCACCAGATTCCCAATTTTATTCCCCTAGGGCCAGCTACCCCTGGGAACCGGTATTGTTTATAAAATAATGTTAAGCCCGGTGAGCGATCACGTCAACGCCAGGATCAAACGGCCCGCTTGCCGTACTAACGAGCGGCACCCTTCCGTCAGTAGACAGTGAGACAACAGAGGCTTACCTCATTTTTACGCCTTGGGGGAGGGCTTAAACTAGGCGTTCCCCGGATTTTTCGTTACGCTTTCCCCGAATGAACACCGGAATTTGACATAATTGCATGATCAACATGCTGGTTTTCGAAAGACTATTCATGCCCAATTGATTAATTGTCACTTTTAAGTAACTTTTGAATAATCTGGAATCAGAATCCTTTATGAATGAGAAACGCCTGCTGATCGTTGACGATGAACCCGCATTCGGAGAATTTGTCCGCCAGGTTGCCCTGTCACTGGATTATGAAGTGATGGTGACTACAGACGGCAGTACCTCCCAGAAGTGCTATACCCATTTCCAGCCGACCACAATCATGTTGGATATGGTTATGCCCGATATGGACGGCAATGAACTGTTGCTCTGGCTGCTGCAACAAGGTTATGCCTCCGATCTGATCATCACCACTGGCTATAATCCAGATTACGCCAGCGATGCAAAAATTCTAGCTGAATTCAATGGATTGAGAACCGTAACAACCCTGGTCAAGCCTTTCAGCCTGGCCCGGTTACGCGCTGTTCTCAGCCGCCAAGAGCATCCATGACACCCTCTTGCACCCCGCTCTTGCCAACTGGCCTGTTCCTCATCCTATTCGCTAGCACTCCCAGTGCCTTTGGAAAAGGCTACACATGAATATCCTCGCTCAGAATACCGGACACCCTGCAAAAAAACGTCCTCTGCATCGTCAATTACTATTTTCCCATCTATCAGTGGCACTGGTGGGTATCAGTATGCTGCTAGCTGCGCTGGTCTCGACCTACGAATTACGTAACCGGGTTGTCCTGCTGGCCCGTGAAGGCGCACCTATGGCCCAGGCTTCCTTGCAGGTATTGGCCGGTGTGCAATACTCGCTGGCCAGTCTCCGCGGCTGGGTCAGCCTGGGCGATCCCCACTTTCTGGAAGGCTGGCGCACGGCTTGGGACCAGAACATCCTGCCAACCATCGTGACGATCAAACAATGTCAGCACAGGTTCGAGCAAACGTGCGTTCTGCCGCGATTCTCTGAACTTCAGGCGCTCTTAACTGAGCTGCAAGAATCCCAGCAGTGGGTGAAAAACATAGCCCACACACCTGACAATGAGCCCGCACGGCTGATTTACCAGCTTGAGATCGTACCGAATGTAACGGAGCTAAAAGCGCTGCTTGCTGCGTTGCAGCGCGAGGAAGGCGCGCAACCTGATGCCCCAGGACGCAAATTCCTGCTGGGGCAGATTATGAAAATTCAGAATGCTGTTTTCAGTATTCATCTGTTATTACGAGAGACCCTGGGGATCAACGGCTTGCATTATGCTAAAGCCCTCTTAGAACAAGTGGATACTGTTCAGCCATTGATGGCGCAGATAGACATAAATCCCCTGCTAACCCCCCAGCAAACTCAAATCCTCGACCACTTTCAACAGGAGCTGCAAACCTTTGTAGTGCTGGCCAGAAAAATGACCCGGCGCCGACAAGCCGCAGATTGGAATCTGGCCTTGCATCGCATGGCCGTTGAAACAGATCCGCTGGCTAACCGGGTTACTGCCCTGATTTCGGCAATGGCCGCTGATTCTAAAGCACGTTTGGAGCGGGAAACTCACGCCGCACGCTTAGCCAGCATCGTGACCATCTCGATCCTAATCATGACCGCATTGGCTATGTTAGCTGCGGCTTATCACATGTCCCGGAAACGCGCGCGCTCCCTCGCTCGCCCGATCGCGGCGTTAGCCGAAGCAACCCGGCGTTTGGAGAGCGGTTTTCCGGCCGATGATTTGCCTATCAAACGCAACGATGAGCTTGGCGAACTCACCCGCTCGTTCAACCATATGCGTGCTTCGATGCAGCAAACACAGACGGAATTGCGTGAGGCTAACGCATTACTCGAAAAACGGGTTTTAGAACGCACGACCCAGCTAGCGCTGACCAACGCATCTCTTACTCAAGAGATCGAATTTCGTAACCAAACGGAAAAAGCCCTGCGCGAAAGCGAAGCACGGATACGCGCCATGACCCGGGCTATTCCCGACCTGGTGTTCGTCGTCGATATGGAAGGCCGCTATCGCGAGGTCTTAGCGGCCGGCCGGGAATGGGACACCCACCGGCTTACCCCGGCCCGAGGCCGTTTCCTGGCAAAAACTGGATCCCGGAACCTCCAAAAACCCCTTGAAACACTTGCTGATTCTTACGAGAGCACCGCATCCGGGATTATTCCGGTCCGCGGCAAGCTGCTCAGTGAGGTCCACACCCCGGAGATGGCAGAATTCTTCATCGACATCATTCACCGCGCGCTAGAAACCCGGCAAATTCAGGTCGCTGAATACGAATTGGCAACCAGTTCAGGACTGCGCTGGTTCGAGTCGCGCACCGCCCCGCTCGATATCCCGCTTGTTGATCAGCAGACCATGATGATCAGTGGCGCTCAAATGAACCTGTTTGCATTATCAGAGACCCCGTCTGCCGAAAAATTAGCCGCCATTGTGGTCGCTCGCGACATCACCAAGCGCAAACAGGCGGAAAATCAGCTCCGGCAAGCACAGAAAATGCAAGCCATTGGCCAGCTCACTGGTGGAATAGCCCATGATTTCAATAACTTACTTGCAATTATCATGGGTAACCTGGAATTATTGCACGAGCAACTGGCTGTTCATCCCCGGCTGTATGAGCTGGCGTTGCAAGCCTTGCGAGCGGTCGACCGGGGTGCAGCGTTAACCCGGCGTTTATTGGTCTTCGCCCGCCGCCAGCCGTTGCAAGCGCAACCGACCGATTTAAATAAGCTGGTGCTCGGCATGATCGAACTGATCCGCCGCACTCTGGGCGCCACCATTCAGATCGAAACCACGCTGGCACCGGATCTGGAGCAAACTTTTGTCGATCCTGACCAGTTTGAAAGTGCCCTGCTCAACCTGGTAATCAACGCCCGTGACGCCATGCCTCAAGCCGGCCGGCTGGTATTGGAAACCGCGAATGCCATTCTCGACGAAGACTATGCCGCCAGTCACCAGGACATACGGCCTGGAGCCTATGTCGTGCTGGCCGTCAGCGACTCTGGTACGGGTATGGTGCCGGAAGTGCTGGAGCGGGCCTTTGAACCATTCTTTACTACCAAAGAAACCAGCAAGGGCAGCGGTCTGGGCCTGAGCATGGTGTACGGCCTGGTCAAGCAGTCCGGCGGCCATGTGACGATATACAGTGAATCTGGCCGAGGGACCACGGTGCGGCTATACCTGCCGCGAATTCACAACGAAACCTTAGCGACGCTTGAACTACCCGATGCTGATACCCCGCTCGAAGGTCACGGCGAGACCATTCTCGTGGTCGAAGATGACGCCGATGTCCGCCTATTCGCTATTAAGGCGCTGCACAGTATAGGCTATGAGACCTGTCAGGCCGGCGACGCTAAGACGGCCCTTGAGCTTCTCAACGTAAACACCCGGATTGCGCTGCTTTTTACCGACATTGTGCTGCCAGGCGATATGGATGGAGTTCATCTGGCTACCGAAGCCACCCGCCGCCGCCCCGAACTGCCTGTACTGTTCACCTCCGGCTATACTGAACGCATGCTGTTTGCAAGCGGCAAGCACGCGGAAGGCGTGGAAGTGCTGGCTAAGCCCTATCGCAAAGCTGAGCTAGGCCGCAAATTACGCACCCTACTGAATCGGCGTGCCAAGCCCTAATGAAACGAAACAAGCAGGACAAAATCGAGATTACCCTATTCGCATCCTAACGCTTCTCAGGCCTGTTTCAGGCTATCTCCTAGAGCCATGAATCAACAGACACGCATTACCTGCCATGAATGTGATCTGCTGCAACAACTCAAACCACCTCCTCCCGGTGGCTGCACCCGATGCCCGCGCTGCGGCGCGGTGTTGCATCGCAGTAAACGCAATAGTTTAAATCGAACCTTGGCGCTGAGCCTGGCAGGGCTTATCTTGTTCATAATCGCCAATACTTTTCCTTTCCTAGCCTTTGAAATGCAGGGGCAGATCACGGAAACACAGCTGTTCACCGGTGTCACCGATCTCTACCACCAAGGCATGTGGGGACTGGCAGCGCTGGTGCTGTTTACCACCATCATTGTACCTGCCGTGCAGTTGACGCTAATGCTGTATGTGCTGGTGCCCATCAAGCTTGGACGCACACCTGGACACCTCGCCGGGGTTTTCCGGCTGCTGCAAACCCTTACACCATGGGGCATGATGGAAGTCTTCATGCTGGGCATTCTAGTATCGGTGGTGAAACTGGCGGGGATGGCGACCATTGTACCGGGTCTGGCATTGTGGGCATTTGGCCTGCTAATCTTCGTATTGGCAGCGGCAGCAGCGGCGCTCGATCCACATCGCGTCTGGGAAAAGGTGAGATACGCGCCGTGAAGCCTTGGCCACCCAGCGCCGTCCGCCAATCCCTCATCGGTTGCCCTTCCTGCGAATTATTGTGCAAGGCGCCCGCCCGCTTCGACGGCCAGATTCGTATGCGCTGCCCACGCTGCGGTGCTGTGTTGCACACCCGCAAACCCAATAGCCTAGCGCGCACTTGGGCATTGGTAATCGCTGCATTAATCTTCTATATCCCCGCCAACATGCTACCGATCATGACGGTAACGTCATTGGGAAAAACCCAGTCCGATACCATTTTGAGCGGCGCCGCCTATCTACTATTACACGGCATGTGGCCGCTGGCGCTGCTGATCTTCTTCGCCAGCGTGGTGGTGCCGCTCCTTAAATTGGTGATCCTTATCTATCTGCTGATCTCAGTGCAGCTTCACTCCCGCTGGCGGCCTCGCGACCGCACCCGGCTTTACCGCATTACTGAAGCCATCGGCCGCTGGTCTATGGTGGATATCTATGTGGTGACGATTCTTGTCGCCCTGGTGCATTTGGGAAATCTAGCGACCATTCGCGCGGAGACGGGCGCGGTTTTTTTTGGAGCAGTGGTGGTAATCACCATCTTCGCTGCCCTCACCTTCGATCCTCGATTGATCTGGGATAGTTTGGAAAAAAATCATGAATGATCCGCACAACGATAGCCCTGCAGCTGCACCGCTCCCTGAAGCCATCCTTGAACAACGCAGCCGTTTCTCGCTGGTTTGGCTCATTCCATTGGTCGCCCTCGCCATTGGTGCCTGGCTTGCCTACAAAACCTATTCCGAGCAGGGACCCACTATTACCATCACCTTTCGCACCGCTGATGGACTGGAAGCAGGCAAAACTAAACTTAAATACAAAGATGTCGAGTTCGGGCAAGTGAGCAGCATCAAACTCACAGAAGATCTTTCCCGGGTGATTGTGACCGCCAAACTGATTAAGGACACTGAACAATATCTCACGGAAAAAACCCGGTTTTGGGTAGAGCGCGCGCGCGTATCCGCCGGCCGTGTAAGTGGACTCGGCACCCTATTCGCCGGCGCCTATATCGCCGTTGATCCAGTCGCCACGGGTCAACGCACCGATACCTTTACAGGATTAGAAACGCCACCTGCAGTGACGACTGACCAAATGGGAAGCCGCTTTACGCTGCGCGCCGCTGAGCTTGGCTCGCTCGATGTTGGCTCGCCAGTTTACTTTCGAGCCATCAAAGTGGGACAGGTGACAAGTTACCGGCTTTCCGAAAACGGGCAAACTGTGGAAATCAAGATTTTTGTCAATGCCCCTTATGATCAGTTAGTGCGTACCAACACTTATTTCTGGAATGCCTCTGGATTTGATATCACTCTGGACGCGAATGGCGTCAAAGTTGACACTGCTTCCGTCGTTAGCTTAATGATCGGCGGCCTCGCTTTCGAGACACCCATTAATCTTGAATCCAGACAATTAGCTGAAGAAGGTGCAATTTTTCATTTATATCCCAACCGGCAAAGTGTCCAAGAGGGCAGTTATATCCATAAAAGCCACTGGTTATTGCACTTTACCGGTTCGGTCCGCGGACTGACGATAGGCGCGCCTGTAGAATACCGGGGCATTCGCATCGGCCAGGTAATCGATGTTAAGTTAGAATTCGATCTCAACGACTTCACTGCCCGAATCCCGGTTCTCATCGAGATCGAGGCTGATCGCTTCCAATGGATCGGTGCATCACCCGACTATGACAATGAGCACGTATTTAAACAGTTCCAAAAGAACCTCTGGGACCAACTCATTGCCAAAGGGCTGCGCGCGCAGCTTAAGACTGGCAATCTACTGACTGGCGCTCTCTTCGTCGATTTGGATGTCTATCCCGGCTCGCCACCCCGGACGATTGTCTGGAAGGAACCGTACCCTGAATTGCCTACAGTCCCGACATCGCTGGAAGAAATCAGAAACGTCCTAACCAAGTTTCTGGAAAAATTGCAGCGGTTACCTCTAGAGCAGATAGGTACCGATTTGCAGCAAAGTCTAACCGCGCTGCGCCAGACAGCCATCGAAGCATCCAAACTCACTCATCAACTCAACACCCGTGCATTGCCCGAAGCGACTGCACGCTTGGAACAACTCCAAAAGACTCTGGAAACTGCAGATAAGGCCCTGACGACTGCCGAGAAAACCTTAGGTACCGCTGAAAAGTCACTGGCAGCAGACTCGCCACTTCAGCGGGAAGTGCAACGGATGTTGAAAGAGCTATCAGCCGCCGCCCGTTCCTTTAGATTGCTGACAGACTATCTTGAGCGGCATCCGGAAGCATTGATTCAAGGCAAGACGAGGTAAGTGCGATGTCTCTACACAGCCGGATCATCTGTGCCATGATTGGGATTTTTATGCTGATAGGCTGCGGCAGCACACCGCCTACTGCATTTTATACCCTGAGCCCACTCAATACGTCTTTGCAGACTGCCCAAACCGGCGTATCCCACAGCGATATCATTGGTGTCGGTCCCATCACCATTCCTGAATTCCTGGATCGGCCACAGATCGTAACCCGAACCACTGCCAACCGGCTTGACATCGATGAATTCCATCGTTGGGGCGGCTCTCTCCAAGAAGATTTCACCCGGGTACTGATCGAGAATCTATCCCGGCTGCTAGCCACGCACCGGGTGCATGGCTATCCAAGTTCAGAACCGTTGGATCTTCGTTATCGATTCGCTATTGATGTCCAGCAATTCGATGGCCGTCCTGGCAAGGAAGTCACCCTCAATGCCATCTGGACGCTACTCGATGAGAGCACAGGTAAGCCACTGATCACCAAACGGTTCGAGCATCTATCGCCAGTGGCGTCCTCGGACTACGAAGCGCTGGTGGCCGCACACAGTACCGCGCTGGCAGCGCTTAGCCTCGAATTAGCGAACGCTATTCGCACAAACAGACAGTGAATGGATATGCATAGCTCATTAATAACATAACTCTTTCATTCAGCTATTAACTATACGATATATTAAGCTACTCTATGATTTCGCTGGTATTGCTGGTCTGCCGCTACAATAGCGCCCCCTTACGCAGATGGTGGAGTTGCGGATATAAGGGACTATATAATGAGACACCGTCTGGCGCTTAAACTGCCATCGGCAATTCCATTGGATTTGAAGCCTCAACCTTGAGGGAACATCCGGGAGCAAGAACCTTCTGCAAAGGTTTTGATTTAATCAATATACCTCTATTTATCTAATTCATAAAGGATTCTTATGCCAATTGCCAATCGTCTTGCTGCTGAATTCATCGGCACTCTCTGGCTTGTGTTGGGTGGTTGCGGCAGCGCTGTACTGGCTGCTGTGTTTTACGGCCCTGACAAATACCCTCTCGGTATCGCGCTCGTGGGGGTGTCACTGGCTTTCGGCCTCACTGTGTTAACCATGGCTTACGCTATCGGTCATATTTCTGGTTGCCATCTCAACCCCGCTGTCTCAGTTGGCTTGTGGGCTGGTGGCCGCCTTCCAACTGCTGATTTAATCCCTTACATCATCGCTCAGGTGCTAGGCGCTATTGCCGGTGCCGGCATCATCTACCTCATCGCGACCGGAAAGCCAGGATTTGATGTGGTCGCTAGCGGTTTTGCTGCCAACGGTTTTGGTGAACATTCACCGGGTGGTTATGGCCTGAATGCCGCACTGGTGTCTGAGGTGGTCATGACCTTCTTCTTCCTGATTGTCATTCTAGGTTCGACCCATAAAAACACGCCAACCGGTTTTGCCCCTATTGCCATTGGCTTGTGCCTGACCCTGATCCACCTTATCAGCATTCCGGTGACCAATACCTCGGTTAATCCGGCGCGTAGCACCAGCCAGGCAATCTTTGTCGGCGGCTGGGCTTTGCAGCAATTGTGGTTGTTCTGGCTGGCGCCGATCGCCGGCGCAGCAGCAGCGGGTTTCTTCCATCGCTGGATGGCCAACGATCATCCTTCCTGAAGCCTTGACACGGTGAAATAAAGACAGGGCGTGCTCACAACACGCCCTTTTTGGTTTTCCTTCTTCAAAAATGCCCTGCTAGGCACCTTGAAAGTTACGGGTCACCAAAGCCTGCAAACACCCGGTTTCTCTTCATTCTTCTATTGAATCATCTCTCTTAACTCCTCAATGATTCCCAAGGGAACGTCATCCTTCATACTCATAAGAGTTCCTGAAAAATTTCTATAAATCATAATCAGGAAATCTCAGCACGATCAATAAAATATCCAGCTTCACCATAAAAATTCACAAATATCGCCAAAAATTTCATTAAATTGAAATATGACGGCTTTATTTTAGTGATAATTTATCTTCTTTTGAAGAATTTCCGAAAAAAACTTCGTAATTCAGGCTAACTACTGATTCCGTCTATCTTTAAATCCGATTAAAGAGAAATTTATGTATATTTATATATATTTTTTTAACACAAAAAAATTTAAATTAAAATTACAAAATTTTCTATTTATATTTTTATTATTATATTGCTATATCATTAGTGCTAGCCAGGCTTACTCGGCAGAGGTTGATCCTGGAATAACCGATACATATATCCGTATTGGCGCCATAATGCCTTTAACTGGAGATAATGATTATTACGGCATTCATATGAAAAAAGGCATTGATGCTGCGTTAGCAAATCAGATCGTACAAGGCCGAAAAATTGAATTTGAGGTAATGGATGATTCAAGTGACCCCATTACCACGATTCAAGCAGCCAATCAATTAATTGATAAAGGTGTTTTTCTGATGCTAGGTAACATTGGAGCACTTCAAACCTTGGAATTAATGCCAGTCCTCAAAGCAAACCAAATACCCAGCGTGGGTTTCTATACGCTTGGTGATGTCAATACCAATGATACACTGAATTATCGCCCCCAGACTACCGACGAAGTAGCCACACTGGTTACCGTTGTAACTAATACAGGTATTAAACCAGATCAAATCTGTATTTTTGCCCAAAATGATGTATTTGGTGTGGCGGCAATTAACGGCTTTAAAAATGGACTAAAGGGTTTTCCTCAAACACAGACTATTATTGATAAATTAGATCATATCCTTGATATGACAATGAATGGAATTAATCCTGCTCCTAATAATCTTGGACCAATTGGATTTTACCCCCATGAAACCATACTCATTAGAGATGGATATCTCTCCTTAAAAGAATGGGAGCGGAAGAGTGGAAAACCATGCCGGTTTGTTATCCTCGTGGCTGTTCCGAAAGTTGCAGCCGATTTTATTGCATATTCGCGTCATAAAAATGAAACTTGGCATTTTGGTGCAATCTCTGCAACAGCTGCAGGCTATGCTCTTAGCAAGCACTTATCAAATTATTCTATCAACGATGAAATTATTGTTACTCAAGTAGTGCCGGATTTAGATGCATCTCTCCCAATCGTTAGGGATGCTAGAAATAGCCTCGAAAATGATTTCAATCACGTAAACCTCGAAGGTTATATTGCAGGCCGATTGTTCTTAGCTATTTTGAAGTCGATGAAAGAACCCATCACGCGGGATAATTTCATCAAGACAGCATACCAGAAACCATTGGAATTAGGAGGATTAAAAATTGAATTTAACCAAGAAAATTCATCTGGTTATAAATTGATTTCATTGAATATTCTAGAGAAGAATACCTATAAACCATTTGTGATAAATGACTCTTCTATAGCTAGAAAACAATAAGCTAAAGCACATTTTTATAGTAGAAAAGTTTTATGTTAGTTATACATAATAGCAATGTAATTAATAAAAATGAACCAATTACTTGAGGCTGGTGTTTTTGCATCCTCAATGGTTACGCATATTGTGACACTCAGAGGGGATTTGGGTTTGGTTGTGAGTCACCCTATAACCTCACTTTTTTCAATATTATCAATAAAGACCACTTGTCTTGTGACAGCGGATTTCACTATATTGACGCGATGGATGCCGGGCTAGGCGACTATCAAATCCGTGGCTGGCGCCGCGGCTGGCACCATCACATGACGCTGGTGATGATGACGATGCTCTTCCTGCTGGAAGCACGTTAACTTCACCAGCAGATTTACCTGTTGTTGCGTGGCTTTGATATGTGCTTCTTATAAATAACAAATAATAATGGGAGCAGTATGATTATGTTTTTTATTAAAAAGCTACCATTTTCATTCAAAGTTGTTAGCTTGAATATAGTGAGCTTAATACTGCTCGCAGGGTCAGTGAGTCTTATTGTTTATTTGTTATTGTATCGACACATTGAAAGCCAAGCGATTGCTAGACAAGATATTAATATGCGGGTCGCTTGGTCAGTCATCAAACAGAAAGGAAGCGATTTTCGAATTACCGACGGGAAATTATTTTTTGGAGATCACGCCGTCAACGACAATTTTGATGTCGTTGATGAAATCAAGAACTTATTGGGCATTACCGCAACGATCTTCATGGGTGATACCCGTGTCTCGACCAATGTCCTGAAAGCAGACGGTTCACGCGCTGTTGGAACGAAACTGGATCCCGGTCCAGTCATGGATACCGTGCTGGGTAAGGGGCAACCCTATCGAGGGGTAGCGGATATCCTTGATGAGACCTATTTAACAGCCTATGACCCGATTAAAAATGCCGCTGGAGAGGTGATCGGTATCGCCTATACAGGTATTAAAAAAAGTGATTTTTTCTCAATTATTGACCAGTTACTTCTCGATATTTCAGGAGTCGTTTTGAGTATTGTTGTACTCCTGAGCAGCATTACTTACTTGATCATCAGAAGTCTCATGCGCCCCATCGGCGGCGAGCCAGCGGAGATAGCGGCGCTTACTGGCCAGATTGCCGCAGGTGACTTGACAGTGCACTTTACCAATACCGGTAAGGAGACGGGGATTTATGCCACCATGCGCGACATGGCGACGCAGCTGAGAAAAATGGTGACCCAAGTCACCGAATCCACCTTGCAGGTAAGTTCCACTGCTACCCAAATCGCTCAAAGCAACGCCGACTTGGCACAGCGCACCGAGGAGCAAGCCGCCGCGCTGGAAGAAACCGCCACCTCAATGGAAGAGCTGACCAGCACGGTCAAGCAAAGTGCCGGCAACGCAGGGCAAGCCGATCAACTGGCCAGCGCCGCCCGGTCGCAGGCCGAACAAGGCGGCCAGGTGGTCGACCAGGCGGTCGCCGCCATGAGCGCCATTCATCAGAGCAGCCGTAAGATTGGCGACATCATCGGGGTAATCGACGAAATCGCTTTCCAGACCAACCTGCTGGCCCTGAATGCCGCGGTGGAAGCCGCCCGCGCCGGGGAACAAGGGCGGGGATTCGCCGTAGTCGCCGGCGAGGT
>Ga0116152_10001355_pt1 | contig 20232 bp, 17 predicted proteins | sample AD_UKC119_MetaG_FD_89894 | JGI IMG/M metagenome (GOLD analysis project Ga0116152, IMG submission 89894) | Active sludge microbial communities of municipal wastewater-treating anaerobic digesters from Hong Kong - AD_UKC119_MetaG | ecosystem: Engineered > Bioreactor > Anaerobic > Digestate...
AGAACGACCCCCAGGATGTGATCATCGACTTCCAACACGCCCGGGTCTCCGACCACTCGGCCATCGAAGCGATCGATACCCTGGCCGAGCGCTACCTGGCCTGCGGCAAGGAGTTGCATCTCCGTCACCTGAGTCCGGAGTGCACCAAACTGCTGCACAAGGCCGGCAACATGGTCGAAGTCAACGTGATCGAGGATCCGCGCTACTTCATCGCTAGCGACGAGCTGGGTTGAGCGGAAGGGGCAGCCCCGGGGTGCTTAGTGGGCTGGAGCTGCGCTAGGCCAGGGCCTCGACAGCGAGAATGCGCGTACAATTTGCTGCCATCGCGCGAATTCCCAACACGCTCCTAGCCGGAAAGGCGTACGGTCGAGAGGCGGGGTGTGCCGTCCGATGCCCCTCGACCTTGGTTTCGCCCAGGCAGTACCATGAACTTTGAGCTCAACAACCTGATCGCCGGTTTCCTGTTTGGCAGCATCGGGATGGTGGCGTTTGTCTACGGCAAGCGCATGGTCCAGTGGTCCACCATGTTCCTTGGGATGGCGCTCATGGCGTTTCCCTACCTGATCGAAGACACGCTCTGGGTGTACATTGTTGGGGTGGTCTTGACCGCCTGTTTGTTTGTGTTCCGCGGATAGCGGACGCTTCCGCCAGGCGCGGGCCGATTCCTGGCTGACGGAGTCTGGCATCGGGGGCTCGGCTCGGGCCAAAATGGAACCATGACCGAACCCGAAACGAGTCCCGAGCCCGTTCGGCCGTTGTCCCCGCGGCGCGAAGCCCTGTGGAGGATCATCTTCCTTTCCGACACCCCTGCGGGTCGGGGTTTCGATGTGGCCTTGCTGATCGCGATCGCCGCCAGCGTGCTGGTCGTGATGCTCGAGACGGTCCCGGACATCGCGCGCAACCATGGGGACTTGCTGCGTGGCGCCGAGTGGTTCTTCACCCTTCTGTTCACGCTCGAACTCGGCGCGCGGTTGTGGGTTTGTCGGCGACCGCTGCGCTACCTGGGGAGCTTCTTCGGCATCGTCGACTTGATCGCGATCGTGCCGACTTACCTCCAGCTGTTGGTGGTGGGGACCCAGTACCTCGCCGTCGTCCGTATCCTGCGACTCTTGCGCATGTTTCGGGTCTTCAAGATGGCCCACCACATCGGTGAGGCAGGGTTGCTTTTGAACGCGCTAAGGGCCTCCAAGCGCAAGATCTTCGTTTTCCTGCTCGCGGTCATGACCTTGGTGTGCATTGAGGGCACCCTGATCTACGTGGTCGAAAGCCGGGCCAATCCCCAGTTTTCGAGCATCCCCCAATCGATCTATTGGGCCATCGTGACCATCACCACCGTCGGGTACGGGGACATGGCCCCGGTCACCGTGCTGGGTAAGGTCGTGGCGTCGATCATCATGCTCACCGGCTTTGCCATCATCGCGGTTCCCACCGGGGTCGTGACGGCTGAGCTGGGCAGGGCGATGCGGGTGGACAATCGCCGCTGCGGCGAGTGTGGTTGGAAAGGCCACGACCCGCGTGCTTCGCATTGTTTGCAGTGCGGCGAGGCCCTCTAGAAGGGGGGCCGCAGGGGATGGGCTAGGGCTTGTCGGCCAAGGCCCAAAGTTCCGAGTCCCGCCGGCCGGTGATGCCACGCAAGGCGATCAACGCCGCAGCTTTGACGCGGTCGTTCGAGCTGGAAAGCTGACGGAGCAGGCCGGGGACCGCAGCCCGGTGTCCGGTTTGGCCCAAGGCCTGGCAAACGGATACCTGGAACTCGGGCGATCCCTCTTGGAGCCGTCCCACGAGCTCGGGAACGAACTCGCTGGCGAAGATGCGGTGCTGGCTCAACTGGAAGGCAGCTGCCAGGGTCTTCCCCTGGTCAAACGATTTGAGCTCTTGCAACGCGTCGCGGCCGTCCGCTTGCCACCAGGTTTGCTCACCCCGATGCCAAGCGGTCCAACGCACCGGGTCGATGGCGAAACCTCGGCCCGAAAGGCGTCGCAGGGCCAAGTTGGCGTACTCGCGAACTTCTTTGGCTTCGTCTTGCAGCAAGCCGATCAGCGATTCGACCGATTCGAAATCATCCATACTCCCGAGGCACATGGCGGCTTTGGCGCGGATGGTCGCAGCGTGGTGGCTGAGCAGTCGCTGGATGGGGGTCAGCGACAGCCCAGCAGGCAGCACAGGCAGCTCAGCGGCTAGGCGATAGAGGCTCGTCAAGGCTGCGGGATTGGGATCCACGGCCGCCTGGATGCGCCCCATAAGCAATTCCAGGCTCTCGGGAGTGTGGACTTCGCGCAGCGTTTCGAGCAGGGTTCCTTCGATGGTGGGTGAGACCGCCTCCTCCCAGGCCTCGGCGAGCGACGCGTAACCACGCTCGTCTCGGACAAGGATCCCCATCACCGCTTTACCAAACCAAAAGTCGATGGCACGCTGCAGTTTGCCCACCGGCGCCGAACCCAGCGCAAGGGCCAGCGGCATGTCCTCGGCCTTCCCAATCGTCGCCAAAACATGCAGGGCGGTCACTCGGTCGCCCGCTCCGTCTTCGGTGGAGGCAAGCGCCCGTTGTGCTCGATCCAACGCGTACGGGTCCCGAAGCAGCGACAAAGCCCCCAAAATCGAGGCCATGTGCGCCTCGGAAACTCGTTCGGGGCGATCCGGCTTGCCAGATTTTTGGGGCCATTCGCCCGAAGCCACCAGGTCCCAAAGCGGTTCCACCGCCTCTCCGCCCAAGCGACTGATTTCCGCAGCGGCCTGGTCTCCGGCTCGCTCTAGGATCGAATGGATCGCCCGCTGCCCGGATTCGAGCGACGGGTTTTGGTTGGCGATCAGGTTGGGGGCAAGGACCCAACCTGCCAGCGCCGAGCCCGTGAATAGGGTCAAGGCGAAGGTCAAACCACCGCGTACGAGGGCGTTGCCGTGGGGGCGTTGGAGACTAGGCATGGTGCGGAAAAAGGCGTTGGGTGGGTTGGGAGCCGAAACAAACGTCACTGGGTGGCGCTGACTCGCCAGCAGCGCAGGGTCCAGTCGCTGCGGGACGAGGTGCTGCCGGGGAAACCGGGCAAGCCCAAGACGCCATCTTCGATGCGCGAGTCGTAGGTGACTTCCATGGGTTCGTGACCCCCGGACCAATCGCGGTTGACGCGGACTTGCTCACCCGCGGAGAGGAATCCGTCCACGGAAAAGGCCAACGGATCGCCGGCACCAGAGTTCCGCACGTGATCCTCGAAATGGTTTTCCGCGTACAAAAAGCCTTGGATGTCGCCGATCGGACCGCCGTTGGGGTCCCCAAAGAAGATGTTGCCACTGCCTTCCGCTTTGCCCTGGTAGATGCCGTCTCCATCGTCGTGCAGGATCGGCTCGCCCACGTCGTACTGGTTGTCGCCGTCGAGGTCGGTGTAGCTTTCGCCGTCGCTCATGGCCACGAACAGCACACCATCCTTGTTGGGGTCGTACACGAAGTTGTCGGCAAAGTAGATGTTGCCTTTGACCACGATGGTGATGACCGTTCCTTCGGGGGGGCTGTTGATGATCGAGCTGGTGGTCCCGTCGGGTTCGATCCAGAGGTTGCCTTCCACGTAGTAGACCTTGCGGTTGCCCGCCGCCGGCACCGAGATCCGACTCAGTCTGGATCCTTCGTAGGGATCGCCCAGGAAGTAATTCGTGTTGTCGAACGCAAAACCCGCCGAGGTCGCAAGGTCCGTTCGGAAGTTCTTGACGAAGATATGCCGGGGGTCTGTCGAAGGCAGCCGCCCGCTGCCATCGAAGGTCGTCGTTGCATCGATGTGGAAGTCGGCCGTAGACGCGTAGTTCATGGCGGCCAAGTCGGGCCCATGAACGGCCGGAGCGTGCTCGAACTCGTTCCCAGTGATCGGATTGCCCGTGATTTCACCGGTCGCGGTCGCATCGCCGACGACTTCAGAGTCTTCGGTCAAATCGACGTCCCCGCCAATGAAGATCTTGCCTTGGATCGTATCGGCCGAGGATCCTGTACCTCCCATGTGGAAGTCATAGCCTGCGTCCCCGCTATGGTTGCCCGCGTACACCGCGAAGTCGCGCAGCGAAAGCGGCTCTTCGAAGTTGCCCGTGACGGTGACCTTTTGGTTGCCCCTGCGGCCGGTGGCGACCAACGTCAACATGCCAGCGACGTCCTTGGTCCCGGTGACCCAGTACGAACCGCCCGGAGAAGCCACCGGCGCGTTTTCGGTGCCCAGGTTGCCAGGGACATCGGTGGCCAAGGTTGGGGCCAACTGGACCAGCGCGTCTGCCATTCCGGCTTCCGCCACGTACAGCGCACGACGCATGTCGGTCGCGGTGTGGGTCTCTTGGCTCGACGAGATCGACATCATCATGAACGCCGAGCTAGCTAGCCCCAGGATCACGACCATGATGAGCGCCGGAATCAGCACCATTCCCGTGTCGGGAGCCGGATCAAAGCGACGGATCGTGTTCTTCAAGAGCTCGGATTCCTCAGGGTGACCCTGGTTTCAGAAGTACGGATGATGGAATTGCCATCGGGCCCGATGCGCTCGAGCGAGAGTCGAATGGACAGGGTTTGGCCGTTGATTTCGAAGCAGAGACCGGGCTCGTCGATGAGGCCGTTGCCGTTGTCATCCAAGCCGTTCGGTAGCTCGCCCTCAAGGAGGCTGCGCACCCCGTGGGCAATGATCACCTCGGTCTCATCCGGAAGCATCGAGTTCTCCACCCAGACCACCATTCCCTCGTCGACCAGGCCGTTCCCATCGTTGCCGATGCCATCGGCCAGCTCGTTGGGCTCCAAGCGGAACTCCAGGCGCCCCGCGGGCCCCCAAACGATCGCGTCGCCGACAAAGTCCAGAGCCTTTTGGTACGAAATGCCTGCGGTCGATGCCGGAGCCGCAGGGCGCGGATCCACCGTGCCGAGCCCCGAGCCGGTCACGGTCCAAGCCAGACGGTTGAGCGTGCGGCTGACTTGGGTTTCGGTATCCGAGATCGCCGCACCTAGCTCGCGCGCGTGCATACCGGAGGTTACCGCTTGCAAGGTTCCTCCCAGCAAGATCGTGGCGACGCAGGCGACGATCAGCATCTCGATCAGGGTGAAGCCGCGTTGGGAGGCGTGGTTGCGCTGCTGCATGGTCAAATGCCCCCCAGAAGCGAACTCAGGGTGACGCGCGATCCACCAGGCCAGGTGACTTCGATCTTCACTGGAAGTACGCGGTAGTCTCCTGCATGGTTGAGGCCGTCGATCACCCCGTCTCCGTTGAGATCGCGGGGCATTCCTAGCGAGGGATCCACCACGTCTTCGCGCAGCACGCCGGGGAAGCCCGGCAACGTCGGGAATTCGATCGTTCCCAGCACGCCGTCCGCGTTGTTGGCCTGCCAGCTCGAACGGGCGATCACGAAGTTCCCTCCGGGGGCCGGCAAGCCGCCGTCGTCGGCGGGATCGTTGTTGTAGGCGGCGAAAACGCGTCCTAAGTCTTCGGCATACAGGGTTTCGAGCATGCCTTGCGCGATCTCGCTGCCCACCGCGGACCGGCGGCTGGTGGCGTTGACTTGTAGACCCGACAGGATCGTGCTGAGGAACCCTCCCAGGGCCACCACCAGCACCACGCCCGTGATCATGACTTCGACGAGCGAGAACCCGGCCTGTGGGGTGGGGGGCGCCGAGCCACGGCCCTTGCGGCAGCAGCGTGCGGGCACTCGGCCAGCTATTCCGACATCCAATGGGGAATCCATGACCCGTGGATCGACTCGCTGGAGCTGCAAACTTGACGGCAGCTAAGCCTTGGTAGCCCGTGGGCCAAATCGGGAGCCGATCCCTGGGCCCCAACCACGTTGTCCGGCGCTCACAAGTTGGGTTCAGTTTCCAGCGACTACCTGCCGACACTCGTTTCGGCCGACCCGGGGCCCGCCCCCTGGACCTTCCCCCCGGCCGAGAGCGGAGATGTTATGACCCAAGCGAAGCGCAAGAAGTTCCTCATTCACCCCCGGTTGCAGTTGATGACGGTAGCCGTTTTCCTAGCCGTGGGCGCGCTATATGTCTCGCTCGAAGCCACCTTGTTGCTGCGATCGGTGCGTGAAGTGGGCGCCAACCACCCCAATGGAACCGAGATCGTCGCCGAGCTGCTTTCGCTCTTGCGTTTCAATCTGATGGCCGTGCTGCTGGTCATCGTACCGTTGACCGTGGTGCTCGGGGTCTTCCTGACGCACCGCATTGTGGGGCCGATCCATCGTTTCGAGGAGCACCTACGCGCAATCGTGCGCGGCGAGAATCCCGGAGCGTGCCAGTTGCGTTCCGGCGATGAGCTCCAAGATTTCTGCAAGTTGCTCAACCAGGCCACCGATACCCTGCGCCAAGGCGCTGTGGCGTCCTCGGCCCAGACGGAAGCCCCCGTCAAGCGCTCTGCTTGAGCCTGCAACGCCCGCCGGCTACGGGCAAATCGATCCGTCAAGCGTCTTCCGGATCGGGCAGGGTGCGTTGGTAGCCCGCACCACGATCCGCCGCGCCGACCAAGGCCTCGGCAGCCAAACGGCCGCTCAAGAAGGCTCCTTCGATGCGCCCACCCATGTAGGCGTCGCCAGCCAGCGCGATGCCTCCCGCCCGGTCCATCCAAACCCCACGGGACGCCTCGTTGGCCGGGATTGCCAACCCCCAGCGCTGGAGATCCGCATGCACGGCCCGTGGTAGGGCTTTTCCGGTGCGCTCCTCAAGGGCTCGTTCGAGGGCGATGCGAATCGAATCCCGGTCCGCGCCGAAGTGCGCGGCGCTCCACTCGGGATTTGCGTGCAAAACCCAGGACTCCTGTTGGGGTCGTCCGGGCTTGCTGTTGTTGCGAGCAGCCCACGCCAAGGGGGAGTCGGCGCAAAAGGCTCCATCCAACGGAACGTCGTAGGATTCCTCAAGCCCCAACATCAGCGCCCAGCACGGGCGCATGGCCACCGATTGGATGCGTGGCACCAGCGGGTTGTTTTCGGGGAGCACGCCCAAGGCTTGGGCGGGCGGCATCGCCAGCAGGACCCGTTCAAAGGCACCCAGATTCCGACCGTCGGCAGACTTGAGCGTCCAAGCAATCCCCGTGCGCTCCATGCGGGCCACGGTTGTGTTCGATTGGATCGACAAGTCTCCGGCCAGGGCTTTGGGTAGGGCACCCATTGAGGGCACACCCACCCATCGCTGGGTTGGACTGGTTGGGTGGATCCCGCCAGCGGGGTCCAGCGAAACGATGCGACCTTCCCAAGGCGCCACCCAGCCGCGCGCATGCCATTCTCGAACGTGCTCGCCACAGACCCGGTCGCGGACGGTGAAGTACTGCGCTCCATGGTCGAAGGCAAACGGCAGCGCCCGCCGCGACGAACAACGGCCTCCTACGCCCCGCCCGCGATCGAAGAGCTGTGGCTCCAAGCCCACTTCCCAAAGCCTCCGGGCAGCCGCGATGCCCGCCACGCCAGCCCCTACGATGGCAATCGAAATCGAATGGGGGTAGCTCATGGGCGGGCCGAGAGGTTTGGAGGGATCTTCGGATCTTGCTTTGGGTTGGATGCAGGCGAGCCAGACCCCACGGGCCACGGTCGCCGGCGCAGGCCCGCCCGAGTACCTCGTTTGGGATGGGACTAGCCCCCGATGCGTTTCTCGGTTCGAATGGAACCCATGATTGGATTCTGCCTGTTGCTACCCATCTGGATGGCGGGCGCGCCCGGCGAGGACCTGCCGCGGGTCGTGCTCGAGCACGACGATACGGTGATTCGCGAATCGTGTCGAATCATGATTCCTCCCGGGACCGTGATTGCGGATCGCAACGTGGACGGCGTGCTGCAGATCGTGGGCCCTGGAATCACGGTGCGCTTCGAGGAAGGCAGCGTGTTGCGCGGGGCCCCGGCGGGTTCCGACGGAGATGTCCTGACGGGGACCGGTGTGCGCGCGAGCCGGGCGCCGGGGCTGCAATTGGTAGGACTCGCGGTGCATGGTTACAAGGTGGGTTTGCACCTGTCCGATTGCGACGACCTCGTGGTGCGTGGGCTGGATGCTTCCGACAACTTCCGCCAACGCTTGGGCTCCACCCCCCAGGTGGAGGACGCGCAAGATTGGCTCTATCCGCATTCCAACGACGACGCCGAATGGCGCACCCAATGGGGGGCAGCCCTGTACGTCGAGCGCAGCAAAGACATCGAACTCTCCGGCATCCGCGTGCGTCGCGGTCAGAATGGCATCGTGCTCGATCGCTGCGATGGCGGGAAGGTGTTCGACAACGACGCCTCGTTCCTGTCGGGTTGGGGATTGGCCTTGTGGCGTTCTTCGGACAACACGATCACGCGCAATGCGTTCGACTTCTGCGTCCGCGGCTACAGCCATGGTGTCTACAACCGGGGTCAAGATTCGGCGGGAATCCTGATGTTCGATCAGTGCACGGGCAACTTGCTCGCAGAAAACTCTTGTACCCATGGTGGGGACGGCTTCTTTGGCTTCGCTGGCCGCGAAGCACTGGGGGAGTCGCCCCCTCCCGAGGCGGGCTGGGACTACCGCGATCGAGGCAACCGCGACAACGTGTTCCTGCGCAATGACTTTTCCTTTGCCGCAGCGCACGGATTCGAACAAACCTTCAGCACCGGCAACCAAGTTTTGGACAACCGCATCGTGGGCAACGCCATCTGCGGGATTTGGGGTGGATACTCGAACCGGATGCGTATCGAGGGCAACCGCTTCCAAGACAATGGCGAGTTGGGCTACGGTCTCGAGCGAGGGGCCATCAACATCGAGCACGGTTCGTCGAACTGGATTGCGCACAACCGATTCGAAGGCAATCGGTGCTCGATCCACCTGTGGATGGATTCGGATCCTGGTCTAGGGGATTTGCCTTGGGTGCGGGCGAACCACGTTGGATGCCGCGACAACACCGTGGTGAGCAACCGCTTCGCGCACGAGGCGCTGGTCCTGCACCTGCGCGAGGCCCAAGCCACCCGATTTGTGGACAATGAATGGGTGGACGTAGCGGAGTTCCTGCGCGGTGCCGAAGAAGCGAGCCTGGTGCGCGAGCTTGGCGCTCCCCAAGCTTGGGCCCCGGAACAACGCAAGATTTTGGGGGAGCGGCGCCCGGTCGGGGCGCACCCGGAGTTCTCTGGGCGCGAGCACATCGTGATGGGGGCCTTTGTACCGTGGGATCACGCCGCACCCATGGCGCGTTTCCTGGGGCCGATGGGAGATGGGGATGGGTACGAGGTCCTCGGAGCGCAGGGGCCGATCGAGGTCAAGCTGGAGGGCGAGGGCTTCGTCTGCGATGCCGTGCCGGAAGCGACCGACAAAGCGAGAAGGTTGTTTCGAGTCCGGCGAACGGGCGATGGGATCGGTACCTACCGACTGTCGGTATCCGGGCAAGGCCTGGACCAGCGTTTCGCCGGACAGTTGGGTACGACGACTTGGCACACTCGCTTCTTCGACTATTCGATCGACCCGCGCGAAGACTACGCGGGCTGGTTGGCGGAAGCGGAAGCCGCTGGGCAGGTCCTGGATCTTGCGCGCATCGACTTGCCGTTTGGCATGGGGGGGCCGCGAGACTTGGGCCTTTCGTCCGAGCTCAGCGAGAGCGGGCCTGGAGCCGACCACTTTGGCGTGCTGGCCGAGACCGATTGGGTCCTGCCGGCAGGCCAGTGGCGTCTGGAGACCTTGAGCGACGATGGGATCCGGGTCTACGTGGACGGGGCTTTGCTCATCGACCGCTGGACGCACCACGGAACGACCCCGGACCAAGCCGACTGGGACCAGGAGCAAGACGGCTCGGTGCGGGTTCGCATCGAGTGCTTCGAGCTCACCGGTGCGGCGCGGCTGCGCTGCGAACTACGAGCGCGCTAGGCGCGTTTCCGATCGCGGGAAGCGCCTAGACGCCCCCCGCGATCCAAAGCCCAATCGAAAGACCCGTTCGACGCCTACTGCCGGCGCAGTTGGCCGCGCACTTCTCCGTCGGGGTTGTCGCCTGGGGCACCGATCGTGTTCGGATCCCCATCGGAGGTGTGCACGTTGAGGTACGCGTTGCCCGCTTCCATTTCCGCGATCAGCGCGTCGAGCGGATAATCAGCCAGCGGTCCGGTCAGGTCAGCGCCGGTGAATACCTGCTGGCTCACCATCATGTTGGCGGGGCCGCCCGCCGGAGGCACGGGGCCTGCCAAGGCCAGCACCACCGGTCCATTTTCGCCCGGCTGACCCAGGTGCACATGCATGGCCACCACGTTTTGCAGCATGCGGCGTTCGATGGAAACGTGCAATTCGGTTCCTTGGTTGCGCAGCAGGAAGGCCGCCCGCACCGAAGCCGGAGTGTCCACCGCAGGAACTTCCTGGCTGCCTAGCGCCAGCGTCACGTAGTTGCGATCTTCGGTGATCGCAACGGCTCGCCGAACGCGGACCATGATTTGGCTGAAGCCCGGGTTTCGGAAATCCGCGTTCCGGAATTGGAAGCGATCCAGGATTCCGCCGCTTCCTTTGGGTAGGAAACCCGCGTGGAATTCCACCGCTCCATTTTGGGGAACCCCCGTATTGGGTGCAGCTTGGCCCAGGAAAGCCGTGTTGGCAGGAATTTCGTCATTAACCTCGGTGCCCGCGTCCATCGCCTGGGCGTCGAAGAAGTCGCGGAACACAAACATCCCCTGGGCGTTGTACAGCGGGTGCTCGGTTCCATTGCCGTTTCCCACGAAGGCGTCGTTGGAAGGCAGAACCATCGAGGCGTAGCTTAGGTAGCGGCTGGTCGCGGCTAGGGGCTGGATTTCGAACGACGCATAGGCTCGTTCGCCTGGCGCGATGGGGCCAGCGGGGCCGGGCACCGTTCCTTCGACCACGCCGTATCCAGAGTTGATCAGGGCCATGGCGAGTCCGCTGGTGATGCCGTCTTCTGCGAGGCGCTCCAAAGCGTCGCTCCCGAGCGGGGAGTTGGGGCCCGTGGCGGGGAGCCCGCGGTCGTAGAGGTTGAAGGCGCCGTTGTGGACACCGATCCAAACCGGGGTTTGGAACGTGCCCAGGTTGGGGGCCATGTTTTCGATGCTGACGGCGATTCGGTCCTGGGCTAGAGCGGACGGAAGCGAAGCGAAGGCGATGGTGGAGCTCAAGAACAAGAGCTGGCGTGCGAGAGTCATGGATTCAGCGGGTTGGGGTTGCACCCACGCAGGGGCTTCCGCCTATGCGGTGGCGGTAAGGAATGAGCCCTGCACCGAAATGCTGCCAGGGACTTGGCAGCCGTCAGGTGGGTGTGGTCCCCCCCGTTCGAATGCTCTGCGGGTCTGTGACCGGCTTTCGATCGAATCTATCTGTTTGCGCACCTCGGTGCGATTCCGCGCGGCGTCTAGGCCGCGTAACGATCGCGCTCGTGCTGTTCGACCGCTTGGCGCAGGCCCGCCTGCTGAACTTCACTCAAAGAAGCCGTATCCAGACCGGCGAGGAGTTCTCGCGGAGTCCTCGACCCATTCGGCTCGAAACCAGCCGTGGCCAACGCCTTGCGCAGGGCGCGAATCGACTCCGGTTCGATTCGGCGCTTGCGTTGGCGGAGCATCCAGAGCGCCATGCCGCACACCAATCCCAACCCCGTCGAGCGAAGCGGATGGCGTTCCATGCTTGCCAACACGTTCCCCGGGGTGGCCTGCAGCCAAGCCATGACCGCCGACCGGGATTGTTCGTCAAAACCCGTGATCCGATTCCACCATCCCGCGACCTGCCCCTTGGCGGAGGACCACCAACCCAACCCCATGGCCTGTGGAGCTCCGGCGGGGGTGGGGTCGACGGCATACCAGCCAAGAATGGGGTCCAATACCTCGACCCATGCGTGGGCATCGCTGTTGTACAGCGTCCGCGTGCGGTTGGCGGCGTTCCAATCGCTCGAACGGTAGCCTGTCACGATACGGCAAGGGATTTGCGACGAACGCAGCATGGTGGCCAAGGCCGAAGCGAAGAATTCGCAGTGCCCGCCCGCATCGGTGGTCAAAAACTCGTCCAGGCTACCCGCCGCCTTGGGGTCGCCGGGGAAGCGATAGGTGAATTGCGTACTCAGATAGGTGGCAAAGGCTGTCACCACTTCGCTGGACGGAGCGGTTTCGGCCAGCTGTTTGCGCAAGCGCCGCGCCAAGAGCACCGCCGACCGCGAAACCGTCGTGGGGTTGAGACGGACAAAGTTTCCCAGGTCCTCCGTCGCATTCGAGTTCCCGCGCCCATGGGGAGTGGCATCGGTGGCCGCGGCTTTCCGTTGCACCGTGTAGTACAAGGCGCCTGGGTTCGGATAGAGCAACGTCCCATCCCCATCCGCATGCAACCGCCCTTGCGTATGTCGTTTGTCGAGCCAAACCGTTTGTGCATCGCGCGGCAAGAACAGCCGCTGGGTGCTCGAGTCGAGGCGGGCGACGCGCAACCCGATGCCAGCAGTTTCGGGATCGGTGACGGCCTCGTCCGGCTGGCGCGAAAGGCCCCGAGGAATGGGATACCAAGCCGGATCCGCTCCCGCTTCGCCCTGTGCCATCACGCGGCCGAGCCCCGTCCAGGAATCGCGACCCTCGTGGACAGGCAAGGTTGCCCCGCGCCACAACTCGGGAACGTCGGCGACATCGCCCGAAGTCGGTTGGACCGTCAGTACGACCCGCCGGTCGTTCGAGAGGCCCTCATGCCGTTTTAGCTCCAACGATTCCGAGAATCCAATTTCGCTGCCACCGTCCGGGGTCGGAAAATCCAGGTATTCGGCGAACAGGGCCGGTCGGTCGAAGTCCCGCGGCCAGAAGAAGAACACGAGCAAGGCGAGTCCGAGCAAGACCCCCGACCGACGGACTCCATCCCAGACAACCGCCCGCACCACTCGGGGTTCCAGCGTCTCTCCCGGGCGCACCATGCTCAAGAACTGCATCCCCATCAAAAAGAAGGGGGCGTACACCAGGAAGGCGGCGGCAAAACCCAAATCGACGGTGATGTAGCCGGTGATCACCGCGATCAGGAACGAGTTGAGGAACAACAGGTCAGGCCGCTGGTCCGTACGCAGGTTGTTGAGCAGGTGGACTTGGCACAACACGGCCAAGAAGAGACCGTCCTGGAGCACAAACTCCAGGTTGCGCGAAGTGGCGTGCTGGACCAACAGCGTGAACAGGGCGAGGACCCCGGTGTTCCAGAGGGCTCGGTACCAGAGCTTGTCCTTGTAGCGATCCAGGAATGGAGCTGCCAGGGCGAGTGCGTACAGCGGCATCAGCCAGGACGGTTCCGCTGCCTGGGTGAGCTGCACGAACAGCACGTTGCACAGCACCATACCCACCATGCAAAGCAACAGCGCTCGGTGTGTGACCGAGGCCGGGGCCGGGAGCACGCCAGCGCTAGGCACGGGCCAACCTCCGGGGTAGGCGCACGACTTCGGGAGCGGCTGAGGGGGGAGCGGGCCCGTCCATGGGCAGCACCTCGGCCGCCGCCAAGAGGCGCAGGGCCCCACCCCAATCCCCGTGGCCTTCGCCAAAGGTCTCATTGCAGCCCTGGGTCCGAATCGCGAGCGCTTGCTTGGAGTCCCGCGCCAGTTGAATCAGCGTGCTCAACTCGCGCAACGAGTTTTCGAGCTCCTCGGATTCGCAGCGGCGGTCCAAGACCACCTCCATGCCCTGCGTGGCGCCGCCATCCCACTCCTGCAGCACCAGCTTGCCGCGCCGTGCGCTGGCGCGCCAATGGATCCCGCGCAGCCCGTCGCTGGCCCGATGGTCGCGCAAACCAGACGGCTGCAAATCACCTTGCCCCGTCGGTCCCGTGCCCATCCACTCGGCGAGCAAGTCCTGGGCCGAGCGGCTAGCAGCCACCCCATCCAGTGGCGCGGGGTAGACCACCAGTTCGTCCGGGGAGGCCACCGGAATCCTACGGCGCAGCAAACCAAACGGATAGGTCGAGCTCAGGCGGGCATCGCGCAGGGCGTACACCCCGCGTGCGAGCGCTGGGGTGTGGAGCTGGACGGTTCCGGTTCCCCGGAGCACGGGCAGGCGGCCTGCGATGGTTCGCTCGGCGTCGAGGTCTAGATTGAGCTGCAGGTCGAAGCGCGTCCCGCGCGGGCAGGTCAACGTTGCCGCGAGCGAGGCACAGGAGCCAGCCACGATCGGTTCGAGCGCGCCAAAGCGAGCTTCAACACCCACACCGTTGCGCCAAGTCCAAATCCATGCCATCACCCATTGGACTGAGAGAAACCCGAGCAACAGGAAGAACAGGTTTGCATACGGAGCGCCAAAGAACGCAACGATCATCACCCCGTAGAAGAACAGGGCGCGGGCACCAAACAGCGTCAGCTTCACGTCAGAGCGAAACCCGGGTGCTGGACAGGACTTCGTCGATCACCGCCCGTCCGCTGCCCCCGTCGCGCAGGAAGATGCGGTGGGCCAGCACCGGTTGGGCCAGGGCTTTGAGGTCATCGGGTAGCACGTATTCGCGACCCAGCAGCAGCGCTCGTCCGCGCGCCGCCAGAATCCACGAAACCGCCGCCCGGGGGCTGACTCCGAGTGTGACGGCGGGGTGGCGCCGGGTGGCCTCGACCAAGCGATAGGCGTAATCGACGACGGGATCTGAGACGGTTTGGGTGGGCACCGCCGCGCTCAAGACCAAGAGCTGTTCGCGGCTCATCACCGGCTCCAGTTCGTCCAGCGCCAACTCGGAACCGCGTGCCCGATACAGATCGCGCTCGGCGGCACCATCGGGGTACCCCAACTCGACCCGCACCAGGAAACGATCGAGCGCTGCTTCGGGGATGGGGAAGGTCCCGTGGAATTCGATCGGGTTGCGGGTGGCGAGGATGGCGAAGGGCGATCCCAGTTCGCGTGTTTCCCCATCGACCGACACCGATCCCTCTTCCATGGCTTCCAAGAGGCACGACATGGTGCGCGAGCTGGTGCGGTTGACTTCGTCGGCCAAAACCACGTTGGCAAACAACGGACCCGGGACGAACTCAAAACGTTCGGACCCCGCACGCCAGACCGAGGATCCCACGATGTCCGAGGGCATCAAGTCGTTGGTGAACTGGATGCGCTTGAAGGTGCAATCCAAGGATCGGGCGATCGTGCGCGACAACAGCGTTTTGCCGGTTCCCGGAATGCCTTCAATCAGGACATGGCCGCCCACGACCAAGGCAACCAGGATCGGTTCCAGGACATCGTCGGGCACCGAGACCACCCGCCGAATTTGGGTCCGCAAGGCCCCTAGGGCGCCAGAAACTAGGGATTCGCTTTGTTCCGCGGTGGTCTGGGTCGGGTGCATGGGTCGGGTGCACGGGTCGGGTGCATCGGTCTGGTGATGGAGTCGCTACGTTCATCGTCCAAAACGGTCCCCTGAATGAAACCGAACCCCAAGGGGCTGGGGGGGAGGGAGCCTAGGGGCACCCCAGGCGGGGTCGTTGGGGTGGGTCTCAGACTCCCCGGCGGACTCGGATGGTTGGCCGCTCTCGTTCCCCTGGCGCGCCTATCGAGTCCCGCCCAGCGATTGGACTTCGTGGCCCGGAACCACCAGCGCGAGCAGAGCTTCGGCTTCCTTGGGGTGGCGAAGGTGCCACACTTGCGCGTGAGCCCAAGCCTCGGATTCCACCAGCGCGCGGTATTGCACCCGGTAGTGACCCCAACGGACCCAAGCCCAAAGCACGATGTTCTTCTCCGGGTCGAGATGCAGCAGATTGCGCCAACGTTCGCGGTTCCCATTCCACAAGACCTGGCGAGTGGCCACGCGTCCCAGCGAACGACCCAGCATGCGCCCCATCACGATGTGCTTGGGATAATCCAGAAAGACGATGTGCGTCGCTCGAGCCAGTAGGCTTTGGCCCACCTTGTGGTGGTAATTGCCGCAGGCCACCCAAGCGCCATCCGCCGGGGTGCGCTCCCGGGTGTGGGCCTGAAACGCCAGAGTCTCCAAAGGCTCCCAGTTGGCTTGGTGGAACAGTCCATCGAGCTCTACGTGGGGCAGACCCAAGCGAGCCGACAGCTGGCGCGCCAAGTGAGACTTGCCCGCACCCGAGCAACCCACGATGGCGATACGCGAACCGGATCCAGGGGGAAGAGTTGCCATGGGAGGAGCATTCTAACGCGAGTCGCAGGTTCCGGGTTGCGCGGCCAAAAAGGCGCGCGCGCCTCGATCGAAAGCGCGCCCGCAGGGACCGCGAGCAAGAGCGAGCGCGGGACTTCCCGGGTGAAGTGCGGCTTCTTGGGCAAGCGTGGGTCCCTTTCTTCTCCGGGTCGCAGGGACCGGTCGCTGGGGGGATCCGCCCCCCCCAAGACACTCTAAAAGGTCACGCTCAAACCGTTGGACAGGTTGGAGGCCCCGGCGGCTTCGCGGTGCCACAGTTGGAAGTGCCAAGTGCTGCCCGCGGTGATGGTGCCCCCGATCGAGGGGATGTCCGCGGGAACGTCAAATCCACTGCCTCCGCTCGAGGTTGCCGTGCCCACGGCATTCTGAAGCACCCCATGGATGTCGAACAACCCGACCGAGTTCATCGGCGTGCCAGGAATGTTGTAACGCGCGAGTTGGTTGCCCCCCATGGTGGCCAAGCAAAGGTGGCCCTGGCTGAGGGGTACGCCCGGGTCGGAAACCCCGGTGCCGACCAAGAAGTAACCGAATTGGGCCTGCGGGCCCTGGGTGGCCTCCAGGTGGAGCCCGCTGCCCACACCGCTGCCGAAGGCTCCGCTCAGGACGGTGGGGAGTCCGGTGGAGTTGGTGTCGGCCGGGTCGCAAAACGTGTTGTAGCTCGACCCACTGAACTGCAGTTCGATGTTGTCCGCGCCCGCATCCCAGACCTGGAAGAGCGCGAAGTAGGTCGGATTGATCCACCAGAACTCGACCCGGTCCACGTTTTGGATGACGTCGTTCCAATCCACGCCCGGTCGGAAGTTTTGCAAGTCTCCCGAATAGCCGCCCGACCATCCAATGGGAACGGCATCCAGCGAGGCGCTAGGAATGGCGAAGTTGTAGTGCACCCAGCCCTGGCCCTGCTGGGGGATCAGCGGGCCCACGAAGAAGGCGTAATCATCATCGTCATAGCTGGGCGTCCCCTTGGTATCGCGCAAGACGAGCGAGAAGTCCCGGCCGGCGGTGCCAAACGTGGCGTTGTCGGTCCGCGCGTCGATCGAAATGCCGGTCACACCCATGGCGCGGAAATCGCCGTTGAAGTCCGAGTCGATGGTCTCGTCGTTTTGGAGGATCGGCGCAAAGACATCGATCGCAGCGTTGTGCAGCCAGCCACCCGGGTTGCCCCCCGTGCTTTCGATCACGTCCGGAGTCGAGACCCCAAACGACCAACCGCTCGGGTTGGCATTCGAGTCAAAGTCGTCGCCGGCGAGCGCGGTCGCGCCTAGGGCCAAGAAGAGGGGAGCACAGCGGAGGCAGGTAGAGATCATGGGGGTCCGGGTGTGGTGGGGATGGGCACGCGTTCCACGCAGCCAAGCCCATGGTAGGTGGGGCGCCGCGGTGTGGGCTCCAAAACTACCGCTTCCGCTACCTAGACCCCCGCAGCAGGCTTTCGGTTGCACGATTTTGTGGCAAATCTGCGGCCGACTGGTATGTTCGCCTCGATGAACCCGGTCCAAAACCTATTGGTCGTTGCGACGCTCGCCCTGGGCGCCCTTTCCTGCCAAACGGGAACCCACACGGCGACCGCCTCCGAGGGTACCTCGCAAACTCCCGCAGCCATGCCCCTGGGTGTGTTCTCGCTAAGCTTGGCGGTCCAGGACATCCACGCCTCGCTGGCATTCTACGAAAAGCTCGACTTCCACCAAGTGGGGGGCGACATCGCCCAGAATTGGGTGGTCCTGCAGAACGGTTCGACCACGGTCGGACTGTTCCAAGGCATGTTCCCAGCCAACATCATGACCTTCACGCCGGGCTGGGGGTTGCACAAGGAAACGTTGGAGCACTTCAAGGATGTGCGCGACATCCAGCGCACCCTTCGCGAGCGCGGGGTGACCTTTGCTACCGAAGCAGATGAAACCACCACCGGTCCCGCCAGCTTCGTGATCACCGACCCAGACGGCAACACGATCCTGTTCGATCAGTACGTCGATAGGCCCAAGCCCTAGGGCAGCACCGGCCAGCCCAGCCTGCGAAGACGCGAGCTATCGGATCGTGCCGCGCGCCCTCAGCAAATCGATGATGGCATCCGCAGCAGCTTCGGAAGAGATGCTGGCCGTATCGACTCGGATCTCCGGGGATTCGGGAGCTTCGTAGGGCGAATCGATGCCCGTGAAGTTCTTGAGTTGGCCCGCACGCGCCTTGGCGTAGAGTCCCTTCACATCGCGTGCTTCCGCCACGGCTAGCGGAGTATCCACGAAGATTTCGAAGAACTCACCATCTTCCACCCGGCTGCGGGCCAGCTCGCGTTCGGCCCGGAACGGCGAAATGAAGGCGACCAGCACGACCAGTCCCGCGTCCACCATCAGCGCAGCCACTTCGGCCACGCGCCGGATGTTCTCGACCCGGTCCGCATCGGTGAAGCCCAAATCGCGGTTCAAACCGTGGCGCACGTTGTCGCCATCGAGCAGGTAGGTGCGCACCCCCAAAGCGTGCAACTTGGACTCTACGATGTTGGCAATCGTGGATTTGCCCGAACCCGAGAGGCCCGTGAACCACAGCACGCCCGGCTTGTGACCGCTCATCGAGCTGCGGGCCTCGCGGTTGACGGCTACATCTTGCCAGTGGATGTTGTGCGCCCGCCGCAGGGCGAAGTGCAGGAGCCCCGCGCCCACCGTGTTTTGGGTGAGCTTGTCGATCAGGATGAACCCGCCCGTGTCGCGGTTGGCTTCATACGGGTCGAACGGAATCGGGCGGTCCAGGCTAAGGTTGCAAACCCCAATCTCATTCATCTGCAGGGTGTTGGCCGCCAAATGGTCGAGGCTGTTCACGTCGACGCGGTATTTGGGCGGCGCGATTGACGCCCCGACGGTACGTGTGCCGATCTTGAGCCAGTAGGGTCGCCCCGGCAGCATCTCGTCCTCGTGCATCCAGACGATGTGCGCTTCGAATTGGTCGGCGACTTCGGCGGGTGAGTCGGCGGCGCAGATCAAATCCCCCCGGCTGGCGTCGATTTCATCGGTAAAGGTCAGCGTGATCGATTGACCCGCGACGGCGACTTCCAGGTCTCCGTCCATGGTCACGATGCGCTTCACGGTGCTGGTCGTACCCGCGGGTAGCACGCGGATTGCGTCCCCGGGGTGAATCGAACCACCGACGACGCGTCCCGCAAAGCCACGGAAATCAAGGTTGGGGCGGTTGACCCACTGGACCGACATGCGGAAGGCTGATTGCGCCGTATCATCCCCCACCGGAACGGTCTCAAGGTACTCCATCAGGGTTGGGCCCTGGTACCAAGCCAGCAGAGGGCTCAACGCGGTAATGTTGTCGCCCTTGAGGGCCGAGACCGGAAGGAACGTCACGTTCTGCAACCCGATGCGCACAGCAAAGTCCCGGTATTCCTGCTCGATAGCGGAGAAGATTTCCTGCGAGTAGCCCACCAGGTCCATCTTGTTGATGGCCACCAAAACGTGGCGAATGCCGAGCAGCGAAACCAAGTAGCTGTGCCGGCGGGTTTGGGTGAGCACGCCTTTGCGCGCATCGACCATCAGAATCGCAGCCTCGGCCGTGGAGGCCCCCGTGACCATGTTGCGGGTGTACTGCTCGTGGCCAGGGGTGTCGGCCACGATGAATTTGCGCCTTTCGGTCGAAAAGAAGCGGTAGGCCACGTCGATGGTGATGCCCTGTTCGCGCTCGGCGGTGAGTCCATCCAGCAACAACGCGAAATCCATGTCGGTGCCCTGGGTGCCCACCTTGGCCGAATCGGACTTCAATTGTGCTAGGTGATCCTCGAAGACCAGGTGCGATTCGTACAGGAGGCGCCCTATCAAGGTGCTCTTGCCGTCATCGACGCTACCGCAGGTGATGAAGCGCAGCAGGGTTTTATGTTGGTGGCGCTCGAGATAGGCCTCGATGTCACGTGCGATCAGATTCGATTCGTCGTCCATCAGAAGTATCCCTCCTGCTTCTTCTTCTCCATGGAGCCGGCGCTGTCGAAGTCGATGAGGCGGCCCTGGCGCTCGGAGGTGGTGGCCAACAGCATCTCCTGAATGATGCCCGTCAACGTATCGGCTTCGCTCTCGACGGCTCCGGATAATGGGTAGCAGCCCAGGGTACGGAAGCGCACCTTCTTTTGCACCGGGACCTCACCCTCGCGCAGTCGGAAACGATCGTCGTCGACCATGATCCAAGTGCCTTCGCGGTTGACCACCGGCCGGACGGCTGCGAGGTATAGCGGCACGATCGGAATCTGCTCC
>Ga0116152_10001356_pt1 | contig 20222 bp, 21 predicted proteins | sample AD_UKC119_MetaG_FD_89894 | JGI IMG/M metagenome (GOLD analysis project Ga0116152, IMG submission 89894) | Active sludge microbial communities of municipal wastewater-treating anaerobic digesters from Hong Kong - AD_UKC119_MetaG | ecosystem: Engineered > Bioreactor > Anaerobic > Digestate...
AATCTTCCCTATACAATGACCGTTGAAAAAGCAGCCGAAGCCGTGTTGGCTTTCAAACCAAAAACGGTTTATCCATATCATTACCGCGGTACGGAAGGCTTAAGTGATGTCGCAAAATTCAAATCATTGGTTGAAGTAGGAAATCCTGATATTAAGGTTACACTATTGGATTGGTATCCAAAAAAATAATTCCTCAAATTTTAAACATACAAGATGAAAAACTACACGCCCAACTTTAAATCTACACTTGCCCTTTTGCTCTTTTCTGCATTTTTCGTTACAAGTTGTAAAAACAGTTCGGAAGAAAATTCCGATGAAAAAGAAACTGGAAAGATGGAATATCCAGCAGAATGGATGTACAACCAACGCGCATATCCAAATAACTACATAAACAAAGAAGCTTATAAAGAAGCTATTGCTCAATCGAAACAAATTCTTGCAAACAGATCTCCCGAACAAGCCGGGGAATGGACTTTTATTGGTCCATTGAATACTGGTGGACGCGTTACCGATGTTGCGATTGCACCAGATAACGATGACCATCTTTATGTGGCTACGGCAACTGGGGGAATTTTCAGAAGTTATGATGCAGGAGCAAACTGGATTCCTATTTTTGATGAAGTAACCAAACCGTCTATTGGAGATATTGCAATTGCTCCTTCAAACGCGCAACGAATATATGCAGGAACGGGCGAAGCAAACGGAAGCGCCACAGACGGAGCCTATTTTGGCGATGGAATCTACAGAAGTGATGATGCTGGCGACACTTGGACAAATGTTGGGTTGCCCGAAAGCAACCACATTGGTCGTATTGTAGTTGATCCCACAAACCCCGATCGGGTTTTTGCTGCCGCTACTGGGGAATTGTATGGTAAGAATGTTGAAAGAGGAATTTATAGAACTACGAATGGTGGAACAAATTGGGAAAAAGTATTGTTTGTAACTGATTCAACCGCGGCAATTGATGTAGCGATGAACGTTGCCAATACAAATATTATTTATGCGGCAATGTGGGAACGCACCCGTAAACCTTGGCAACGTGATTATGGCGGAGTTACTTCCGCAATACATCGTTCCACAGACGGCGGAACTACTTGGACCGAGCTTGGAGCAGCAAACGGTCTGCCTGCGCCAAATGTGCAAACCGGACGAATTGGAATTGCAGTTTCAGAATCTGATCCTTCTACTGTTTATGCACGTTTCACCACAAATGAAATTACCAATGAATTCAATGGCCTTTATAAATCTACAGATAATGGAGACAATTGGACTTTAGTAACGTCAGCGGGCGCATTGAGCGGAATTGACGCCAATTTTGGATGGTATTTCGGGAATGTTCGTGTGAATCCAACCAATTCATCCGAAGTGTATGTTATAGGTTTTGAACTTGCAAAATCCACCAATAGTGGCGCCTCTTGGAGCACACTGCCCGGAATGCACGTAGATCATCATGCATTGGATTTTTCACGGACAAACAGCAATTTTATGCTCGCCGGAAACGATGGCGGGGCATATATTTCGAATAACGGCGGAAACAGTTGGACGCATTTTGAAAATCTTCCAATTACACAATTTTATAACATAGAAGTTGATTATCAACATCCTGAAAGACTTTATGGCGGAACCCAAGATAACAATACAATACGCACACTTACAGGTAGTGCAAATGATTGGAATTCTATTATTGGGGGCGATGGTTTTCATGTAAATGTAGATCCAAACGATAATAATTATGTTTACGGGGAATCCCAATACGGAAATCTTCGCCGTTCCACAAACGGCGGAAGTTCATTCCAAAATGGAACAAATGGCATAAGCGGTAGCGACCGTACAAATTGGAATACACCTGTAATTCTTTCACCGTTTGATTCCTCAAAAATGTTTTACGGCTCTAACAAGCTCTACACCTCTACCCGTGCGGTTTCTTGGACTCCCATTAGCCCAGATTTAACAGACGGCCTTCACCCAAGCGGTTCTTTGGCTTTCGGAACGCTTACGGCAATTGCAGCTTCATACAATAATCTGGACGTTATTTACACAGGAAGCGATGATGGAAACGTGAACGTAACTTTTGACGGCGGAACAACTTGGACAAATGTAAGTGCTGGTCTTCCCGATCAATACATCACTTCCATTGCGATGGTTCCAAGTGATGATATGATTGCGTATGTTACTGTTTCAGGATTTAAATATTTGGATTATACGCCTCGTGTTTTTAAAACTACGGATGGTGGGCAGAATTGGACTGATATTTCTTCAAATTTGCCAAACATTCCCGTAAACGACATTATTACTTATCCCGCGGAAAATATACTTTTCGTTGCAACCGATTTAAACGTTTGGTATTCTAAAGACGATGGTGCCAATTGGACTATTTTAGGAAACAACCTTCCATTTACTGTAATCACGGATTTAAAATTCCATGAACCCACCAAAACGCTTTACGCAGGAACTTTTGGAAGAGGCATGCACAGCTATGACGTAAGCGATATTTTAAGTATTGGCGAAAATGACTTTGCTGAAAATTCTATCAAAATATACCCCAATCCTGCAACTTCAGAATTCACGATTTCACAAAATCTTTCTTCGGAAGGGACTGTTCAGCTTTTTGATATTTCAGGGAAAAAGATAAAGGAGTTGTTCAGTGGAAATTTTGGGGCAAACAAAATCATCAAAGTAAAAACCGACGGACTTGCGACTGGAATATATTGGGTGAAAGTGAATAGTGGGAAGCAATCCGTTACCAAAAGGTTGATTATCAATAAATAAGTTTTGAATTTTAAAACAAAAAAAGCCCGATTCAAGGACTGAATCGGGCTTTTGCTTTTTATATATTTCTACTGTTTCTCGCAAACGACTCCCCAGATGGGCAATGTATTTTTCGCAGTATTTATCTTCACATTTTCTCCGTCAATTACCTTAAAATCTGCAGGCCCTGAATAGTTGGTATCAAAAATTGCAGCTAATGAAAATTTCGGTTTCTTAAAATTTAAAGTTTTCCAATTCCCATCAGAAGTATAGGTTCCCTTTTCCGAAATCTTTACCGGTTTTTCATCGGTTCCCGGCTGTGGAATACTCTTTAGGTTGAATGTAAACGTATTGTTTGCAGACAATTGCAAAGAAATAGAAGCAACGCCGTTGCCCAAACTTTTATAGGAAACCGCTTCATTCGCTTCTTCAGAAGTAGTTATTGCCGTTTTCTTACTTCCGCAAGAAGAAATGAAAAAGAGCAAGACAAATAGGCTGCAATATTTCCACATTGTTTAACGTATCAATTTTTTGTACTTGATTCGTTTCGGCATCAAATCGCCGCCCAAACGTTTCTTTTTGTTTTCCTCGTAATCACTGAAACCACCTTCAAAATAATACACTTCACTATTTCCTTCGAAAGAGAGAATGTGCGTGCAGATTCTATCCAAAAACCAACGGTCGTGACTGATTACCACGGCACAGCCTGCAAAGTTTTCCAAACCTTCCTCTAAGGCGCGAAGTGTGTTTACGTCCAGATCGTTTGTTGGCTCATCCAACAAAAGCACGTTTCCTTCTTCCTTTAAAGTCATCGCCAAATGAAGCCTGTTTCGTTCCCCACCGGAAAGCATCGAAACTTTTTTGTTCTGCTCGCTTCCGCTGAAATTAAAACGGCTCAAATACGCTCGTGAGTTCACTTGCCGTCCACCCATCATAATCAATTCCTGGCTATCGCTAAAGTTTTCCCAAATGGTTTTATCTGGATTTATATTGGAATGCGCTTGATCAACGTAAGCAATTTTTGCAGTCTCGCCCACTTCAAAAGTGCCTTTGTCCGGCGTTTCCTCGCCCATAATCATTTTGAAAATAGTGGTCTTCCCTGCCCCATTCGGGCCAATGATACCCACAATTCCTGCCTGGGGAAGTTTGAAATTCAAATCTTCGTAGAGCAATTTATCGCCAAATGCTTTTGAAACGCCTTTGGCCTCAATAACATTTGTTCCCAAACGTGGCCCGTTCGGGATGTATATTTCCAGCTTTTCGTCCAATTGTTTTTGGTCTTGGCTCAATAGTTTGTCATAATTCTGCAAACGCGCTTTTTGTTTGGTTTGTCGGCCTTTAGCTCCTTGACGAACCCATTCCAACTCACGTTCCAAAGTTTTTTGGCGTTTTCCTGCCTGTTTTTGTTCCTGTGCCAATCGTTTGGATTTTTGATCCAGCCAAGAGGAATAATTTCCCTTCCAAGGAATGCCTTCGCCCCTGTCCAATTCTAAAATCCAGCCAGCAACGTTATCCAAGAAATATCTATCGTGGGTCACGGCAATCACCGTTCCTTTGTATTCCGAAAGATGGTGTTCCAACCAATGCACGCTTTCCGCATCCAAATGGTTCGTTGGTTCATCGAGTAAAAGTACGTCAGGTTCTTTAAGCAGTAATCTACAAAGCGCAACCCTTCTTTTTTCACCCCCAGAAAGAACACTGATAAGTTTATCTGGCTCTGGCGTTCGCAGGGCGTCCATTGCAATTTCAAGTTTGGTATCAAGTTCCCAAGCGTTTGTGGCGTCAATTTTGTCTTGAAGTTTTGCTTGCTTTTCCATCAATTCGTCCATCTTTGCCGCGTTTTCATAAACCTCAGGCAAACCGAACATATCGTTTATTTTATTGTACTCATCAAGAACATCAACAACCTCTTGAACACCTTCCTTAACAACTTCTATAACTGTTTTGGATTCATCCAGTTTCGGTTCCTGTTCTAGATACCCTACGGTATAACCTGGAGCAAAAACCACATCCCCTTGATAGTTTTTTTCTTCCCCTGCAATAATTCGAAGCAAAGTGGATTTACCACTTCCGTTAAGACCAAGGATACCAATTTTGGCACCGTAAAAGAAACTTAAATATATATTTTTAAGGACTGGAGTCTGGGCGCTTTGATAGGTTTTTGTCAACCCAGACATAGAAAAAATTACTTTTTTATCGTCGGACATTTCGAGAATTAATTAGTGTGTTTGTATAAAATAATATTTTGTAGTATTGGTTTTTTACACCCTTCCCTTCAGTGCATTAAAAACCCAGGCAATTGCGAAGAAGCCAATACCTACGGCAGCAAACCCCCATCCAGCAACATCGTCATAGCGAAAGGCGCCCATCCCAATGAGTACAACCCCCACAACAATCATAATAAACGTGGCCCAGGCAAGTACAGTGTTTTTATTCATTCCCATAATCTATTTCTATTTGGTTGATTTTTTTTCATGTCGCAAATTTACGAGCAAAAACAAATATCGGTAATATAAAATAGATTTTCGTTAACAAAATGTCATAGTTTTTAAAAGGAGTTAGCGAAAAGTAAATTGCTAATAGTTTTAATAAATCAGCTTTCAACTTTCAACTTTAAACTTTAAACTTTAAACTTTGAACTTTCAACCCAAAACTTTGAAGCATTTTGTATTTTAGCGCAAATATACTTTTTAGATGGATTTAAACTTCAACAAAAACGAAGATCACAATAAACTGCTTGTTTCAGATTTAAGAAATAGACTGGCAAAAATAAAACTAGGCGGCGGTCAAAAACGAATTGATAAACAACATGGGCAGGGGAAGCTTACTGCCCGAGAACGCATTGCCTATTTATTGGATGAAAAAAAACCGAGCATTGAAATCGGTGCTTTTGCTGGGGATGGAATGTATGAGGAACAAGGCGGTGCCCCAAGTGGAGGTGTGGTTGTAAAAATTGGTTATGTAAAAGGAAAACAGTGTATCGTCGTGGCAAATGATGCTACGGTAAAAGCTGGAGCTTGGTTTCCTATAACTGCGAAAAAGAATCTTCGCGCTCAGGAAATTTCCATTGAAAACCGTTTGCCAATTATTTACTTGGTGGATAGTGCCGGCGTTTATTTGCCAATGCAGGATGAAATTTTTCCAGACAAGGAACACTTCGGAAGGATTTTTAGGAACAACGCCGTAATGAGCAGTATGGGAATCACTCAGATTGCCGCAGTGATGGGTAGTTGCGTTGCCGGCGGTGCGTATCTTCCCATTATGAGCGATGAAGCTTTGATTGTTGACAAAACCGGAAGTATTTTTCTCGCCGGAAGCTATTTGGTAAAAGCAGCCATTGGCGAAAGTATTGATAATGAAGAGTTAGGCGGCGCAACAACACATTGTGAAGTGAGTGGCGTTACCGATTACAAAGCAAAAGACGACAAGGATGCGCTCAACAAAATAAAAAATATAGTTTCCAAAATTGGTGATTTTGACAAAGCGGGTTTTAACCGTGAAAAAGCCTTACAACCAAAAGAAAAACAAGAAGATATTTACGGAATCCTACCAAAATCGCGCGCCGAGCAATACGATATGCGCGAAATTATAAAACGCCTTGTGGACGACAGCGCTTTTGAGGAATACAAGGAAGGCTACGGGCAAACCATCCTTACAGGTTATGCCCGCATTGACGGTTGGGCTGTGGGGATTGTTGCCAATCAGCGTACTTTGGTAAAAACAACCAAAGCAAAGACCAAGCCCAGCGAAATGCAGTTTGGCGGTGTAATTTATAGTGATAGCGCCGACAAAGCCACACGTTTTATTGCAAATTGCAACCAAAAGAAAATCCCGTTGGTGTTTCTTCAGGACGTGACTGGATTTATGGTTGGTAGCAAAAGTGAACACGGCGGCATTATTAAGGATGGTGCAAAAATGGTGAATGCCGTTAGCAACAGCGTGGTTCCAAAATTTACAATTGTTATTGGCAACAGTTATGGCGCAGGAAACTATGCTATGTGTGGAAAAGCCTACGATCCACGATTGATTGTGGCTTGGCCCAGTGCCGAACTTGCCGTAATGAGCGGTAACAGTGCTGCAAAAGTGTTGCTTCAAATTGAAACTGCTTCCCTTAAAAAACATGGAAAGGAAATTTCCGAAGAGGAAGAAACTGAACTTTATAATAAAATAAAAGCCCGTTACGACAGGCAGATTTCTCCATATTATGCAGCTTCACGAATTTGGACAGACGCAGTAATCGATCCTTTGGATACACGGAAATGGATTTCCATGGGCATTGAAGCAGCGAACCACGCTCCTATTGAAAAGCCATTCAATTTGGGCGTAATTCAGGTCTAGAATTAGAAACCCAATAAAACATAATTAATTGATTTTGATTACATTTGGTTTTAGGGAAATCTAATACTATCTCAAACCAACTTATTATGAAACTCAACCCTACCACACTTCGCAAAATGGGTTGGCGCTGTTTTGCACTTATGTGGATTCCATTCATTACATTGTTTGTTGGTATGTGGAACATGCCCGAAGGTTCTTATGATTTTGATGAACTTCCGGAGCTTACACAATATTCCCTTGTGGCATTGGTAATTTTATTTGCACTTACCTTCATCTTTTTTATTGGTTCTTTAGTTTCCTCATCCACTAATAAAAACAAATTGCTAAAAAGCGGGGAAGAAGCACCTGCTAAAATAATCCGTATTTATGAAACTGGAACCACCGTAAACAATTCATATATGGTTGGTTTTGAATTGGAAGTAATGCCGAAAAACGCTCCCAAATTTACAGCTACTACCGAGCAACTCATTTCACGCTTGAATATTCATGAATTTCAAGTTGGAAAAAAGGTACTTGTAGCTTATGATTCCGAATCTCATGAAGCAACCATTATTGGCAAGTTTGTAGAGACTTGAATTCCTTTAAAAAGTACTTTTCAAAAAAATAATAAAATATGCAAAACAACACACCTCCAATTACTTCAAAATCATTTTTAAGAACCTTTACTATTATTCATCTCGCATTGGTTGCGGGTGTTTTGGTTTTTGGAATAATGAGTTACATGCTAACCAAAAATCAAATATTGTCATTCACATACTCGGGAGACGTAATGTTCTATGTGGTTCCATTTATGGCCATTACTGGAATTTTGGCCGGAAATTATCTTTATAAAAACATCATTAGTGGTTTGGCTTCCAAAAACACTTTAAAAGAAAAGTTAAGTGGTTTTCAAACAGCCTCCATTATTAAGTACGCACTTTTGGAAGGCCCAGCATTTTTAAGTATTGTTGCTTTTTCGAATGAAGGAAACCAATATTTTTTAACTATAGCACTATTGCTTCTAGGGTGGCTCATCCTTCAAAGACCAACACGCGACAAGGTAGAAAAAGATTTAATGCTTGAAGGGAGTTTAAAAAGTGAATTTCAACAAGAAAACAAACCATTAGTCTAAATCTTATTTATTGAAAAGCTTTTTTAAAACCTCTGCCCGCTTTACCTTTCCAGTTTCCGTGTAAATAAACTGCGGCAATGTGTAAATTTTCTTAGGTTTTTCATAAGTCGAAAGTGCTTTAAAAAGTTCAGAATAATTTTCCAACGATTGCTTTTTTTCACCTTCAATTATCAAAATAACCCGCTCCCCTAAAGCTTCATCTTTTTCCGAAGCTATAAAAAATGGCTGGTTTATGTGAATTGAAAGTTTTTCCTCTATAATTTCGGGATGTATTTTGGCGCCGCCGGTATTTATAACATTGTCAATCCGTCCCAAAAATTTGAAGGAAGTTGGCGAAATCAATTCAACCAAATCATTAGTTGCAACTGTTTCCTCTGAAATTTCTGGAGCGTGAATTTGCAGACAATTGTACTCGTTCAAAGAAAAATCCACATTTGGAAGGGCAGAAAAAACAGCTGATTTTTCGGATCCGTTTATAGGTCGAACTGCAATATGGCTTATGGTTTCTGTCATTCCATAAGTTGCGAAAACTTTAGTTGAAACTTGTTGAAGTTGCTGCTCTAATGCTGAAGACACAGCTCCGCCGCCTATGATGAGCTTCTTTACTTTGTGCAAATCTGCCAAAGAATGAAAAACTTGATACGGGACCATTGCCGTAAAGCCGAAATTTTCATCACTATTTTCAAGCGGATTTTTTTCGGGAGAAACCGTGTACAAATTCCAACCTGCAATCATTGCACGTACCAACATCATTTTGCCTGCAATATATTCCGAAGAAAGGCATAATAAAGCTTTTGTATTTTCCCTTAAATCAAAATAAGTAACGGTAGCATCTGCACTGTTGAAAACGTATTTTTTCTGAAGTTTAATTTCTTTCGGAACTCCAGTGGAACCTGAAGTTTTTACAATTATGAATTCATTATCATCTAACCATTCCAAAATAAATTTTCCAATAGCCGGCTCATCATTTTTTCCTTTTTCAACTATATGATTCGCAACTTCCTTTAGTGCTTCAGCAGAAGAAAATGATTCGCCATTTAGCTTAAAATTGGAATGCAGCAGTTTCACTATTCAATAAATGTTTGGCTTTCGGCATTTTCATCCGAGACAATATTTGGTTCTTCCACTTTTCCGAAGAGCTTTCCGCCCCAATCGGTCCATTTGTAACGCCACGCCATAATTAGTAGAAAGATAGGATACAGAATAAGTACTGGCGCAATTACATCAAACCCTGCGGAAGGTTCTGAAATATCCTTTAATACGGAATTGGTTTTAAAAACCGTCCAATCTGCAGTCACCAAAAGTGCCGCAATTAAATTATTGCCAGCGTGGAATCCCAATGCGAGCTCTATTCCTTCGTCCATCAATGTCATAATTCCCAAGAAGAAACCTGTCCCTATGTAGAATATCATTATAACATTTCCTAATTTATCGACTTCTGGATTTGCCAAATGAAGCCCTCCAAAAACTACCGAAGTAATAAGCAATGGCAACCATTTGTTCTTAGCCAAAACGCCAATTCCCTGCATTAAATAACCGCGGAAAAGATATTCCTCAAAACTGGTCTGCAACGGAATCATGATTATTGCAATTATTGCAAGAATTACAAATGGCACCAAATTGAACTGCAGAACATAATCTTCGGGATTGTTATAATAATCTAAGCCTGTAACAACGATGGTTGTTATAGCGATAAGAGCAAAGCCAAAAAAAACTCGCCCCCAATCTATTTTTTTTCTTGAAGTAGTAAGTTCAACAAAAGGTTGTTTGTGTAAAAATTTAACCACTAGATAAACTCCTAACAGTCCTACGGCAAAACTGAGCAGCATCAAAAACAGGGTGAGATTGGAGTCAAGAACGGTCATCATTACATTTGGGTCTTGAATAGACTCTATGTCTCCACCTTCTGCCATAACCTTAAACATTACAGCAATCAGTAGCGGAATGGAACCTATTTGGCTGGCAAGAAAAATAATGATAATACCTACCAAATAGCGCCACCATTCGTGTAGGGATTTAAAGGCTTGTTTTATATACATTTTGGTTTTTTTAATTATAAAATAAGTTGTTTAAATTTAAATCTGAAAATTCCAATTTACAGTTGGATCATAACGTAAAGTTCCGTTTAAAACTTCCAATGGGCTGTCAATATTATTAGTGTAAAGGCTGCCCGTGCCCAAACCTTGGGGCAATTTACTGTTTTTTGTGAAGGTATATTGCGAAATTGCGTTTAAACCCACATTGCTTTCCAAAGCGGAAGTAATCCACCAACCCGTGTTGTGCTGTTCAGCAAGTTTTATCCAACTGTCACTTCCGCGGAAACCGCCAATCAATGAGGGTTTTAGGATTATAAATTGTGGTTTTATGGTAATGAGTAATTTATTTTTTTCTTCTTCTGAAAAAATACCGATAAGTTCTTCATCCAATGCTATGGGAAATGGAGTTTCCTCACAAAGCCGAGCCATTTCCTGCCATTGTCCCTGTTTTATGGGTTGTTCTATGGAATGCAATTGCAAATCTGAAAGCACTTTCAATTTTTCCAAAGCCTCTTTGGATGAAAAAGCACCATTTGCATCTACTCGGAGTTCCACTTCGGAAGCTGAAAATTCCTTTCGTATTGACTTTAAAAGTTCCAGTTCGGTTTTAAAATCGATGGCGCCAATCTTCATTTTGATGCAAATAAAACCTTCTTTCAATTTTTCTGAAATCTGCTGTTTCATAAAAATTTTATCGCCCATCCAAACCAAACCGTTTATTGGGATCGATGCTTGGCACAACGTAAATTCCGAAGGAAATATTTCGAAAGGATATTTTGAGTGCAAAGATTTAAAAGCGGTTTCAACCCCAAATTGTATTGACGGAAATTCCGTTAAAGCTACATACAAATCCGCTTCATTTACGCCCAATGCAATGTTTTCGCAAACTCCATTCAACTCTTCTTCGTAATCTGGGCGATCGTCAACACTCAATCCACGGAGCAGACCGCACTCGCCTACTCCAATATTTTCCTCATTTTTCAGAATAAGGAAATAGGTCTCCTTTGTATTTAAAATACCGCGCGAAGTACCGCTGGGGCGTTTGAAGTGTAAAGTGTATTTTTTGAAAGAAGCTTCTAACATTGAAAAAGACCCCTCGACTGCGCTCGGGGAGACATTTCGTTTATAATTCTATGGATTCCCCAATTTCCAGCAACATCAAATCCTTATTGGCATCGTAAAATTTTCGTTTGGCTTCTTCGTGGTCAATTTCAATATAGCCAAACGTATCATAATGTACGCCCAAGACCTTGTCGCACTCAACAAAATTGCTGGCAATAATCGCGTCGTCTATTCCCATCGTGAAATTATCGCCAATGGGAAGGATTGCCAAATCCAACTTTGTGTGCATCGGGATGAGTTTCATATCCATCGTTAAAGCAGTATCTCCCGCAATATAAATGTTCTTGTGTTCGCCTTCAATCACAAAACCGCCTGGTTGGCCGCCGTAACTGCCATCGGGAAAAGAACTGGTGTGGATTGCGAGCACATATTTCACTTTCCCGAATTCAAACTTCCAGCTACCCCCGTGGTTCATTGGGTGAACTTCAATGCCTTTTGCTTCGTAATGATTTGCAATTTCATAGTTGCTGACTATTATCGCTCCTGTTCTTCTTGCAATTGCCGCAGCATCGAGTGTGTGATCTTGATGCGCGTGGGTTAAAAGGATATAATCTGCTTTTAGATTGTTGATATCAATTTTATCTTTGGAAAGTGGATTACCTGAAATAAAAGGATCTACCAAAATGTGTTTTCCCTTTATTTCAATCACCAAAGAGTTTTGTCCGTAGAATGTAATTTTCATAAAACTATTTTTTTATCACATAAAGATACTAAACAAGACTGCAAACAAAAAAGTGCTTAGCGCGACCTTTTTCAGTTCGACATCTAGCAACATAGGAACTGTGTTTTTAAAGACTGTTTTAAGGTTTGCCAAGAAAGGAACAAAAGCGATTAAATATATAAACTGTAGTGGTTCCCGATAATTTATTATTGTATAAATTACTGCACAAAGCATTCCGAAAAGCAAAAGAAAAGTGTGATATTTTTTTGCTCTTTTACTTCCCAACTTTACAACTAATGTATTTTTATTCGCTTCGGCATCATTTTCTATATCGCGCATATTGTTCAAATTAAGAACCGCTGTACTGAAACAGCCAATAGAGAAAGCGGGTAACAACAATTGAAAATTTAGATTGTGGGTGAACAAATAATAGCTTCCTAAAACGCTCAGTAATCCAAAAAACAAAAACACGAAAACATCGCCTAAGCCAGAATAGCCATAGGCTTTTTTACCAACGGTATATTTTATCGCTGCAATTATTGAAACAATCGTAAGGTTGAAAAACACAAAAGAAATGATAAAGCTTTCATTCCCAAAAGCCATAAAAATCAAAACTGTGGACAAGAAAAAAGTAATGATTCCAGTAATAATCATCCCGATTTTCATCTGTTTGGGTGAAATAATCCCCGAAGCTACCATGCGCTTTTCTCCCTGTCTTTTGGCATCGGTGCCCCGAATGCCATCGCCATAATCGTTTGCGAAATTTGAAAGCACTTGAAAGCCTATTGTAACCAATATTGCAAGCCAAAAAAGCTCAGATTTCCAAAATTCGTGATCTACCTGTAATAAAGCCCCAAAACCCAAAGAAGCTCCAACAATAATGCCCGAAACTGAAAGCGGCAATGTTCGCAGTCTTGCAGCAGCCAACCATGCTTTAATTTTTGTCATTCACTTTTTTTTGAAGCACAAAAATACATTTTAAAAAGGGCTGTGCCAATTTTTTAAAATTAGGCTGTTTCCCAATTTGAACAAAATGTTTTGCTATATTCGTTTTCCATATATAAAAGACAGAAAGATGAACAACACAACCAGTTATAATTTAGGCTTGTTGCTACTACGCGTGGGTTTTGGCGCAATGATGCTTACCCACGGCATTCCAAAACTTTTAAAAATGCTTTCGGGCGACTTTTCCTTTGGAGACCCCATTGGCATTGGTGAACCTGCTAGTTTATTTTTAGCAGTTTTAAGTGAAGTACTTTTTCCGCTTCTTGTAATAATCGGTTTTAAAACCAGGTTGGCTGCAATTCCTGTTATAATTACAATGGTGGTTGCCGCCTTTGTTGTTCACGCAGCTGACCCTTTAAGATCAAAGGAGATGGCGATTCTTTATTTAATCGGTTTTATTGCAATTGCACTTTTGGGTGCTGGGAAATATTCGGTTGACAGAAAATAAGTGGTGTAATTTTCAATAGTAACAAGCTGGTCCACTAAATGTGTCCAGGATTGGTTGCCCTTAAAGTTGCCGCCCTTGGTTACTTCCATAACGAGGGTAAACCCTACGTCCGGGAAGCGTTGCAGTATTTCCTTTTTAAACTGGTGCGGGGTAACGCCGTGGTCTATGTATTGGTTTATCATATCAATAAACACATGTTGCGCCCCGGTGCTTTCAATTTCTTCTGCCAGCACCTTTATATTGTCGGTCGTGGAAATATAGGCGTTTTCTTTTTTGTCCAGCCCGGACAATTCAATAAGGTTTTTAGTGCTTAAATTAATGCCTTGGTCTGCAAAATTGTAAAGGATGGGCCCAAACTTGGTAAGGTAGGAAGCAAAGCAACAACAGGTGGCGGTCTTGCCGTTCTTTGGCTTCGCCCAAACTGCAATTCGCATGTTCTTTGGAGCTTGCTGGAATAGGTTTTCCCAGCCTTCGTCCAGCGGCATCGTCTCAAAGTCCATGTTGGCAATATCGCTGGCCCTCAATGTTTGTTTCCCCGAATGAAGCGGGCGGGTGCTTCCCCCGATGCAGTTGCCGCCCGCTGTGGTATTCGGTTCAGTAGTTTCGTTTACAGGGCTTTTTAGGCCGCTTTTTTTGCTGTTTGGTTTGGTTTTTGTATTTTTGTGGCTCTACGGGTTGTTTCCGCCTACGGCAATCATAGCCTGTGTGTAAGGAAACAACTCGCTTTTTTTATCTACAAACAACGCCAAACCGCATATTTAACTAATGCACATTTGGGTCAAAAGGATCAGCATCTATGTTATCCGGGTAGCCATCCAAATCTGAATCGCGCACGCCATCATCAATTACCAATAACTGAAAACTAATGGGCAGAAAAGTATCGAAGACCTCTTTGTTGAACTCCGTCGTAGGTGCCGCCGAAACGGAGGAAGCCATTTGGGTAAAACCGCTCACGGGTTCATAAAGAGTATTAACCCAAACCAAACCCGTAAAATCCCCAAACTGTATCAGGCGTGCTCCAAAGGTTATCTGTAACCCACCAAAATTGCTAGTTTTTGTGGCGCTGCAGAGTACTTCGAAATTATCATTAAAGTTATAAAAAGCAAACATACCGTTTGCCTCAAAAGCAATCGCATCATTAATAGCCACTTGGCCAGGTAGCGAGGTTAGCGGCACATACCGCCATACCACTTGATTGTCGTTCCTTATAACGTTTACACCCACGCTGGGCGGGTTATTGCTGGATACCTCAAAAGCACTGTAACCCTGCGGCATCTGAAAGCCCAATTGTGGATAGGCACTATGTGTAAAATACGTTCCTGGATTTTTAATAGTGGGTATCTGGGTTATGGGCACGGGCAGTCCATTGGCATAATCCCAATATAGACCCGTCAACCCTATTGCGGTATTACATTGCTGTGATTGAAAATTTTCAAAATCTTGATTTCCCTTATCATTATCGTCGTCCTTATTGCACGACAGTAAAAAGGCGATAATTAGTAGAAACAAAAATGTGTGTTTTTTCATGTGTGTTATTTTTATGTGTGTTATTTTTATGTGTGTTATTTTTATGGAACATCGGGAAAGACAAGAAAATGTCATCAAAAAAACTAGAGTTTATTATATCCATTACTTCCCCTAACACTTCATCGGAAAAATTCACTTAGGAAAAAACCTACCAATCCTACCGTTTGCGTATCAACTATATTCTTTACTTTTACCCTAGTAAAGCAACTACAACCAAAACCCTTCGCTAGCTTAATGAAACTGTATCGTGTAACAAAAGCCACCTTCCTCTTTCTTGCAATAACAACCCTCCTATCCTGTAACAACGATAAAAAAAACAGCAATACGGACTCCGCCAAGAACCTAATTGGCGTATGGCAAGGCAGTGACTTTAGTGAAATATATGATTACAAACTGTATTTCAATACCGAAAGCGAAGGCTACAGCACAGAATATATAGCCCAGCCAGACGGCACCGCAATTTCAAACCTGAGGCCCTTTAGTTGGAGCACCAACGAAACCATACTGAGCCTAGATTATGAGGATGGCGCTAGCGAAACCACTCCATTTACCATAAACCGTGACGGACAATTGGTGGCATCGGGTTTAAGTGATTTTCCTTTTAATAAGCTGTAAAAAGTAATACCAAAAGACGTTCACCCTACTAACGCGAACGTTCTGTTTATGTTTCAAAAAATTAAACCCTAAAAATCAAACCTCCTGAACTGTCGTTTAAAACTGTTAAACACAGTGTTACAAAAGTCTTAAAACACTCTAGAAAAAATCTAATTAATGTACCTTGCCTTCCCTATTTAAAGGTGATACTTATGCATGACAACAATATGTTGAATTATTTAAAAGAAGTGCTAAAAAACATGCCAGCAGATTGGCTAAACCTAACCACGCACAGACTGGATATTTATAATGAAAACTTGGCGAAAATCGAATTTTTAGAGCAGTTTGAAAATTTGTACAAAGCCAATAACGCCGGAACAGCAGCCCTAGAAAAACTGCCCACTGCTTATGATTATATTCGCTTGGGCCACCCACTATCCAGCGTATTGGAATGGGGAATTGCCAAGCTAAATAACACAGCGCCAAACAATATAATCAGCTTTTCATCAAAGACGGTTCCCGTTTTGTCAATCCTTCGGAAGAATTTATTGGAGAATAAAAACACTCAAATTATTTATACAGGCGAATTACCAACTTATTTTGATGATGAAATAATAAGAAGCGTATATGGTTACAACTTTGAGCTAAAACAAGTTGATAACATTGAACACATTTCAAGATTTAATGGCAGCACCATTGTCATTTCACAAAAAGATAAAATCGGCGCTACTGAACTTTCCCCAAATGTCAACTTCTTCATAAACCTGTATAGAAACCTAGGAAGTATTTTACTTGTAAATGGCAAAGAGAACGAAAGTTATATTTCAGAAATCCAGCACGCTCGCAGGAGGGAAACCATTGCAATGACGCCCGCCAATTGTTTGGTGGCCTTAAAGGCGCTCGTGGCTAGGAAAGTCATTCCACCTGCTAAAAGCGATGTGGAAGAAGCTAAAAAGAGTGTGTTAAAATCTATACAGAAAATCACGGGCTCCCCCACCACCCCGCTCGTGGCTTCCAGCGGACTCTCCATTCAGTATGCTATTATGATGGGGCTCATACACGATACGCAGGAAAACCATCAGGGAAAACCTATCAAATTCCTTGTTCCGCCCAATTGCTACGGTGGCACCAACGATCAGGCAAGACGTGTGGCCGCGTGCCTTGACAATGTTGAAATTGTTGATTTACCTGTGGATGGCAATAATGATATGGTGCAAAGTATAGACACCGTGTTAACTAAAGTTGCTGCCGAAGATGCTATTCCTTATATTATTGCCGAAATACCCACAAACCCTAGGGTGGAAGTGCCAAACTTACAGCAATTAAAGGCAGTTTTAAGCAAAGAGCGCAAAACCGCAACGGGTAAAACTGCTATAGATCCTGTTTTTATTTTGGACCAAACCTTTTGCCCAAATTACCAGTTTTTGGGTGAAGGAGAAATACTTTCAACGGTGCGGGCCATTTCGTATGCCAGTGGATCAAAGTTTCCAAGTGGCGGAAAATGTACGGCCGGTTATGTAGTAGGAAATACAAAAACAGCAGCCTTGATGGAAAAAATAGAGTTACATCTAACCCTCTGCAACAATGAGTCTACGGCGTTTCAGTATGAAATATTGACCAAGCAGCTTCCCTCTATGAACCAACGTATCATTGATGCTTATAAAAATACCCGTGAGTTTGTAAACTTCATCAAAGAGACCCTGCCGGAAGCAAAGATCAATTTCGTTTCAGATGAACTGGCTGCGAAAGGCTTTACTCCATCGGTATTTTCACTGGACCTTCCCACAAAGGGAAAAACCGATGAAGAACGGGAAGCGTATAAGCGTGCCCTAAACCTGAAGCTCATCAACCTGATGATTACGGAAATTCCGACGGAGAGCAAATTTTGCGTAAGTTATGGGCAGTTAAAGGGGTGCTATTGGACCATTCCAGCCACTTCAACGCAAGGCACTACAAAGGAAGGCGATAAAGACTACATCGTGCGTGCATCCCTATCGGGCAATATGGACCTGGACCGTCACAAAAAGGTGTTTTTAAAGTTTGTTGACAATATTTGAGTAAATTGGGGTTTGAAAAGGGCATATAAAAGTTTGTCTAAAAATAGCCTTAAATGAAAAACGATAGAGTCTATAAAATGTCTTTTGCAGCTGTGTACCCACATTACATCACCAAAGCCGAAAAAAAGGGACGCACCAAAGATGAGGTAGATACCATCATCCATTGGTTAACGGGTTATACACAAGACCAACTGCAGCAAGTTTTGGACAACAAAACCACTTTTGAGGATTTCTTTTCCCAGGCCCCAGAGCTAAACCCAAACGTTTCCAAAATAAGGGGCGTAATCTGTGGCTATCGCGTAGAAGAAATTGAAGAGCCCCTAATGCAAAAGATTCGTTATCTGGATAAGCTTATAGACGAGCTGGCAAAAGGCAAGGCAATGGAAAAGATTTTAAGGGAATAGTTGTATTCCGAAGAAGTCTAATAATCCAACAATCTATTTCCTTTTTCTAAAAATATAACTCATCCACACCGGGTCGTTATCCTCAGAAACCACAGACTGCCTGTCCAAAAACTCCCAGTCGTGGGCGTTCATATAATTCAGCAAGGTAGAGGTTTCTTCAATATCCTCAATTTCATCAATAGAAATATTTTGACCTATTAGAGAAGTCTGCTCTTCCACTTTTATACGCTTCACCTTTCCACGGTTGTTCGCCTTTTGGACAACTATTATTTCAAGAAAGTTATATTTCGTTATCTCTTGCGAATATCCTTCCATGGTAAACAGGACGAAAAAGGCAATAATGGAAAGTGTTTTAAATATTCTCATTGTTTTTAAATTTTATGGAAAAGTACAATTATATTTTCGCGCAACAAAAAACGACAACGAACACATTCAAAAAACTTCACTAAAATTCCTTTAACTTTGAACTTTAACCATTCAATAGCCAATCCATGCAATCAAAAGCCAGCACGCCAGACCAATATATAGCCGAACTGCCCGAGGACCGAAAGGAAGTAATGCAGAAGTTACGCGAAACAGTAAAGAAAAACCTCCCGAAAGGTTTTGAGGAAACCATGCAGTACGGCATGTTGGGCTATGTAGTGCCGCACAGCATCTATCCCGATGGCTATCATTGCAACCCGAAAGATGCGCTGCCTTTCATGAGCATTGCTTCTCAAAAAAACCATATAAGTGTTTACCATTCCGGCATCTATGCTGACCCTGAGATTATGGCTTGGTTTACTGAAGAATATCCCAAACACGCCAGTGGCAAACTGGATATGGGCAAAAGCTGCATCCGTTTCAAAAATCCTAAAAACATTCCCTTTGAATTATTAGGTGAATTATCCGCAAAAATGTCTGTTGATGAATGGATTGCGAAATATGAAAGCGTACTAAAACGGTAACCATTAAAACGACTGACCTTTTACGACACTTTATAAATACACCTGAGCTTAAAATAGGTTCAGAGCGTTATCCATTTGATCATTTTGAATTTATAGCGGAAGAGGTAAATGGAAACAATTTTGAGTTTCCAAAAAGTGTAGTACTCGGGATGCAGGCCGAAGCCTGTTTTGAAGCCTATTTAAAACAATCAATAAACTTTGAGTTGCTTGCTGCAAATCTTCAAATTCACGGTGAAAAGAAAACCTTGGGTGAGTTGGATTATATAGTTCGAAATCTTCAAACCGATGAAGTGCTTCACGTTGAATTGGCGTGCAAGTTTTATTTGTACGATGAAAACGCGGGTGAGGTAGCGGAACAAAAATGGATAGGCCCCAACCGAAAGGATAGTCTCTACGAAAAGCTGGAAAAATTAAAACACAAACAGTTTCCGTTGCTACAAACTAGCGAAACCTCCAAAGTATTGACATCCTTGGGAATTCCAAAACCTACCTCACAGGAATTGTGCTTAAAAGCATTGTTATTTCTTCCGAAGGAATTAAGCGCTGAAGTATTTCCAAAGCATGTAAAAGATTGCATCGTGGGGCATTACCTTAAACAAAATGATTTGGTTGAAGAGGTAGATGCAAAATATGCCATTCCTTTAAAAAAAGAATGGCTATTGCCCATAGACTCGATTACAGACTGGCACCATTTTTCAGAGATAAATGTATTGATTGGCGAACAATTAAAAGTAAAAAAATCGCCTTTGCTCTATAAAAAAACGCCCCATAATTTGGAGCGTTTCTTTATAGTTTGGTGGTAGTCATTAATTCGTTCCGTACTTATCAAACAAATAAACCAAGCTGGCCATAGTGGCTGCGCCAAGCTCCAATTCACGCTTGTTTACTGCATCAAAGGTATCGTTTGCTGCGTGGTGATAATCAAAATACCGTTGGCTATCGGGACGCAAGCCTGCAAGTACATCAATATTATCTTTTAACGGACCAATATCTGCGCCTCCATGTCCTTTTTCGAAATAGTGAATTAAATAGGGCTTAAATAATGGTTCCCAAGTTTTTGCTTTACTAAAATTTATTTCATTGCTATCAAAAGAAAAACCACGGGGTGTAAAGCCACCAGCATCACTCTCAAGGGCAAAGCGATGGGTTTCCCCTTTACGTTTTGCTTCTTCTGCATACTTATTTCCACCGCGAAGACCGTTTTCTTCATTCATAAACAACACA
>Ga0116152_10001359_pt1 | contig 20196 bp, 16 predicted proteins | sample AD_UKC119_MetaG_FD_89894 | JGI IMG/M metagenome (GOLD analysis project Ga0116152, IMG submission 89894) | Active sludge microbial communities of municipal wastewater-treating anaerobic digesters from Hong Kong - AD_UKC119_MetaG | ecosystem: Engineered > Bioreactor > Anaerobic > Digestate...
TCGCGCCGCTGTCGAGCAGGTTCTGGCGCTGTTCGGGCCGCTTGAAACGCGGATTGATGCCCAGCCAGGTCGCCCCGGCCAGCCAGGTCGCCAACAAGGTGACCAGGGCCTCGGGCCGCGGGGTGAGCAGCACGGCCACCCGGTCGCCGGGCCGGATGCCGCGCGCGCGCAGCGTCTCGGCCAGCGCCAGGGCACGGGCGGCGAGCGCGCGATAGCTCAGGCGCTGGTCGCCATGCACCACGGCCTCGCAATCGGTGTCGGCGTCCAGCCATGCGCGCACCGCATGGAGAAGGGAAAGCGGCGCGTCGCTCATGTCGAGGGTCCTTCGGCAAGGGGGGGCGCGTCTTGCAACAGGCGATCGAGCCCGGCCTCGACATAGCCGGTCCAGATCGCGCCGCGCTGGAACGCCGCGTCGTGCAGCACCGCCAGCAGGAAATCGCGGTTGGTGACCAGCCCCTCGACCACGGTTTCCGACAGCGCGGCGGCCAGCCGGGCGATGGCCGTGGCCCGATCCGGGCCGTGGGCGATGATCTTGGCGATCAGCGGATCGTAATAGGGCGTCACCGCGTCCCCGGCCCGAAAGCCGGTCTCGATCCGCACGCCGTCCATGTTCCGCGGCAGGTCGAACCGGGTCAGCGTCCCGGGCGACGGCAGGAACTTGCGCGCCGGGTTTTCGGCATAGAGCCGGACCTCGACCGCGTGGCCGTGCAGCGACAAGCCAGCCATGGCCTCGTGCAGGTCCTCGCCCGCCGCCAGCCGCAACTGCGCGGCGACCAGGTCGGTGCCGGTGACCATTTCGGACACCGGGTGTTCGACCTGAATCCTTGTGTTCATTTCGAGAAAGTAGAACGCGCCCGTGTCGGCATCGACGATGAATTCCACGGTCCCCGCCCCGGCATAGCGTTCGGCCCGCGCCAGCGCGCAGGCGGTCTCGGCCATGCGGTTCACGGTCTCGCGCGGCAGGCCCGGGGCCGGGCTTTCCTCGACGATCTTCTGAAAACGGCGCTGCAACGAGCAGTCGCGCTCGAACAGATGGACTGCCCGGCCGTCGCCAAAACCGAAGACCTGAATTTCGACGTGTCGCGCGCGGGGGATGAATCGCTCCAGAAACACCGACCCGTCACCGAAACTGCGCGCGGCGGCGGCCTGCGTGCGTTCGACGGTCTTGCGCAGCTTTTCGGGGCCGTCCACCCGCTGCATCCCGATTCCGCCACCTCCGGCCGAGGCCTTGACCAGCAGCGGATAGCCGACCGCCGCGCCCGCCGTTTCCAGCCCGTCCAGCGCGCCCTCGGTGAACCGGTCCGAGCCGGGCAGCACGGGCACGCCGGCGGCGATCGCCAGGTCCCGGGCGCGTTGCTTGTCGCCCATGTCATCGATGGTATGCGGATCGGGGCCCACCCAGATCAGCCCCGCCGCGCGCACCGCCCGGGCAAAAGCGGCGCTTTCGGCCAGAAAGCCATAGCCTGGATGCACCGCGTCGGCGCCGGTTCGCAGGGCGGCGTCGATCACCGCGCCGTGGCGCAGGTAGCTTTGCGCGGCCTGCGCCGGGCCGATGGCGACAGCCTCGTCCGCCAGCGCCACATGCAAAGCGCCGGCGTCGGCATCGGAAAAGACCGCGACGGTGGCGATGTCCAGCGACCGGGCGGCACGGAGGATGCGGCAGGCGATCTCGCCGCGATTGGCGATCAGAAGTTTCCTCATGTCGGCCTCACATCCGGAAGGTGCGCCCCTTGACGCCCAGCTGCTCGGGCAGCAGGCGCCAGGCGTCATCCAGCCAGTCGTTCAGGATCGCCCGTGTCTCGCGCGGGTCGATGATGTCGGGGATGCGGAACTTCTCGGCGGTCAGAAAGGGCGATTCCAGGTGGTGGAAATGGGATTCGATCGCATCCAGGCGGGCTTTGCGGGCCACGGGATCCAGTTGGTCGAGCTCTTTCTTGAAGGCGGCCTCGGCCCCGCCGACGACCGGGATCGACCCCCAACGCCCCGAGGGCCAGGCATAATGCAGGTTCAGCCCCTGAACCCGGCCAAAGGTGCTGCCGGCCAACCCATAGCACCGCCGGGTGATGATCGCGCACCAGGGCACCTGGCTTTGCTCGATCGCCATGCAGACCCGCACCGATCCCTTGACCGCGCCGGATTTCTCGGCCTCGGGGCCGACGATGGTGCCGGGCTGATCGACCAGATGCACGATCGGCAGATGAAAGGTGTCGCACAGGTCGATGAACCCCTCCATCTTGGCGGCCGAGGCCTTGGTCATGCCGCCGCCGTATTGCATCGGATCGGTGGTGATGACGCCGACCGGCCGCCCGCCAAGACGCGCAAAACAGGTGACGACCGACCGGCCATACCCCTTGGTCAGCTCAAAGACCGAGCCCTTGTCGAACACCATCTCCAGGATCTTGCGCGACTTGTAGACCTTGCGCTGGTCGCGGGGGATGATCTCGATCAGGGCCTCGTCGGCGCGGTCCCGGGGGTCGTCGCAGTCGATCACCGGGGGCAGTTCATAGACCGACGACGGCAGGTAGGACAGAAAGCGGCGGGCCATGGCAAAGGCCTCGTCCTCGGTCGCGGCCTCGTTGCCCATGACACCGGATTCGCGGGTGTGGATCTTCGAGCCGCCCAGATCCTCCTTGCTGACCTTGATGCCCATGCCGCGTTCGACCACCGGCGGACCGCCCGCAAACACCTGCGAGGTTCCCTTGACCATGATCGAATAATGCGCCGTCGCCGCCTTGATCGCACCCAGGCCCGCGCAGGGGCCCAGCGCGATGCCGACGATCGGAATCTTGCCCATCATCCGCGCCAGCGTCCAGGTCGGATAGGCCGGAAGCTTGGTCGCCGCGTTCTGGTCCAGGATCCTGACGCTGCCGCCGGCGCTTTCGACCAGCCGGATCAGCGGGATCTTCATTTCTTCGGCGTAGATCTCGGAATAGATCCACTTGTCGGACACCGTCGCCTCGGACGAACCGCCGCGGATCGTCCAGTCGTCGCCGTCGATGGACACGCGCCGCCCGTCGATCCGGGCGCTGCCGATCACCGCGTTGGCCGGGGTCACGCTGACCAGATTGTGCTGGTCGTCGTAGACCGCCTTGCCCGTCATCGCACCCAGTTCGCGGAAACTGCCGGGATCCACCAGTCGGTCGATCCTTTCCCGCACGGTCAGCCGGCCCTGGGCGTGCTGCTTGGCCACGGCCTCGGGCCCACCCAGTTCGCGCGCGATCGCGCGGCGGCGGTGGATCTCGTCAACTTCCTTCTGCCAGCTCATCGTTGGCCTCCCTTCGGCAATGGGCCCAGTTTACAGAAAGTAAGATTGTTGACAATAAGCATGTTTTGATAATGATGGGCAGAACGCACCGTCATGTCCAAGGGGGAACCACCGTGGCCACAGAGATCATCGAAAGCGAGATTGCCGGGACCGTCTGGAAGATCGAGATCGCGCCCGGAGCCACGGTCGAGGAAGACGATGTGCTTGTCATCCTGGAATCCATGAAGATGGAAATCCCGGTCCTGGCCCCCGGGGATTGCACCGTGGTCGCGATCCTGGTGGCCGAAGGCGACGCCGTGGCCGAGGGGCAGCCGCTTGTCTCTCTGACTGCGGACGTCTAAAGGTAGACAATCGTCTTACCGACACGCGGACAGTCCCGCCATGTGGCAAACCTCTCTCCTTCAACGCGCGATGCTGGCCTCCTTGCGACCCTCGCGCGGCGATAGCGGCGAGGCGCTGTCGATCGCGGAACAGATCGCGATGCAACTGGCCGAGGAAATCGTCAACGACCGGCTGCCGCCCGACACCCGCATCCAGGAGATCGGGGTCGCGACCCGGTTCAAGGTCTCGCGCGGGCCGGTGCGCGAAGCGTTGCGCATTCTTGAAACCTCGGGGCTGGTGCAGATCCTGCCGCGGCGCGGCGCGGTGGTGACCAAGCTGTCGCCCGACGAGGTGGCCGACCTGTTCGAGATCCGCAGCGTCCTGTTCGGGCTGGTGGCGACCCGCGTCGCACAGCACCATTCCGACGCCGATCTCGAGGCATTTCGCACCCGCCTGGACCGGCTGCGCGGCATCGCCGCGCGCCAGGATGACACCGCGACCGCCGATTTCGTCGAGGCGGTGCAGGAATTCGGCCTGACCATGAGTGAATCCGCCGGAAGCGAGCGGCTGACCTCGTTCGTGACGATGCTGTTCCACCAGACGCTACGCTATTCGCGGCTGGGGGTCTCCACGCACGAACGTCGCCAGGATTCGGTCATGCTATGGGAACAGCTCGTCGATCACATCCAGCACGGCCGCTCGGAGCCGGCCGAGTCCACCGCCCGCAGCATTGTCCGCCGCTCGCGCGCGTTTGCGATCAAGCTGCTGGAAGCGGGCGAACGGCAATAGCCGCGCGCGCGCCTCTCTGCTCAGATCCGATAGGTCTGCGCTGCGGTGCCCACGAACAGCGCGTCCCGCGCCGAGGCCGGCAGCGATGCGGTCAGGATGTCGAACGCGCCCCAGACCTTTGCATAGGACGCCATCAGCCGGTCCACCGGAAAGTTCGAGCCGAACATCGCGCGGTCAGGGCCGAACGCGGCCAGACAATGCGCCACGAAGGGACGAATCGTTTCGACGGTCCACTGGTTGTCCACCATGCCGAAGCCACTGATTTTCATCACCGTGTTGGGGCAATCGGCCAGACGGCTGACCGCGTCGCGCCACCCGGCGAGATGCGCCTCGCCCCGTTCGGCCGGCATCAGCGCGTGATCCAGAACGATCGTCGTTTCGGGATGCGCGCGGGCCAGATCGGCCAGCGCCGGGGCCTGCTGATAATAGATCTGCGCGTCAAAGCTGAACCCGTGATCGGCCAGCCGCGCGAAGCCGCGCCGCCAGTCGGGGTCGGCCAGGAAATCGCGCGGCGCGCGGTTCAGGCGCGGATCGGGGTGACGGTTCAGCACCTGCCGGATGCCCCGCACCGCCGCAAAGGCGGCATGATCGGCCAGCACCCGGGGCGCCGTGTCGGCCGAGAGATCGGCAAAGGCGACGATGGCCTGCGGCAATCCGTTCGCGCCGGGCTCGGCCGCCACCTCGGCCAACCAGCGGGTTTCGCCCACCGGGTCCGCCGGGTCCCAGTTCGCCTGCACATGCACCGATCCGGCAAGGGTGACGCCGGCGGCCCGGGCCTCGGCTTGCAGGTGATGCGGCAGAAAACTGCGCCTGAGCGACTGCGTGTCACCCCAGCCCCTATCGTGATCGTCGGGGCGGTTCCAGGGATAGGCGTTCCGCTCCAGGTCCCAAAGGTGATGATGCGCGTCGATGATCTGCACGAAAGCTGTCCTTGTCCTGTTCAGGTCAGCCTATTCCGTCACAATTAAGATTGTCAACAATCTGCTGATCCCGGATACTACCCCGACAAAGCCCAAGGAGGAAACCGATGAAAGCCCTGCTCAGCCGCACCGCCGGAGGCCCCGAAACCCTGCGGGTCGAGGACCTGCCAAGCCCGGCGCCCGCCAAGGGCGAGGTCGTGGTCACGGTCGCGGCGGTGGGACTGAACTTTCCCGACCTGCTGATCATCCGGGACCAGTATCAGTTCAAACCCCAACGCCCCTTTGCGCCGGGCGCCGAGATCGCCGGAACCGTGACCGCCGTTGGCGAGGGCGTCGCCGATCTGGCGCCGGGCACGCGGGTGCTGGGGTTTCCCGGCTGGGGTGGGCTGGCCGAACAGGTGGCCCTGGGCCGGGCGCTGGTCACGCCGATCCCCGACGCGATGCCTTTTGCCGACGCGGCGGCCTTTCTGATGACCTACGGCACCTCGTATCACGCGCTGACCGACCGCGCGCAGCTGAAACCCGGCGAGACGCTGCTGGTCCTTGGCGCCTCGGGCGGGGTCGGGCTGGCGGCGGTCGAGCTGGGCAAGGCGCTCGGTGCGCGGGTGCTGGCCGCGTGTTCCTCGCAGGAAAAGCTGGATGTCGCGCTGGCGGCGGGGGCCGATGACGGGCTGGTCTATCCGGCCAGCCTGGACGACAAGGACGCCAGCCGCGCGCTGGCCGAACGGTTCAAGACCCTGTGCGGAAAGCACGGCGCCCAGGTGATCTATGATCCCGTGGGCGGCGGCTATGTGGAACCCGCGCTGCGCGCCATTGCCTGGGAGGGGCGCTATCTGGTCGTCGGATTCCCGGCCGGTATCGCGAAACTGCCGATGAACCTGCCGTTGCTGAAGGCGTGCAGCGTGATCGGCGTGTTCTGGGGCGCGGCAACCCAGCGCAATCCCGCCAGGCACGTCCAGTCGGTGCAGGAACTGTTCGCGCTGTATCAGGCCGGCAAGATCAAGCCGCTCGTTGAAACCGTGCCCGGCCTCGACGCCGCGCCGGGGGCGCTGGAACGGCTGGCGGCCCGCCAGGTCAAGGGCAAACTGGTGGTGACGCTGGCGGATTGACCGCCCCCGCCCGCCCCGCCCTTCCAACGGGCGGGCGGGCGATCAGACCAGGGCCAGCGCGATCCAGGGCACCAGCGTGACCAGCAGCAGGCACAGCAGCATCACCACGATCCAGGGGATGACCGATCGCACGATCAGGCCGAACCGTTCGTGGAACGCGGTCATGGCGACAATGAGGTTCATGCCCATCGGCGGCGTCAGGATGCCGATCTCCAGGTTCAGGATCATGATGATCCCCAACTGGATCGGGGAATAGCCATAGGCCTCGGCGATATGGCTGAGAACGGGCGCGGTGATAACGATGGCCGACCCGGTGTCCATCACCGCCCCCACCAGCAGCAGCAGGCCGTTGACGATCAGGATAAAGGCCATGGGGCTTTCGACATTGTGCAGCGCCATGTCCACCAGATGGCCCGGCACCTGTTTCTCGGCCAGCAGCTTGTTGATCGACATCGCCACGGCCAGCAGCGGAAACAGCGTGCCGACCAGGATGCCGGATTGGGACACGGTGCCGATGTAATCGGCGATCTTCATCTCGCGGTAGATCAGAACCTCGACCAGCAGGGCATAGCCGATGGCGACGGCGGCGGCCTCGGTCGGGCTGAAATGGCCCGAATAGATGCCACCCAGCAAGATCACCGGCATCAGGATCGCCAGCGCCCCCTGCTTCAGCGCGGTGACCAGTTCCGCCCCGCTGAAGGCCAGTCGCGGCCGGTTCCAGTTTGCGATCACGGCATAGAGCGTGAAGGCGACCGTCAGCAGGATGCCGGGACCGATCCCGGCGCGAAACAGCGACACGATCGAGGTTTCGGTCATGATGCCATACAGGATCATCGGCACCGATGGCGGGATCACGATCCCCAGCGTGCCGCCGGCGCAAAGCGCACCGATGGCAAAGCGGCGCGAATAGCCGTTGTCCGTCAGCGCCGGATACAGGACCGATCCGACCGCCAGCATGGTGATGATCGACGACCCCGAAATGGCCGAGAACGCCGCACAACTGAGGATCGTCGCCATCGCCAGACCGCCGGGCAAGTGCCCGGTCAAAGCCACGATCACCCGGATCAGCCGCGCGGCAATCGAACCGCGGCTCATGATCTGGCCGACCAGAACAAAGAGCGGAATCGCCAGCAGCACCTGCCGGTCCATCGCCGCCCAGATGTCTTGCGAGAAATAGCTCAACTCGCCGGCGCCATAGGTGAACTGCACCATCAGCGCCCCGGCCATCAGCGCCCAGACCAGATTGACCCGCAGCGCGATCAGCGCCAGCACGGCGATCAGGATGGCGAGGGCAATCATGCCTCGGCCTCGGCGGCGGGTTTTTGCGGCGCGAGCCCCGGATACAGCGCATAGAGACAATGCCGCAGGCCGCTCAATCCGAAGCCGATCACCAGGGGGGTCTGCATCGGCCACAGCGGCAGGCGGATGGTGGCGTTCGTCTCGTGGAAGAACCGGGTTTCGGCGATGAAAACCCACGCCCCCCAGACCACCAGCACGGCAATCGCGGCGCTCAGCACATGGCCGAGCCTCTCCATGGTCGGCGCCCAGGCTTGCGGGACCAACCCGTCAAAGGCCGTGGGCCGCAAATGCACGCCCTTCGCGACAGCGACGTCGAACGACAGCATCGCCGACAGGATCAGGAAATACAGCGCATAGGAACTGGCCCCGAACAGGCCCTGCCGGACGATCTCGCGCCCGACGATATCCGCCAGCAACAGGGCCGTCATGGCCACGAAACTGAGAACGATCACGGCGATTTCCGCCCTGGTGACCCAACCAAGGAGTCGATTGATCTGACGCTCCATCGCGGCTGCCTTTGCTCAGGGGGTCGGGCGCGCGTGGTCGCGCGCGCCCGCTTGTCCGGGCCGGGTGGTCAGCCGGCGGGGCATTGTTCGCGGATGCGCAGCATCGTGTCCAGATAGGCGCGCGCGCCGTCGCCCAGTTCGGCCAGCGCCGGCTCCCAGACCGCTTCGCCGGCGGCCTGCACGATGGCGCGGTCTTCGGGGCTGAGCTCGTGGATGGTGGCGCCCTGCCCCTGGGCGATCTCGGTCAGGCGGTTTTCAAAGCCGGAATACATCGCGTTGACGGTTTGCCAGTCCCAGGCCTCGTCATTGGCGCGACGCAGCGCGGCCTGATCCTCGGCGCTCAGCGCGTCCCAGGTGCGGTTGCCGATCAGGGCGGCGGCGACGTTGTAGTTGTGTTGCGTCAGATAATAATGCGGCGCCAGTTCGGCGTGGCCCGTCGCCACCCAGAACGCCATCGCGGTATCGACCAGCGTCACCATCCCGGTGGACAGCGCCGAGGCCGTTTCCGCGGTGTCCAGCGGCACCGCCGTCGCGCCGAGCTGCTGCCAGAGCTGCACCGCGATCGGAATCGGCAGCGAGCGGATGTTCTGGCCCGCAATGCCCGAGATCGAATCGAGCGCATGGACCGAGGCGAGGTTGTTCCAGCCCAGCGGGACGAACCCGACGAACTGGCCGACATCGGCCAGCGCCGCCCGCGTGGGTTCGACCAGCAGCGGGAACATGCAGTTGGCCTGTTCGGTCGATTCGAACACGCCGGGGAACAGCAGCGGCGACAGGTCCGGCTCGATCGCGGCCAGCGCGACGATGCCGCCGGCCCAGATCTCGATCCGGCCGCGCACCGCCTGCGACAGGGTCGCGTCCTGCGCGCCGAGCTGCCCGCCGGGGTAGATCGTGACGCTGAGATCGCCGTTCGAATACTGCGACACGAGATTGGCGTAATTTTCGGCCATGCGATACCAGACCGACCCCTCGGGGACGACCGTGGCGAATTTCAGGTCCTGCTGCGCCAGGGCTTGCCCGGCCGCCAGCGACAGCGCGGCCCCCATGGCGATGCCGGCGATGCTCTGCTTCGTGGTCATTGCTGTCCTCCCTGGTCCACGGGCGAGGCGGCGCACGCCCCGCGTCATACCCTAGGCAGAGGACGAAGCATTGGTCAATAAGATTGTTGACAATCTTCCTTTTGGCAATCTCGCGATGCTACTCCGGGATCGTCACCAATTTGCGCGTGATGGCGGGTCGCGCCGCCCGGTCGTTGTGCCCCTCATGCCGCGTGCTCCAGCCCGGCGGCGATGGCGCTGCGCAGCGCCGCGCGCTGTTTCCCGGTCGCCTCGGCGTGGCGCTCGCGGACATGGCCATAGCCGCGGATGTGTTCGGGCAGGTCCAGCAACGCGGTCAGGTCCGCGTCCCGGGCCGGCGACCATTGCGCCAGCGCCAGGTCGATATCGGCCTGATACTCGGCAAGCAGACGGGACGCGAGCTTTGCCTCGGCGCTGTTGCGGAAGGGGTCCAGCACGGTGCCGCGCAACCCGCGCAAGCGGTTCATCCAGCGGAAGAAGCGCAGCGCCTTGCGGCCTTTGACCGCCCCCTTTACGGGCCTGCCGGTCTTTGGATCGGTGCCGCCATACGGCCAGGCGCCAAAGTAGAAGGTCAGTTCGGGTTCGCCGTCGAAGCTGTCGCGCAGCGCCTGCGCAAAGGTCGGCTTGGCGTAAAGGCGCGCGACCTCCCATTCGTCCTTGACCGCCATCAGCTTGTAGAGGCCGCGCGCCACGGCCATCGCCGCCTGTTCGGGCAGCGACTGGCGGACCTGGGCCACGCGGTCGGCGTAGCGCCGGGCATAGGCCGCGTCCTTGTATTCGGTCAGTTCGGCCACGCGGCGCGCGACGACCTCGTCCAGGGTCAGCACCCGCCGCGCCGTCAGATCGGCGGGGGCATCGCCGCCGGCGAGACGCCGCGCGCCCTCGGGGTCGGCAAAGGCCAGCCGCCCCAGGTCAAAGGCCTGCCGATTCGCCGCGACCGACACGCCGTTCAGGTCGATCGCCCGGTGGATCGCGGCCAGCGACAGCGGGATTCCCCCCTGCTGCCAGGCCGCGCCCAGAAGCAGCATGTTGGCGAACAGCCGGTCCCCCATCACCCGTTCCGCCAGGTCCTGCGCATCGAGCGCCCGCGCATTGCCATCCAGAATGCCGGTCAGGCGTTCGATCTGGTCCGCGCCGGACAGCAGCCAATCCGGGTTCCTGGCGAAATCCGAGGTCGGCACCACGGTCGTATCGACCACCGCCAGCGATTTGCCCGGGGTCAGCCTGGACAGCGCCTCGTCCCCGGCGGCGACGATCAGGTCGCAGCCGATCAGGGCGTTCGCCTCGCCGACCGCGATGCGTGTGGCGCGCATCTGGTCCGTGCTGGCCGCGAACTTGATATGCGAATGCACCGCGCCGTATTTCTGCGCCAGCCCGGTGATGTCCAGGTTCGATGCGAAATAGCCGTCGGCATGGGCGGCGACCGCCAGCGTCTGGCCCAGCGTCACCACCCCCGCGCCCCCGATGCCGGACACCAGCACCGACCACGAACCATCGACTTCCGGCAGAACCGGCGCGGGCAGATGCGAGACATCAACCGCCACCGCGCCCCGCACCGCCTTGCGCGGCGCGGCGCCGCTGAGCGTGACAAAGGACGGGCAGAACCCCTCGACGCATGAGAAATCCTTGTTGCACGAGGATTGGTTGATCTTGCGCTTGCGGCCGAACTCGGTTTCCAGCGGTTCGATCGCCATGCAAGCCGAGACGGTCGAACAATCGCCACAGCCTTCGCAGACTTCGGGATTGATGAACACGCGCTTGTCGGGATCGACCCATTTGCCGCGCTTTCTGAGCCGCCGCCGTTCGGTCGCACAGGGCTGGTCATACAAGATGACGGTAACGCCCGGCACCGTGCGCATGTCCCGTTGCACCGTCTCCATTTCGGTGCGCGGGTGCAGGGTGGCGCCGGCGCCCAGGGACGCGCCCGCGTATTTTTCGGGCTCGTCGGTGACCAGTGCGATTCGCGCGACCCCTTCGGCGCGCAATTGCGCGATCATCTTCAGCGGGCTGAGGTCCCCGTCATGCGGCTGCCCGCCGGTCATCGACACGAAACCGTTGTGCAACAGCTTGTAGGTGATCGTCGCCTTGGCGGCGACGGCGGCGCGGATCGCCATCAGGCCTGAATGGAAATAGGTCCCGTCGCCCATGTTGGCAAAGACGTGCTGTTCGTCGGTGAACGGAAACTGGCCCAGCCACATCACCCCCTCGCCGCCCATCTGGCTGACCGAATTGGTCCTTGCCGGATCGCGCAGCATCGCCATCGTGTGGCAACCGATCCCGGCCAGCGCCCGGCTGCCGTCGATCACCTGGGTCGAGCGGCCGTGCGGGCAGCCTGCGCAGAACGACGGCATCCGCACCGCGCCGCGCCCCAACGCGGGCGGCGCGGCCGGCGCGTTGGGCAGGGACAGACCGCAGGCGGGCTCGGTTTCGGTGGCGACGCGCACCAGCACCCGGGTGATCTGGCCAGGGTCGATCTCGCCGTAGCCGGGAAAGGCGTTGCTGTCGGGTCCCGCCGCCAGCGCCTGACCGTCAAAGCTTTTGCCGACGATGCGCGGCGCGGCGTCCGAACCGTAGAGCGCGTTGCGGATCTGGTCCTCCAGCAGGGGGCGCTTTTCCTCGATCACCAGGATCGTTTCCAGCCCCCGGGCAAAGTCACGGATCGCCAGCGGGTCCAGCGGCCAGACCATGCCGACCTTGAGCAGGCGCACGGGCAGATCGCCGATCCTGCCGTTTCGGTATTGCAGTCCGGCCAGCGCCTGGTGCAGGTCCTGCCAGGCCTTTCCGGCGGCGACGATGCCGATGCGCGCGTCCGCGGCCCCCTCGACCCGGTTCAGTCCGTTGGCGCGGGCATAATCCAGTGACTTGCGCAGCTTCACCTCCCACAGCAGGCGCTCTTGCTCGGGGATCGGGGTGAAGGGCTTGATCGTGGTATCGGGACCCGTCGCCGGGGGCATGACGATTGCCGGGCTGTCCGGACCGACCTGCACCGAACCGCCGCCCTCGACCACATCGGTCACCAGTTTCATGCCCACCAGCGAGCCGCTGTAACGGCTCATCGCGATGCCGTGCAGGCCCATGTCCAGCACGTCCTGGGCGTGGGCCGGCGCCAGCAGAGGCGCCCCCAACGAGGCAAAGTTGAGGTCCGAATAGCACGCCAGCGTCGAGGATTTCGCGCCGTGATCGTCGCCCACCAGCAACAGGGTGCCGCCCCTGGCGTTGGTGCCGGCCAGGTTGGCGTGGCGCAACGAATCCATGGACCGGTCCATGCCGGGCGCCTTGCCATACCAGATGGAAAACACGCCATCGACCCGGGCGCCGGGGAACAGGCCGACCTGTTGCGCGCCCCAGGTCGCGGTTGCCGCCAGGTCCTCGTTCAGGCCGGGCTGGAAATGGATGTTGTGCGCCTTGAGCTGGGCCTCGGCCTGCCACAGCGCCATGTCATAGGTGCCGACGGGCGACCCGCGATAGCCCGAGATATAGCCCCCCGTGTTCAGACCCGCCGCTGCGTCGCGCAGACGCTGCTGGATCGGCAGGCGCACCAGTGCCTGCATTCCGGTCATGTAGACCCAGCCTTCTTTTTGCTCCAGGCGATCCGCGAGCGTCATGTCAAGTCGTTGCGCGGGCACGGGGCGGGTCATTGGGGGCTCCTTGGACGGACTGTCGGGCCAAAAGGTCGGCGCGACCCCACGAACGCCAAACCCGCGGCCGCCGCACGACCCGAGAGTTCGGCCAGGCGGCATGGGGGCGGTTCGACGGCGCATCGGGTCACGGCGACCTCCGTTTCGGGACGGCGCCGTCCCGGCGCGCGTTCGGCACCGGACCGGCGAGTGCGGATATGTCCCTTCCGCAATAGCAGCGCAGGCGACGGGCAGGCAACGGCGCTGAGGACAACCCGGCCCGCCGACGTGACGTCACGACAGGGTTGAACCACCCCGCGGCAGGTCATGGATTTCGTGACGACGCGAGCGTTCGCGGCCCGGCGGGGCGACGGATCGGCACCTCTCGCGCCCTTGCCGCCGGGCCCCGCGGTTGCGCCCTACATCGTCGAGGGCAGGAACAGCACCAGCGCCGGAAAGGCCACCAGCAGGATCAGCCGCAGGATATCGGTCACCACAAAGGGCAGCACGCCTTTGAAGATCGTCGTCAGGGGGACCTCTTTCGCGATCATGTTGATGACGAAGACGTTGATCCCGACGGGCGGCGTGATCATGCCCAGTTCCGCCACCATGACGATGATGACCCCAAACCAGACCGCGTCAAATCCCAGTTGCATGACCACGGGAAAGACGATCGGCACCAGCAGCAGGATCATCGCCATCGTGTCCAGGATGCAGCCCGCCAGGATAAAGGCGATCAGGATCAACGCCAGCGTGCCATGCGCCGACAGATCCAGCCCGACCAGCCATTCGGTCAGCTTTTGCGGTGAGCGGGTGATGGCCAGGAAATAGCCGAACAGCACCGCACCAATCAGCACCGAGAACACCGATACCGAGGTGCGCAGCGATTCCACCAGGCAGGCCATGATCTTTGGCCCGTCCAGTTGGCCGCGGATCAGGCCGATGAGCAGCGTCGCGCCCGCGCCGATGGCCGAGGCCTCGGTCGGGGTGGCGACGCCCAGATAGATCGACCCGATGACCGCCGCGAACAGCAGCGCCACCGCCCAGATGCCCGAAAGCGCGCGCAGGCCCTCGGACAGGGAAAAGGGCTGCCCGGGCGGCAGACCGCGGCGATGCGCGATCAGCACGGTGCCCATGTAGAGCGCCACCGCCAGGATGCCCGGAATGATCCCGGCGATGAACAGTTTGCTGACATCGGTTTCGGTGATGTAGGCATAGACCACCATCACCACCGACGGCGGGATCATGATCCCCAGCGTGCCGCCCGCCGCGATCACGCCGGTCGCGGTTTCCTCGCGGTAGCCAAAGCGGCGCATCTCGGGCAGGGCGATGCGGGTCATGGTGGCGGCCGTCGCCACCGATGAGCCGCAGATCGCCGCAAAACCGGCGCAGGCGGCGATGGTGGACATCGCCACACCGCCCCGGAACGCACCGAACCATGCGTTGGCGGCGCGGAACATCTCGCGGCTCATACCCGAATTCGTGGCGAACGAGCCCATCAGGATGAAGAACACCACCAGCGACAGGTTGAAATCGGTCAGCACCCGGATGGGCGAGGTCGCCAGCAGGTTCAGCGCGGGCGTCATGCCCCGGATCGCGCCATAGCCGAAGACCCCCACCAGCCCCAGCGCGACGCCGATCGGCACGCGCAGCAGCAGCATGGCGAACAGGGCCACAAAGCCCGAGACGGCGATCAGATCAGCGTAGGCCACGCTTTGCCTCGTCCAGTTCCTGGTTGTCGGCCGATGCGACGATTTCGGCCCCGGTCAGAATGCGCAGCAGCTTGGCGCCGATGGTCACGCAACTGGCGGCCAGCCCCGCCCAGATCAGTGCCAGGAAGGGCCACAGCGGCAGGCGCAGATCAAAGGTGGTCTCGCCCGAGGCGCGCGCCGACAGCACGCGGCCCCAGGTCTTCCACACCAGCAGAATCGCAAAGAACAGGAGCGCGGCCCAGGCCAGCGCGTCCACCGCGCGCCGCATGCGCGGGCCCAGGGCCTCGGCCACCAGATCGACCTGGATATGCCCGCCCTTCAACCCGATCACCGCAAAACCCCAGGCCAGACAGGCGCCCAGCGCCAGGCGCGAAATGTCGAAACTGTCGGGCACCGGGCTGGCGAACAGGTAGCGCCCCAAGGTCGAGACGACGACCAGCACCGTCACCGACCCCAGCAGGATCGCCGCGACCCATTCGACGCCACGGCAGAACAAATCGAAGTAGCGGGACATATGTTCCCCCCGGGCGTGATGGACCCCGGCCCGTGTGGTCGGACCGGGGCGCGGGTCGCTCACTCGTAGGCGCCGCCGGCGGCCCGCAGGCGCGCTTGCAGATCGGCCAGCGCCCCCTCGGGGTCGGCCAGCCCGGCGGCGCGGGCGTTGTCGGCCCATTCCGCGCGCACCTGATCGGCGACCGCCATCCACGCCGCCAGTTGTTCGGCGTTCGGCGTGTCGAAGGTCTGCGCCGGGTCCTGTTTCATGCGCTCATAGGCGGCGACATCGACATGATCCCAGCCGGTCGCGATGCGTTCGGCCCAGTCCGGCGTGCAGTGATCGTCGATCACCGCACGGTTTTCCGGCGAGAGCGCGTCATAGCTGGCCTGGTTTATGGCATAGACGAACGCCACGCTGTAGAGCGGCAGGTCCAGGTGATGGGTCACCACGTCCTCGACCCCGAACAGGCGCAGGCTGTCCCACGGCGACACTGTCGCATCGGCCCCGCCCGACGACAGGATCGCGCGCATTTCCGGCGCCGGAACCTGCACGGGGCTTGCCCCCATCAGGCTGATCATGCGGGCGATGGTGGCCTGCGGAGGACGGATGTTCATGCCGGCGAAATCCGACGGCGCGGCGACCGGCCCGCGCGTGGCATGCAACGTGCCCGGGTGGTGCAGGTGCACCATGCAGAAATGCACATCGGGCATCTCTTGCGCGGCGTATTGCGCATACCATTCATCCAGCGCGCGGCTGGCGCCGGTGGCGTTCGATGCCAGGAACGGCAACTCGGCGGCGGCGATGATCGGAAACCGGCCGGCCTGGTAGCCCGGGTTCACAAAGCCGATATCGACGACCCCGTCGCGGGCCATGTCATAGTGATCGGCGGCGGCGCCCAACTGCTGGGCAGGGTAGATGTCGATCTGGATGCGGCCGTTCGAGGCCTCGTTGATCGACCGGGCCCAGGGCTCGAACCCCGAAACCTGCACCTCGGACTGCGGCGGCACCCAATGCGAGAAGGCCCAGGTGACCTCTTGCGCGGACGCGGCGGTGATGGCGCTGGCGGCGACCGAAAGCGCAAGCGCGCTGCCGGCCGTCCAGTGAACGGCTTTCATGGTCTTCCCTCCCTGACAAGGCGCGCGGCCTCTGGCCCGCGCCAGGCCGCGCCGTCACCACGACGGGCGGCCGTATCCGGCGATGCTACAGGCGCCGGAAATTGCTGATGACCCGGTCCAGCATGGCGCGTAGCTGCGCGATCTCGGCCTCGGTGAAGCCGTCCAGTGTCTGCTGTTCGACGGCATTCGCGCGCGCGCTCAGATCCGCGACGATCTCTTCGCCCAGGGGGGTCACCCAGACCGCGTTGGCGCGCCGGTCGCCATCGACGGCGCGCCGTTCCAGCACGCCGTTGCGTTCCATCCGGTCCAGGATCGGCACCAGGCTGGAACGTTGCAGGCCCACGGCCTCGGCCAGGCGGTGCTGCGGTTGGCCCGGGTTCTGGCAGATGATCGACAACAGTCCCAGATACCGCGCCGCGCCGCCATGATCCGGCGTCGTCGCCTCAAAGGATTTGTAGGCCAGGATCTGCGCCATCCGCAGACGGAAGTTGATGCTGTCCGCCAGCGCCGGCTGCAAGGCCAGCGGCAGATCGGCGTCGGTGTCTTCGGTCACGGGGGCGGCGGCGCCTTGCATATGTCGTCCTCGAACTGGTCAACGTCTTATTGATTGATGTCGAACAATTCGATAACACTCTGTTTGATGCCTGTCCAGTCCGTCGTTGTCCAGCATGGGAGCGAAACACATGAGCGATCCGACCTTGGCCTATTGGCCCGCCGACACGGACGGCCCCGAATTGTGGGACATCACGCTGGGCGATCTGCTGGATCGCCAGGCGCAGGCCCTGCCCCACCGGCTGGCGGTGGTGGTGGATGAACAAGGCGGCGCGGTCTCGACCCGCTGGACCTATGCTGAACTCAAGTCCGACGCCGACGCGCTGGCCCGCGGCTTGATCGACTGGGGAATCGGCGCCGGCGACCGCGTGGCCGTCATGGCGCAGAATTGCCCGGCCTGGGTGCTGCTGGAATATGCGCTGGCCAAGGTGGGCGCGGTTCTGGTCACGGTGAATCCGGCGCTGAAACCGGCCGAGCTGGCCTATCTGCTGGACCAGGGGCAAGTCGCGGCGCTGGTCTTCGCCCCAGGCTTCCGGGGCAGCGACATTGCCGGCGACCTGCGCGCGCTCTTACCGGACCTCGCCAGCGTGTCCGAGGGGATGCGCCCGTCTGGCGGCCCCTTTCCCGCCCTGCGCCGGCTGGCGGTGATCGGTGCGGGCGCGCCCTTTGCGCGGCGATTCGACGACATTCTGGCCACCGGGCGCGGGCTGGACGATTCGGCGCGGGCGGCACGCCAGGCGGCGGTGCGCGCGCTCGACGTGGCGCAGATCCAGTATACCAGCGGCACCACGGGCAAGCCCAAAGGCGCGATGCTGACCCATCATTCGACCGTCAACAATGCCCGGCTGATGGCCGATCGCGGGGGCTATCTGCCCCAGGACATCCTGCTGTCGGCGATGCCGCTGTTTCACACCGCCGGCTGCGTTTGCAACGTGATGGCGATGGCGGCGTGCGGTGGCACGCTGGTGACGATGGACAGTTTCGACCCGGCACGCATGTTGGCGCTGTGGGCCGAGTTCGCCCCCTCGCTGATCAACGCGGTGCCGACAATGATGGTGCGGATGCTCGAACATCCCGACTATGGGCCGCAAGCGTCGCGCAGACTGCGGCGTATCATCACCGGGGGAACCTCGATCCCGCCCAGCCTGATGCTGAAGCTGCGCGAGGCGACGGGCGGTGAGCCGCTGATCATCATGGGCATGACCGAATGCAGCCCGATCATCACCCAGACGCGTGACAGCGACCCGCTGGAAACCCGCGTTTCGACCGCCGGCGTGCCCTTGCCCCACACCGAAATCCGCATCGCCGATGTCGAGAGCGGCCAGACCCTCGCGTTCGGCGCCTCGGGCGAGTTGTGCATCCGCGGCTATCTGGTGATGAAGGGCTATTTCGACATGCCCGAAAAGACCGCCGAGACGATCGACGCCGAGGGCTGGCTGCACTCGGGCGATCTGGCGGTGCTGGACGCAACCGGCCATCTGCGCATCGTGGGGCGGTTGAAGGACATGATCATCCGGGGCGGCGAGAACGTCTATCCCGTCGAGATCGAGGATTGCCTGCTGAGCCACCCCAACGTCAGCCAGGCGCAGGTCGTCGGCGTGCCCGACCCCGACCTTGGCGAGGAAAGCTACGCGGTCGTGGTGCTGATCGAGGGCGCGCAGGCCACTCCAGCCGCGTTGCAGGCGCATTGCCGGTCCCGTATGGCCCGCCACAAGATGCCGAAATATGTGGAAATCGTGAAGGAGCTGCCGATGACGGCGAACGGAAAGGTCCAGAAATTCGCCCTGCGCGAGGCCGCCGTCGCCGCCCTGCGCGACGGCCGGGTCAAGGCGGTCCGCGCATGAGCCCTCCGCTGCTGTTCACCCGCGACGGGGCGGTCGCGGTCCTGACCCTGAACCGCCCCGAGGCCCGCAATGCCCTCAGCCCCGAGCTTGCCTGCCGGCTGGCCGATGCCATGGACGAGATCGCCGCCGATGACGCGATCCGCGCCGTCGTGCTGACCGGCGCCGGCGACAAGGCGTTCTGCGCCGGGGGCGACCTGGCGCTGTCGCTGCCGCTGCTGTCGGGCGCGCGCCAGCCGCAGGACGAATGGGACCGCCGCTTTCTGGCCGACGACGGCGTGAACGCGCGCATCGCGCAGCGGGGCTTCGATCTGCCCAAGCCGGTGATCGCCGCGGTGAACGGCGCCTGCATGGCTGGCGGCATGGAGACGCTTCTGGGCACCGATATCCGGATCGCGGTGCCGCACGCGACGTTTGCCCTGCCCGAGGCCGTGCGCGGCGTGATCCCTTTTGCCGGCGCGCTGGTCCGCCTGCCGCGACAGATCCCCTATGCGCTGGCGATGGAGATGATGCTGACCGGCACCGCCATCGACGCCCCGACGGCGCTGAACGCGGGCCTGATCGGGCGCATCGTCGAACCCGGCGCGCTGATGGAGACCGCCATGGCCATGGCGCGCAAGGTCGCCGCCAATGCCCCTGTCGCCGTGCAGCAGATCAAGCGCACCGTGATCGCCGCCAGCGGCGTCACCCTGGCCGAGGGCTACGAGATGGAGGACCGCGCCAAGCGGGTCGTCATGTCCACCGAAGACGCCCGCGAGGGGCCGCGCGCGTTCATGGAAAAGCGCCCCGCGGTCTACCGGGGGTGCTGATGCTGGCGGGAAAGGTGGCGGTGGTGACGGGCGCGGGTCTGGGCATCGGGCGGGCCAGCGCGCTGGCGTTGGCACGCGCCGGCGCCGCGGTCGTGGTGAACGATATCGACGGCGACCTCGCCCAGGCGGCGGTCGCCGAGATCCGCGCGCAGGGCGGCCGGGCGGTCGCCGTCGCCGCCGCGATCGGCGTGGACGGCTCGGCCGAGGCCTGTGTCGGCGCCGCGATCGAATCGTTCGGCCGGCTGGACGCGCTGTTCGCCTGCGCCGGGGTCCTGCGCGATTCCGTGCTGTGGAAGACCGAGGACGCGGCCTTTGACCTGGTGGTCGGAACGCATCTGCGCGGAAGCTTCCAGTGTGCCCGCGCCGCCGCGCGGCAGTTTCGCGCCCAGGGCGGGGGCGGCAGCCTGATCCTGACCGCCTCGCCCGCCGGGCAGCAGGGGAACTTCGGCCAGGGCGCCTATGCCGCTGCCAAGGCCGGGATCGTCGGAATGATGCGCAGCTGGTCGCTGGAACTGGCGCGCGACGGGGTCGCGGTCAATGCCATCGTGCCGACCGCGTTGACGCGCATGACGGCGACGATCCCGGCGCTGGCGCCCCATGTCGCGGCGCTGGAGCGCGGCGAGCCCCTGCCGCGCGCACTGCGCGAAAAGGGAATCGGCACGCCCGGGGACGTGGCGCCGCTGGTGGTCTTTCTGGCCTCGGACGCGGCGCGGGGCCTGACGGGTCAGGCGCTGGGCATCGGCGGTGACCGCCTGTCACTGTGGACCCA
>Ga0116152_10001361_pt1 | contig 20178 bp, 21 predicted proteins | sample AD_UKC119_MetaG_FD_89894 | JGI IMG/M metagenome (GOLD analysis project Ga0116152, IMG submission 89894) | Active sludge microbial communities of municipal wastewater-treating anaerobic digesters from Hong Kong - AD_UKC119_MetaG | ecosystem: Engineered > Bioreactor > Anaerobic > Digestate...
ATATTGCCGTGCCGATTGGTTTAGGGCAAACCATATCGCAACCCTTCGTTGTGGCAAAAATGACGGAGGCGTTAGAGGTCAATGACCTACATAAGGTATTGGAAATTGGGACGGGAACGGGGTATCAGGCCTGTGTCCTGTCAAAGATTTGCCGGCGTGTCTACACAATTGAGAGGCATCGTCCATTACATGAAATTGCCGAAGATAATTTTAAAGCACTAAACATTCGCAATGTCACAACATTATGTGGTGATGGCATGAAAGGTTGGCCTAAAATACATGGTATTGACCAAGCGCCATTTGACCGCGTTATTGTTACGGCGGCAGCGCGTGAAAAACCACCTGCAGCCTTGATAGAGCAGTTAAATGTTGGTGGCATTATGATTGCTCCTGTCGAGAGCCGCATCGGTGACGGTAGTTCACAAATGTTGAAACGGTATAAAAAAGAGGCGCATGACACCTATTCGGTGCAAGATATTATGCCCGTACGGTTTGTCCCTTTATTACCAGAAATTGCGAGTGATCGCCCCATAGAAAGGGAGATTGCGTGATGAAGAAATTTTTACTGGGTATTTCCATTCTTTCTTTAAGCGCATGTGGGACGCAAAAGCCTGCACCGTTGAATGTTTATGGCGTAACAAAAGGTGCGGGGAGTGTTGGTGTACATACGGTTCTTCCTGGTGATACAATATATAAGATTGCAGAAAATTATCATCTGCCGATGCGGGAAATCATTACCTTAAATAAAATTGAAGCGCCTTATGTTTTAAACACGGGGTATCGGGTCAAGCTACCGCCACCCAATGAATATCGCGTGCGTAAAGGGGACAGCGTTTACAGTATTGCACGAATGTATGAAACTAGTGTGAACAGATTGGTGGAGCTAAATAATCTACAGCCGCCTTACGTTGTGAAGCGTGGACAAAAATTGAGACTGCCCACGCCGACTTTAAAAGCGCAGCAGCAACAAGCAATGGCACAGCGTGCCGTTTATGACGAGCCTATAGCGAGTGCCCGTGTGGCCCCTGTGGAGCGGGAAGGTGTTGTGACAAGTTCAGCAGCAAAAACCCCTGACACTTATCCGCCACAACCAGAGGCCAAAGCCACGGTTCAGCAAGCCTCAACAGCGCGCGCAAAAATTCCCAATCAGACGCCCAAATTATCAGGCAATGGAAAATTTATGCAACCTGTGAACGGTCAGATTGTTTCAAGTTTTGGCCCAAAGGCAGACGGTCTTCATAATGATGGTATTAATATTAAGGCAGTGCGGGGAACGGCCGTACGCGCGGCTGAAAACGGCGTGGTGGTTTACACAGGCGATGAATTGAAAAGCTATGGCAATTTAATTCTGGTGCGCCACGAAGGCGGCATGATGAGCGCCTATGCTCACCTTGATAAAACATTAGTGAAACGCGGCGATACAATCACGCGCGGCCAGTCCATTGGCACGGTGGGATCAACAGGGCAGGTGGACAGTCCGCAATTGCATTTTGAAATCCGCAAAGGTTCAACCCCTGTTAATCCAAATCAGTATCTATAGGCCATAAAAAAACGGCCCATCATTTGACAGGCCGTTTTTAAAAATATTCCAAAAATTATTAAGACATTGCAGGACGAGGCATCGGTCTTACAACTGATGCAACATCATCATGGTGGCAATCATTAGGAATGATTTTTCCGCCATTGGCTCTTGTCTCATAATCCATCAACTTCCAGTTTTGAGAATTTTTATATTCATCAAGAGCGATAATAGCTTTCGCATCATCTGGATTGATCAACTGAATTTTTTGACCAATACCCAAGCGGTTTGCATCGGCACATTCCCAACCATTTGCTGCAGCAATCATGTCAGAAACACGTTGAATGTCTTTGTCACAATCAAGTTTATAAGTTTCTTTGACAATCGTCCATAGATCTTCACCTTTTTGAACTTCGTATGTGACAGTATCACCCAGATCAACTTCATGCGCCGTTGCATTCTCAGGAACACCATCACAATGTGGTGGTGGCGGAGGTGGGGCAGGTTTTACGACAGGTTCGGCCACTGTTGGTGTTTCCGTCGGCGTTTCAGGCGCGGGCGGTGTTACAGGGCGACGTGGTTTGTCATCGTCGTGATCATGGTCAGGACGAGGTGTTTCTGGTTCTGGCTCAGGCTCTGGCTCAGGCTCTGGCTCAGGCTCTGGCTCTGGCTCTGGTTCTGGCTCTGGCTCTGGTTTAGGATCATCTTTGTCGTGATCATCTTTGTCGTGATCATCTTTGTCGTGATCTCCTTTGTCATGATCTCCGCCACCGTCGTGTTCAGGTTCGCCACCGCCACCATGGCCTTCGCCTGCATAGGCTGTTCCAACAAATTCGCTGACTAACGGAGCAATAGCAGCACCAAGAGAACCGAAGGCGAAAGCAGTTGCTACTTCTTTACTGAGGACAATTGCTTTCAGATTGGCTTTAAAGCCTGCACCGTGTTCATAGTTGGCGCGCGCAGATTTATAAAGTCCGCGTGATACGGCGGTTGCTGTCCCTGCCGCAAAAGTTAGACCGATTGGTGTTAGGGCCGTTGCAAACATTAGTCTTAACACGCCCCCTGTGGCCATGTTTTTGGCGGCGTTTGTAAATCCTTCTTTAGTTGTAAGAGTTGTCTTTGCAGCGCTCCAAAGAGTGGAAGGAAGGCCATAAGCCGTTTTTCCTGCTGCGGCACCAACGGCCGATGCAGAAGTTAAAAAAGAATTCCAAAGATTTGCTCTTGTTGCTGCGCTTCCAAAGAGGGGAGCGGGATATTGTTGGTAAGGGAGTGCTGTAGTCATTTTTACGCCTCGATCATTGTTGATTTTTGATAATGTGGGCGTTTTACACTTGTTTTACCATAATGTCAAAACATTTTTACTGTTGACATAACTATTGTTCAAAAATATACCTTCTACTTATGCGGTATGTATATATTCTGAGACACGGTGAACATGATTGGTCCCAAGATGATGGATCCTTAACTAAAAAGGGTGTATCCCAAGCCCTAAAAGCATCACAAATAATGTGCGATGATCCAGCCGATCTTACCTTGATTTTTAGGAGTTCTAGCGATGTAAGAATCGTAGAAACAGCGGATATTATAAGGAGAGAATTAGAAAATGAGGGCAAATCATCTTGTATACATGAAGTTTCTTTAGATGATCTTAACATTTTGGCACAAACTCTGAATGAGGTTGCCCCCTATGAAGAACGCGATGTTCTTCACGATATTGTTTTCGTAGGAAATGCCAGAAGTGATAGTTTTGTTAGCATGTATGCTGTTTTAAAAGCATTAAGTAATGGTTGGGAAAATAAAGCATTAGAAAGAACAATAGAGCTTCCTTATGTGGGTGGATTAACGCGTTTTAGTATCGATTTACCAGAGAGTTTAGTACAAGGCCTCAAAAAAGAAATGCCGAGAGTTTTAGAATACGACTTAAATTTTTAAACCTTCTTACCCTGTTGTCCTGCGATATGATGAATATATTGCCAAGCCACGCGGCCTGAGCGATTGCCGCGGGTGATCGCCCATTCAAGGGCGTCTTTATCATTTGCTTTAAGACCGTAATGCTTGGCATAGCCGTGCACCATTTCAAGGTAAGTGGCTTGATCGACGTTATAAAAACCAAGCCAGAGCCCGAAACGGTCTGAAAGTGAGACTTTTTCTTCAACGCTTTCGCTTTTGTGGATCGCAGTGGAGCTTTCGTTTTCAATCATATTACGGGGCAATAGATGGCGACGGTTTGATGTGGCATATATAATGACATTATCAGGACGTCCTGAAATTCCACCTTCCAACACGGCCTTTAAGGATTTGTAGGAGCTGTCATATTCATCAAAGGACAAATCATCGCAAAATAGCAGAAAGCGGATCGTCGGTTCACTGCGCAGGATATCCAGAAGGCGGGGTAGGGTATTTAAGTCTTCCCGATAAATTTCGATGAGGTGAAGGGGGTATTTGGGGTCATTATCCAATTCATTGTGAATGGCCTTTACCAGAGAGCTTTTCCCTGTACCTCGAGCGCCCCAGAGAAGGGCATTGTTTGCGGCATAACCCTTTGCGAAGGCGTTTGTGTTTTCCAATAATGTCTTTGTTTGGTTTTCAAGCCCGAGCAAGAGATGAAGGGGCAGAGCGGCGGTATCCTTAATTGGCTTCAAGGAAAGTTCATGCGCTTGCCATAGCCAGGCCGTGGCCAAGCCCCAATCAGCAGGTTTATAGGCCGCGCCTGTACCAGCCCTACTTTCCAGAGCTTCGGCAATGCGTTCAAGGGCTCCTAATATGTTATCCATTTGTGAATCCTTCATGGTTTCGCTCTTGTTTTTGGGTATTGAGGCGTTATAGTCGCACTCATATTTAAACCAAAGCAAAAAGGAACACAAAAACATGTTAATTTCAATGGCTCATGCGCAGGAAGCAGCTCAAGAAGCAACGGAAGTTATGGTGGCACAGGCCCCGAGTGCAGGAAGCGCCCTGATGTGGAATATCGGATTAATTGCGATCTTGGTTGCCATGTTCTACTTCTTATTGATCCGTCCGCAGCAAAAAAGATTTGCCGAACATAAAACCATGCTCGATGGCCTTAAAAAGGGAGATGCCGTTGTAACAGCAGGTGGCTTGGTTGGAAAAATCGATGAGATCAAGGGGGATGACGAAGTGGTTCTGGATCTAGGACATGGGACAAAAGTCACCGCCCTGCGCAGCACCATTCAAGAAAAGAAAAAATAAGTAGCACCAAATTATTTTGCATTCACGGCAAAAGAAGAAAGAAAAAATATGGTTTATCTCGCCCGTTGGACAAAAATCTCAATTATTGCGGTATGTGTTTTAGGTTTGTTTTTAAGCCTGCCAAATATCATGAGTGAGAATTTGCGCATGAAAATGCCTTCATTTTTGCCAAGTAAAACAGTCAATCTGGGATTGGATTTACGGGGTGGATCGCACTTATTATTGCAGGTTGATTTAAAAACTGTTGCAACGGAAAGAGCTGAAGAACTTCTAGATTCTTTGCGTCCTGAACTCCGTGAAGAAAAGATAGGATATCGCCGTTTGAATGATATTGAAAACGGTGTGCGGGTAGAATTGCGTGAGGAAAGTGATCTTGATGCGGTAAAAAAAATCATTCGCGGCATTAACCGTGATGCAGAAATAACTGTTAAGGAAAGCACTGTTGAAGCGGTTTTTTCTGAAGCAGGTATTCAAGAGATGCAAGACCAAACTATGGGACAGTCTATCGAGATTGTCCGCCGCCGTATTGATGAATCAGGAACAAAAGAACCTACTATTCAGCGTCAGGGGGATGATCGCATCTTGGTACAGCTTCCTGGATTGGATAACCCAGAAGAAATTAAAAGATTATTGGGAACAACCGCGAAGTTGAGCTTCCATCTGGTGGATATGGATGGGCGCGGAACGGGGACAATGACTCTTCCCCTGGCCGATGAACCAGGTCAAACCTTGGCCATTAACCGCAAGGCCGAGCTGACGGGTGATATGCTTGTGAATGCTAGTGTAAGCCAAGATCAAGGAGGCCGCCCTGCTGTTGGATTTAAGTTTAACGGGGTGGGGGCTAAAAAATTCTGTAAGTTAAGCGCAGATAACCAAGGGAAGTTATTCGCCATTGTTTTAGATAAAATTATTATCAGTGCGCCGCGAATTAATGAACCGATTTGTGGCGGACAGGGAATTATCACAGGAACGTTTACCATTAAAGAAGTGAGTGATCTTTCAACTTTACTTCGCGCTGGGGCGCTTCCTGCACCTTTGACAATTTTAGAAGAGCGCACCGTTGGTCCATCCTTAGGGGCGGACTCTGTTGAGGCTGGTAAAATCGCCAGTGTCATTGGTTTGGTGGGTGTGTTGATTTTTATGTTGATTACCTATGGCCGCTTTGGGATTTATGCAGGTATAGCCTTAATAGCAAACGTTGTTTTGATCTTCGCGTCACTCTCTAGTTTTCAGGCAACCTTAACCTTACCAGGGATTGCAGGGATTGTTTTGACAATCGGGATGGCGGTGGATGCCAATGTTTTGATTTTTGAGCGGATCAAGGAGGAAATCACCAATGGCCGTTCTGTAATGTCCGCGGTAGATGCAGGATTTTCTAGAGCGATGAGCACGATTATCGACTCCAACCTAACAACCTTGATTGCGGCAGTGATTTTATATTCTTTCGGGACAGGGCCGATTAAAGGATTTTCAGTGACGTTGATGATTGGGATTTTAACATCCATGTTTTCGGCGATTATGGTGACGCGGTTATTGATTGTGAGTTGGTTGCACAGAACAAAACCATCAATATTAAAAATTTAAGAAGGTAGAATGTTATGGCTTTAAAATGGATTCCAGATAATACAAATATCGATTTTGTCCGCCTGCGTTTTATCACGTTTGGATTATCAACGCTGTTGGCTCTTTTATCTTTGGGGTTATTGATCTCAAAAGGATTAAATTACGGCATTGATTTCACAGGCGGAACGTTGATGGAAATAAAGGTGGTGGACCAACCGATTAATTTGGGAGAACTGCGTGCTTCTTTAAACAGTCTGGAGTTGGGAGCTATTTCTATTCAGGAATTTGGTTCACTCGAAGATTTGCTTATTCGCTTGCCTGAACAAGCAGGTGGCCCTGAACAACAAAAGGCGGCCATTGATAGTGTCCATAGTGCGCTAGATCAAAAATTTTCAAATGTAGATTATCGCCGTACGGAATTTGTAGGACCTCAAGTTGGGAAAGAATTAAAAGAAAAAGGTCTAATGGCCGTTTTGTTTTCAATCATTGGGATGCTCGTTTACATTTGGTTTCGTTTCGAATGGCAATATGGGGTAGGGGCATGTATTGCACTTATCCATGATACATTTATTACCGTTGGTTTGTTTTCAATGACAGGGATGGAATTTAATCTATCAACCGTGGCGGCGATTTTGATGATTGCAGGTTATTCCATGAACGATACAGTCGTTGTTTTTGACCGTATTCGTGAGAATTTGCGTAAGTTCAAGAAAATGTCGATTTATGAGCTGCTAAACAAATCAATTAACGAAACTTTGTCCCGTACCATTATGACCTCTGGCACAACGATTTTGGCATTGGTGGCTTTATGGTTGTTTGGCGGTGAAGTTATTCGCGGGTTTGTCTATGCTTTGATTTTTGGGATTGGGATTGGAACATTTTCTTCCATTTTTGTAGCGGCGCCCGTTTTGCTATATCTAAACATCCGCCACGGTGGGAAGAAGGCATCTTCTGATGAGGAAGCTGCGCAAAAGGCTTAAAAGCTTGATTTTATGCTGATTTAGTTGCTAAATACGGGCGTAATCGCTCTATCTATGGAATAAGGAGAGACTTCTATGGGACGTTTAAATATTTTGACAGTTTTAATGTGTGCGGCAGTCGTGGGGTTAACGGCTTGTGGGTCGAACGACGAAGTAACCCTAGGAAGTCGTGATGACATTATTATCATGAATAATGGCGTCCCTGTGGGGCAAACACAGGTAGCGAGCGCAGAAGCGGCAGAAACATCTGCAGATGCGATGCCGACGATGCCAGCCCCAGATGTTGAAATGGCCGATGATAGCGCTCAACCAATGGAGGATGCAGAACAAATGGCGGAGTCTGCGCCCGTTGTTACCGAAGCACAAGATGTAGACGTTGCACCAGAGCAGGCAGCTGTTGAAACAAAAGCGGAAGAAGTTGTCGCTTCTGTTGAACAAACTGCAAATGAAACACCTGAAGTGGTGGCCGAAAAACCAGAGATGAACACAGCAGAAACTATGGAAGCGATTACCCCTGCAGCAGCGACGTCATCCCCTGAAACAACGTCTGCTATGGCAGAGCCAGAGCCACAACCACAAGTGAGTGAAGCGATGCCAGAAACAGCCTCTGCAACAATGACAACCACAGAAGAAAAAGTTGAAGGCGGATGTTATAAGCAAGTTTTAATTCCTGCGGAGATGGATGTATCTGGAAAAGTTGTACAGTTCCCTAAGCTAGAAGAACGCCGCGTCGTATGCGCCAATAAAATGGATGATAGTTTGGTGGCGGTTGTTCAAAACGCCCTGATCAGCAAAGGGTACAAAGTGGGTGCAGCAGACGGGAAGCTCGGTGACAACACTTACACCGCGTTGGAAGCCTACCAAAAGAAAAACGGTTTGGGTCTTGGCGGATTTACCTACGAAACACTGGAAAGCCTAGGGATTAAGCTTTAGGAAATCCAGTCATGGATGTCACACCGCTGATTAAACCAGGCCAACAGATTATTCAGTCTTATGTTGACGGGGTGTTTCGTATCAGCGGTCAGAGTTATCACCACGCCGTGATTGTTTCCCCACAACAAACGATGGTGTGGACAGATGTTCAATCTGTTGAAACTTTATCTATGGAAGATTTCTTACCCTTGATCGTGCAATCCGATGAAATTGATGTTGTGCTGTTAGGAACGGGAGCAACAATGAAATTTTTTGATCCTATTCTTAAGACAGAACTGAGTGCAAAAGGAATTGTTGTTGATGTGATGGATACAGGGGCAGCATGCCGCACGTATAATGTCCTGATGGCTGAAGGGCGCCGTGTTGTCGCGGCCATGTTACCAGTGATATGATTTTTGTGCGCGTGGAGTTGATCCCCGTTCATATTTTTTCATGTCGTCAGGAGAAACACGCCTGACAACGGATTGATGACCTTCTGTATCCTGAAGTATGATTTGTTTAAAAGTTGTTGTTAATTCTCCAGATGCTTCATCTTCTTTTATTTCACAGAAAATACCGCATGGAAATTCTGTCATGACAAAATCATTTTGTGTAAGCGCAGGTAGAGTTAAGATATCCATCGCTCCATTATTAGAAAATCTATAACGATGCGAATGACCGTGAAGAGAAACTACGCTATGCAGCTTTCCTTCTGTCATCCTGCTTTCTATATGTTGGCGAATGGCTGTCGTATTATCGGTATATTTGTATCCTGATGCTTTGCCAACAACATCTGATCTATCAAAAGACCAATGAGCACCAATAACTAAATTAGGATTTGTAATGTCGTCAATGAGGGGGATAATGCGATCAGGATCATAAAACCAATGCGGTCCCTGAGAAGTCATTTTTACGTCAGGTTGACAAATAATAATGTCAGTATGGGGCAGGGCATTTTTACTAAAAACATGACTATACTTATTAAAGGCCATTTGATCGGCCCTGTAGCGAAGATCGTGATTGCCGATGGCACGGGCAAAAGGGATACGCGCAGATAGGGCAACTTCTTTTATGGCGTTTGCATTACGAACATTCCAGTATTTTGCTTCATTTTTACGGGATTTATCTTTATTGGGGGAGAGGAACGTAATCTCATCACCGCCACTGAGCAGAGTTGTGCCTGGAGTGCTTTGTGCATATTTGATAACCCCACGCAAAAGCGGCATCGCCCAATCTTTCCCGTAAATGGAGATGTCATTAGGATTTCTGGCAAGCAAGTTTGCGCCATAGTGTAAATCTGTAAAAAATATAATTTTTGACATAACATGACGTTATAAGGTGATTTTGACCATAATTCCATAAAAAAGTCGCCTGATGGCGACTTTTTCTTTATTTGGTATTTGTGTAAACGGTTAGGCGGCGATTTTCATCGGACCTTTTTCAAAGAGTTCTGCCACATAGTCCCAGTTAATGAGATGATCAACAAAGGCCTCCAGATATTTAGGGCGCGCATTGCGATAGTCGATATAGTATGAATGTTCCCAAACATCACAGCCCAGAAGAGCGGTTTTGCCGAACACGACGGGGTTTTCACCATTCGTGGTTTTAACAATTTCTAATTTGCCCGAAGCATTATCCATAGCAAGCCAGCACCAACCAGAACCGAACTGTGTCATACCTGCTTCAATAAATTTCTTTTTAAATCCGTCATACCCGCCAAGGTCGGCAGCAATTTTGCTTTCTAAAGCACCTGCCATTTTTGTCCCACCGCCATTGGGAGCCATCCAGTTCCAGAAATGGATATGGTTGTAATGCTGACCAAGTTGGTTGAAGAGTCCTGCCTTGGAAGGATCTTTATGCGCGGCGACCATGGCTTCTTCCAGGGATAATTTTTCTAAACCCGTACCCGCAATTAATTCATTTCCTTTATCAATATAGGCTTGATGATGTTTGTCATGGTGAAATTCCAATGTTTCCGCTGACATATAAGGAGCGAGCGCGTCATAAGCGTAGGGAAGTTTGGGTAGCGTAAGGGTCATAATAATCTCCTGTTTTTAGTAATAAAAAGATAGCCTAACAGGTGTTGCATATTTTTGTTCCCTTATAAAGGGGAATACCGTAAAAAATGGCATGTCTTCCTATTGTATGAATTTGGTGCGGGATCATGATTATGACCGCTATCTTTTAAGCTTATTCGCACCAATTCGGGCGCGAGCAGGACTTTGGACGCTGTATGCTTTTAATTATGAAATTGCCAAAACCCGCGAAGTGGTCAGCGATACCACTCTCGGTTTAATCCGCCTGCAATGGTGGCGTGAAGCGATAGCCGAAATTTATGAGGGGAAAGTGGTCCGCCGCCATGAGGTTGTGCAACCCCTTGCTAAAGTTATCCAGGCCTATGATTTATCCCGTGAGGATTTTGAGGCGCTGATCTATGCGCGGGAATTTGATCTGGAGGGCGTTGCGCCCGCAAATATCGAAGGGTTATTTCATTATTGCGATTATACGACGACGCCTTTACTACGCCTTTCGATGAAAATCATGGGTGAAACGCTTGACGAGGCGCAGCTTAAATCAATTGCGGTGCAATATGCCGTGATAGGCACGCTACGCGCCGTCCCATATATGATGAATCAACGCAGAGTCTTCTTGCCACAAGATATTTTAAACAAAAATAACATTACGGAACAAAAATTATTTGATTTCAAGGAAGTCCAAAATTTATCTCAAGTTATAAAAGAAGTATTAGATATGGTCGAGCTGTTTCGAAACGATCAGTCCAAGGTAAAATCACGATTTTTAAGGGCAAAAATAGCGATGATTGGTCTATATGAAGAGCAAATCCACGGTGCAAATTATGATGTCTTTCACGCGTCATTGACGCTTGCGCCGCGTTGCATGGCTTTGCGTTTGTGGTGGCGTACAATTTTTTGATAAATGTTGTATGTCTTTTGTTGTTGAGTTCATTTTGAATCTATGTTTTCATAAATTCATGACTTTGTTTTATCACACAAAACATTCAAATCATTCTTCATTCCACGGTAAGTTTTTCGTTGCCGTGATGACCCGTATGTGTTCGCTCTAAGCGAACATTCTTTTTTATTTTTCAAATAACATTTTGGTTCAATTGATCTGCTTTTAGGCAAGTCAATTCACATTTAAATTTTTTCGTATGAGGAGTTTTAAATGACCCTTTCAGCACCCCTGAGAGAGTACGTTTCTATTGTCTTTTCAGAAGGTCTTGCGCGTGCCACATACGGTGCAAAGCAAGAGGCTCTCATCAAACTTGCGGAGTTTATAGAGGAGAGTCCGCACATACAGACATACTGCGTGCAAGGAAATCACGTGATAGAGGAAGTGTACCCGTTCTTTACAGAGAAATTTGATTTAAGCCAAACCTTTCGGTGGGAGGTTTTGGGAAGAGAGTTAACGCATCATGAGTGTGTACGAGTCCAGATGTTGGGATTTGATGCCTACACAAAGGAGGGTTTGGCTATTGAAAGATAGGGGAGTGTCTAGGCCGCCCGCTTTAAAGGCGTCAGAGACCATTTCTGAATATCGTTTAATGCACGTACAGCCATAAGCTTTTTCTTGGCCCGTCCGCGTTCTTTTCCCTTTAAGCCGCGTTTTTCATCCGCATCCAACTCGTACGGAGGGAAGAGCCCAAAATTGATATTCATGGGTTGAAAGGTGTCCACATTTCCGCCGCCTGTGATGTGCGACAACAGTGACCCCATGGCGGTAGTGTCAGCGGGCGTCTGCACGTCCAGACCCAAACGTTCGGCCGCAGCAAAACGACCCGTCATGAGTCCTACAGAAGCGCTTTCAACATATCCTTCACAGCCTGTAATTTGCCCTGCAAATCTGAGCCGTGGCTGCACCTTCATCCGCAGTGTGTCATCAAGCAATTTCGGTGAATTGATAAACGTATTTCTGTGAATGCCGCCAAGGCGGGCGAACTCTGCCTGCTCCAATCCTGGAATGGTACGAAAGACTTCTATTTGCGCCGCGTATTTCATTTTGGTTTGAAAACCCACCATATTATATAGTGTGCCCAGAGCATTATCCTGCCGCAATTGAACGACAGCATGGCAGCGTCCAGACTCTCCTTCAGGAACATTTGGATTGGTAAGGCCGACAGGTTTCATCGGACCATAGCGTAGCGTTTCGACGCCGCGACTTGCCATCACCTCAATTGGCATGCATCCTTCAAAATAGGGCGTATTTTTTTCCCATTCTTTAAATTCAGTTTTTTCGGCTTCTAAAAGTGCTGTAATAAAAGCAAGATATTGTTCTTTATTCATCGGACAGTTGATGTAATCAGATCCCGTTCCTGCGGGGCCTTCTTTATCATAACGGCTCTGAAACCATGCCGTATCGAAATTAATACTGTCTTTATGCACGATGGGGGCGATAGCATCGAAGAAGGCGAGTTGGTCTTCTCCGCCGAGTTTTTGCACCGCCTGCGCCAATTCTGGAGAGGTAAGAGGCCCTGTTGCAATGATAACACTGTCCCATTCTTCAGGGGGCAGACCTTTAATTTCTTCCCGTTCAATAGTGATAAGAGGATGATCCTTTAATGCATCTGTCACCCCTTGAGAAAATAAATCACGATCAACCGCTAACGCACCGCCTGCGGGGACGGCAGCCTTATCGCCTTCGCGCATAATCAATGAACCGCATAAACGCATTTCTTCGTGCAGCACACCCACGGCATTATAATATTTATCATCCGAGCGGAAGGAGTTGGAGCAGACAAGTTCCGCCAAATACTGGGTTTGATGGGCTTCTGTTTGACGCGTTGGACGCATTTCATGGAGAATCACAGGAACGCCCATTTCGGCGCACTGCCAGGCCGCTTCTGACCCCGCAAGGCCGCCGCCAATAATATGAACAGGTTTAATATCTTTCCGCATAACCGCAGTTCTAGGGGATTTAAGCGGTCTTTTCAAGTGCAGTAAACCTAGAAATTAGCCAAATTTTAAGATTTGGGGTGATATCATGGAAGGGTAGAATTGGGGCAATTTTAACAACATGAGGGGAATATCATGGCATTAGGCGTAAGTGAGAGCCGCTTTTATATGTGGCGGGCCGTGGTGGCTATGGTGCATGCAGATGGTGTGGTCACGCCGCATGAACTGGCATTTATTCAGGATTATATTAACGATATCAATCTTTCAGAAGGGCAATTAGGTGTCATTGCTCAAGATTTGCAAACGCCGCAAGATGTCTATGAGATGTTTGCCCATATAAAAGATGTTTCCGATAAAAAAGATTTTTTTACTCTGGCGCGCGCTTTGTCATGGTGTGACGGAGATTACGCCCGTCAGGAGCGCCACATTATCAAGTGTCTTGAGGCTTCCCATCTTGATAATGAAACCCGTGATATATTAAGTGAAACCCGTGACGTCATTAATGAAATAGAGCTAGACACCAATCAGTGGCATTCACAATCCACGCGGTCTGAAGGAGTGTTTGAGTTCTTTACTAAATTCAAAGAAAGCTTAGCTTCTTAAATAATTAAATTACGATATTAGTTATTTAAAGAAGACATCAGTTTGCATCGAAGATAATGGTGCGTTCAAAGTTTGGGCGAGCATTGGGCTTTTAGGATAGCCTTGTCCGTCAAAATGCATCACGACATTTTTATCGCGCATATTGGTGCCTGATATTCGGATAATAAGATCACGCCATCCTTGCACCCCTGTATAGGAAACATAGAGGGGGCCGCGCACACTGCTGATGGCTGAAAGAGGCGTAAACTTATCTTTTTGTGCCTTAAAGACAGTCAGGCCACATCCATCCCACCCGCACCAGTAGCTATGGGGAAGTTTAAAAAGAACAAGACCATCCCGCAGACCATCACCATTGAGGTCAATACGGGCAAAATCATAAACGGAACTGGAAGGGGCGTTTTGTTGCACTAAATAGGCGGTGATGGCATCAACCAAGAGACTGTCTTTTGGGTCATCTGACTGAGGCATGGGTGTCAGCCCCGACGAAGAGGGAGCGCCGCCGCAAGAACTCAGCAAAGTTAGGGCCATGGCAAGGGAAAGAATTCGTCGCATAGGGATAATGTAAAAGGATTCTAAGATTTGGCAAGGTTGACTTATACTGGGTTTCTGCGAGAATCTAAGCAGGATTTCATAAAATGTCTGTAAAGACAGTTTTTCTAAAGATAATAAGGTTTATTATGACTTTTGCGGTGCCAGACTTACCACAGCTTATTCAACGTTCTTTCTTTCCTGTTTTGGCCTTATGTTGCGTTCTTTCTTTTTCTGCCTTGGCGGCAACGGGACATGAGGGAGGAGAAGGACTTGCGCGTGAAGGAATGATCCATAATCCTTGGGCGATGGGCGCATTGGTCATTTTTTTCTTGTCGTATTTGGCGGTTTTGTTTGAAGAAAGAACCCATTTAAGAAAGTCAAAACCCGTTATGTTGGGCGCGGGATTAATTTGGGTTTTTATTGCGATTATTGCGCCTGATTATGGAGTCCATCATGAACAATTGCGTAAGGCGGTGTTTCATGGATTGGAAGAATATGCGTCATTGATGTTATTCCTTTTAGCGGCCATGACCTATATCGCTGCCCTTCAGGAGAGAAAAGTTTTTGCAACGCTGCGCGGAAAATTGGTCGCCGCAGGAATGAACATGCGCCAACTTTATTGGGCAACAGGGATCTTTGCTTTCTTCCTATCACCCGTGGCAGATAATTTAACGACAGCCTTGGTCTTGGGCGCCGTTGTTATGGCAGTGGGGGCAAATGACCCCAAATTTGTATCGCTGTCCTGTATTAATATTGTGAATGCCGCCAATGCAGGCGGCGCATTTTCACCTTTTGGTGACATTACAACTTTGATGGTGTGGCAGGCAGGCCACGTCGCATTTTTTGATTTCTTCCCGTTATTTTTTCCGTCACTCTCCTGTTTCTTAGTACCTGCCGTGATCATGAGTTTTTTCATTCGCCCCCATATGCCACTGGCCGTTAAAGAAAAAATCCGCATGAAGCGCGGCGCAAAAATTATGATCGCACTCGGTCTTTTTACGATTGCTATGGCTATCAGTTTTGAACAGTTTTTAGGTCTTCCGCCATTTTTAGGGATGATGACAGGGATGAGCCTTTTAATGATTACCGCCTTTTTCATCCGCAAAACAACCACGGGCGGAGATGACAAAATGGACATCCTGGAACAGGTGGCCAATGCCGAATGGGATACATTATTGTTTTTCTTCGGTGTTATTTTTAGCGTCGGGGGACTGACATTTTTAGGGTATCTGGAGCTTCTGTCCAACACAATGTATGAAGGGTATGGTGCTTCAATTACCAATATCATCATGGGTTTTGCCTCGGCGATTATTGACAATATCCCTGTGATGTTTGCAATTTTAAGCATGGAACCGCACATGGATGAATTTCAATGGCTTCTGGTGACCTTAACCTGCGGGATTGGCGGTTCTATGCTATCCATAGGGTCTGCCGCGGGGGTGGCGTTGATGGGGGTAGCACGGGGGCAATATACGTTCTTCGGTCATTTGAAGTGGACACCTGTAATCCTTCTCGGTTACATTGCGGGCATCGCCGTTCATTTTTGGCTTAACGGAAATTTTATAGGCATTGATTTACCTGCAACACCAACACCATGACAAAATCACAAGATCAATTTAACGACCTGTTCAAGGGACAGGACCAAATCAGTGCGCAGGCCTATATCTTGGGTCAGCGGCTGAACATGAAAAAAATCAGGGATTATCCTGTTCTAAAAAACTCCCCTTACATGGTGGCCGTGGGCAGTGGCGCAGTGGTGATGTTTCGCTATGGCGTTGTTGTGTTATTCGGTCTAAGTGAAGAGCAAAAAACCAATTTTTTAGAACATGTAGCCGAATTTATAACACAGCCACATGATAATATTGAAACCGAGAGCGTAACGATTACTCTGGATAAGAGTATTGATCAGGATAAAGTGACATTTGATTCCGTCCATTTAAAACAGTGGGACATTGACCGTTTTTTAATCATCGCTGACGTACTGGCCAAAAGTCAGGTGCTGAGTTATCACGAATTACAGATTGGCCGTACCTTTGACGAGATTGAACCTATCGCGCTTGAGATGCAGAAAAAAGGCTATCCACGGGGCAAGCGTAGCCGTGATTTGCTGCGTAATATTGCCACAACGCTTACCACACAGCGCAGTATTGCAGGAGAGGCGGAGATCTTGGATAAACCAGATTTTCTATGGGATAAAGCGCCTGCGTTACAGGGGTTATTCGTTCGTTTTGAAGACGAATATGAATTGCGGGAGCGGCACAGCGCACTCAAAGAAAAGCTTGAATTAATCTACCGTACATCGGAGATGATGCTCAACCTGATGAATGCACGCCACACCCTTCACGTGGAATGGTATATCGTCATTTTGATTGTGATCGAAATTTTTATTTCAATCTACGAAATGCATTTATTCTAGAAATAAATAAATGTATCCACCTGTTACCGTCATTGCGTTTTTTCGCAATGACGTTTTTTTAAGCAGCATCCTTTTTGTATCTCAACTTTGGCTCGCGCGCGGCTTTAAGTTCATCAAGGCGGCGGACAGGTGCAGAAACAGGATAGTTATGAAACTTCTCCGTTTCGCCATTGCGGGCATCACTGGCCAGTTTCTTCATGACAGCGATAAATCTATCCAATTCTTCTTTGCTTTCAGTTTCGGTCGGTTCAATCAACATCGCGCCATTAACGACGAGCGGGAAGTAAACCGTCATGGGGTGCATACCGTATTCAATCAAGCCTTTGGCGATGTCGAGCGTGGTAACACCATTTTCTTTTTGGTACTTCTCCGTAAATAAAGCTTCGTGCATGACGGGCCCTTCGAAAGGCGCATGGAAGTCATCCTTCAGCATGGCGTGAATGTAGTTTGCATTCAATACAGCATCTTCAGAGACTTGTTTTAAGCCATCTGCACCGTGTGACATCATGTAAGTCAGGGCACGCACATGCATCCCAAATTGGCCTTGATATCCTTTGAGGCGGCCGCAAGATGTGGGGCGCTCACCATCTTGTTCAAGGCGGTAATCATCACCGTCTTTCACCACGATAGGAGACGGGATATAGGGTTTCAAGCTTTCTGCCACGCAGATTGGGCCTGACCCAGGGCCGCCGCCGCCATGCGGGGTGGAGAAGGTTTTGTGCAGGTTAATGTGCATGACATCAACACCAAAATCACCAGGGCGGATTTTACCGACAAGGGCGTTGAAGTTTGCGCCATCGCAATAAAAATACCCACCCGCCTGATGAAGAAGATCAACAATTTCTGCAATGTCCGTTTCAAACAGACCGCATGTGTTAGGATTGGTCACCATCATGCCTGCGACATCTTTGCCATCACCAAGCGCTTCTTTAAAGGCCTCGACCGTGACGCGTCCTGTTTCTTTGGTTGGGATTACGCGGATATCAAAACCACACATCGCCGCAGTAGCAGGGTTTGTGCCGTGCGCGGAGTCAGGGACAAGCATAATATTTTTGTGGCCATTGCCCTGTTCTTGATGTGCTTTACGAATGGTCATGACACCTGCGAGCTCGCCATGTGCTCCCGCAGACGGTGTTAAACAAACGCCAGGGAGGTTGGTGAGTTCAGCAAGCCAGTTTTGTAGTTCGTACATCACCGCCAAAGCGCCTTGAACCGTGCTAGCAGGTTGAAGGGGGTGAACATGGGCAAATCCTGGAAGGCGGGCAACTTTTTCATTAATGCGTGGGTTGTGCTTCATGGTGCATGACCCAAGAGGGAAGAAACCGCTATCGATAGAATAGTTTTTGGTTGATAGACGGACAAAATGGCGCACAACTTGCGGCTCACTCACTTGGTGAATGCCAATTTTTTCGCGTGTTTTTTGTCCCGTGCGGGATTTTATTCCCTTGGCGGCAGGAAGATCAACGCCTGGTGTATCCGTAAATTCTTTTTCAAATAACAGCGTTTCGTCGTAATTTAATCCGCGTGTTCTATCGTTTATTTCCATTGTATCTTCTATATTATCGTTAAGAGGGGCCAAGTTTGTCATCTTATAAAACCTCCTGTAGAGCATTGGCGAGAGCCTTAATACCATTATCAGTTGTGATTTCCGTGGCAGTGATCAAGATGGTTCTGTCATCAGCAGGATATCCTGCGATAATGCCGTAATCATCGGCCAATTGTTGAACAATATCACCTGCGTTTTTACCTTGAGGAAGTTGAAGAGCCAGTTCATTAAAGAAGTGCTGGTTTTTCAAGGACACACCATCAATCGCGATGAGAGCGTCAGCCAACTCACAGGCGCGTTCATGATTCAGAACGGCAAGTTGTTTAAACCCGTTTTCACCCAAAAGTGCCATATGTACCGTGAACGCGAGGGCACAGAGCCCCTGATTGGTACAAATATTCGATGTCGCTTTTTCGCGGCGGATATGTTGTTCCCGCGTGGATAGCGTCAGCACAAAACCGCGGTTGCCATCAGCATCAACAGTCTCCCCGCAAACGCGGCCAGGCATTTGGCGAATAAATTTCTCGCGACAAGCAAAAAAGCCAAGATGCGGGCCGCCGTAAGACATCGCGACACCAATGCTCTGTGCTTCGCCGCAAACAATGTCCGCTTCTGTAGGAGGTGCTAACATGCCAAGGGAGACAATTTCGTTAATCACAACGACCAAAAGGGCACCTTTTTCATCGCAGGCTTTACGCCAGTCGCTATAGCTGTGAGGTTTGCCGTAAAAATCGGGAGATTGAATAATCACGCAGGCTGTATCGTCAGTAATTTTTGAAGGATCTTCAGTAACGGTATAGCTGTTGCCATCATTATTTTTCAAATAAGTTTCTGTGACTTCACAATATTGGGGGTGAATGTCATTTCCAAAACATATTTTATTGCGGCGCGTGACGCGCATAGCCATCAGTGCGGCTTCTGCCATGGCGGTTGCACCATCATAAAGGGAGGCGTTGGCCACTTCTTGCCCCGTTAATTGTGCGATAAAAGTTTGGAATTCAAACAGATATTGTAATGTCCCTTGCGCAATTTCGGGTTGATAAGGTGTATACGCAGTTAAAAATTCAGACCGTTGAATAATGTAATCCACACTAGAAGGAACATGGTGATAATAAACCCCTGCACCAAGAAAAAAACGATTGCTTTGCGCATTAATGTTTTGATTGGCGTAGGCCAACATTTTCCGTTCAATCTGTAGTTCTCCCTGATGGTCAGGAAGATTGGTTTTGCCCTTGATAAAAGCTTTCTTTGGAACCTGAATAAATAGATCGTCAACGTTTTTAACGCCGATAGAATCCATCATTTCTTTACGGGCAGCATTGGTTTGGGGGAGATATCTCATGGTTTTTACTCTAGTCCTTCTACAAAACTGTCATAAGCTGATTTATCCATTAAATCGGCAGCTTCTGCTTCGTTATCCATTTTTACTTTTACGATCCAGCCTGTATTGATGTCTTCTTTCAGATCATCAAGGTTGTTTTGAAGATTGTCATTTACTTCGACAATCTCACCGCTGACAGGGGTATAAATCTCACTAGCGGCCTTAACGGATTCAACCACGGCAAAGTCATCACCTTTGACGACTTTGCGGCCAACCTCTGGCAGATCAAGATAAACCAAATCCCCTAAGGCGTGACGGGCGTAGGTGGTAATGCCAACCCATGCGGTATCCCCTTCAATTTTCAGCCATTCATGGTCGTTGGTGTATTTTACAGTGCTCATTGTTTTCAATTTCCTTGTTTGGTTTAAGTTAATCTTGTTTAGGCCGCTTTCTTGACGGATTTTTTTGTTTTCGCCTGTACGAAGGGCATGTCTGCAATTCTGGCTTCGATATCGCGTCCGCGTACACGTACCACCACATCATCACCTGTATGTGCGTGTGTGGTTTCAATGTATGCTTGCCCAATCGCTTTTTGTAAAGTAGGGGCAAAGCCGCCACTCGTTAGGATGCCGATTTTGGTTGATCCTGTTTTGTCAAAAACTTC
>Ga0116152_10001366_pt1 | contig 20162 bp, 20 predicted proteins | sample AD_UKC119_MetaG_FD_89894 | JGI IMG/M metagenome (GOLD analysis project Ga0116152, IMG submission 89894) | Active sludge microbial communities of municipal wastewater-treating anaerobic digesters from Hong Kong - AD_UKC119_MetaG | ecosystem: Engineered > Bioreactor > Anaerobic > Digestate...
ATACATCCGCGTGCTGTCGGCGAACCGGTCGCAGATCACGATCCGCCCCGCGTCCAGCGCAGGCTGGATCGTGCGTTCCAGGTGATCGCGGCGCGCGGCGGTGAACAGCAGGATCTCGGTCTCGGCCGACCAGCGGTCGGGATCCCCTTCCAGCACCAGGCGGCGGATTTCCTCGGCCCCGGGCGATCCCCCGGGTTCGCGCGTCAGCACGACGTCACGGCCCAGTGCGCGCAGGCTCTCGGCAAGGTGCCGCGCCTGGGTGGATTTTCCCGATCCGTCGATGCCTTCGAACGAGAGGAAGACGCCGCGCCCGTCCGTCACGGCTGACCCAGCCCGAGACGTTCGCCCAGCACGGCGGCGGCGGTGCGGATACGCGGCATGAACCCCCCTTGCGCGACATCCGCGCCGGCCACCAACGGCACGCGGCGGGGCTCCATGCCCGGGACATCGACCACCAGCGCGGCGACCTCTTGCCCGGCGGCGACCGGCGCGGCCAGGGGGCCGTCGTATTCGACATGCGCGGTGATCCCCGATTGCGCCATGACCGGCACCAGCACGCTGATGTCCTGCGCGGCGATCAGAGGCACGCTGGGCGCGGCGCCCATCCAGACCTCGGCCTCGGCGATGGCGTGGCCCTGCGGCACCACCTGCCGCTCGACAAACTGGCGAAACGCCCACGAGACGATGCGCTCGGCCTCTTCGCTGCGTTCGGCGGGGCTGTTCAACCCCGAGAAGACGAAGATGATCCGCCGGCTGCCCTGCACGGCGGACCCAACCATGGAATAGCCCGCTTCCTCGGTGTGGCCGGTCTTCAACCCGTCCACGCCCACGCCGGCGCTGAGCAGCGGCAGGCGATTGGGCTGGGTGATGCCGTTCCAGGTGAACTGGGTCTCGTGCAGATACTGGTAGAGCTGCGGATGCGCGGTGATGATGTAGCGCGCCAGCACGGCCAGGTCATGCAGGCTCATGCGGTGGCGCGGATCGGGCCAGCCTGAAGCGTTGGCGATCGTCGTCTGCGTCATGCCGATCTGCGCGGCCCGCTGCTGGGCCATCTGGGCAAAGGCCGTCTCGGTGCCACCCAGCCCCTCGGCGATGACGACCGCCGCGTCATTGCCCGACACGATGACCAGGCCGCGGATCAGGTCCTCGGTCGTGGGCCGGTCGCGGGTTTCCAGAAACATGCTGGACCCGCCCATGTCGTGCGCGTGGGCCGAGACATTCCATGTCGAGCTCAGCGACACCCGCCCCTCGTCGATCGCGTCGAACAGCATCGCCAGGGTCATCAGCTTGGACATCGAGGCCGGCGGCAGCGGAATATCGGCGTTCTGCTGTGCCAGCACCTGCCCCGAGCCGACGTCGAGCACATAGAAATTCGGCGCGCGACCGCCATAGGGCGACTGCGCCAGCGCCCCGAGGGCACTGACGGCTAGAAACACGCTGGCGATCAGCAGGCGCAGGACGGGCATGGGCAACTCCGGCTTTCGTTCGGGCGCCACCTTAGCGTCATTCGGGGGCGGGTTTCAAACCCGCTCAGCGCACAACCGCGTAAGCATCGGCAAAGCCCAGCGCGCGCACCCGACGCAGGATGTCGGCCCTGTCGGCGGTCGATCCCGCCGGCCCGACCACGACGCGCCAGAACTGGTTGTCGTTGATGCGACCGCGGCGGATCTCGGCGCTGAGCCCGTTGCGTTGCATCAGCGCGCGGGCGTTGGTGGCGTTCTGTTCGACGCTGAAGATGCCGATCTGCACGAACGGCCGGTCGATCCGTGCGGCGGGTCGGCTGGGCGGTTCGGGCGCGGCCAGGGCCGAGGTTTCGGGCAGCGCGATCATGGTTGTGTCCGCTTCCGGTTCGGCGGGCTGGCGGCGGAAGCGGTCAAAGAAGCTGCGGCGCTGGCGCGGAGGCGCGGCCGAGGCCATCTCGGTCACCGTTTGCGCAGCGGTGGCGGTGGTCGCCGCCGTGGTCGGGGTGGCCGCCGTGGCGATACCCTCGGCCGGGGCCAGGGTGGACTGCGCGATGGCGGTTTCGGGCGCGGTCTCGGGCGCGCGGCGGCGGAACAGGTCGCGCAGCGTCCGGCGCGGGGGCTCGGGGTCGGCGGCGGTCACCGCGACCTGACCCTGCGGTGCGCCACCGGGCACGGGCACCGCGGCGGCGGGCGCGGGGGTCGCCCCCGGGTTGGCTGCGGTGTTGGCTGCGGGGGACTCGGCCGTGGCGATGGCCAGCGTCTCGTCGGCCGCGGTGGTGGGCGCGGGCGCGGGGTCGATCTCCATCTCGACGCGCTGCAAGCGCAAGGCGGTCACCGAAATCTGCGTCGGCGCGCCGGCCAGGATGCCCAGCGCATTCGCGGCCTCGGACGAAATCTGGAACCGGGGCCCGGGATTGTCGCGTTCGCGCCGGAACAGCGCGCCGATCACCGTGGCGCCGGTCGCCTGGTTGCGGATCATGACCCGCTCGGGGTCCTGGGCCGAGGGGTGCGCGACCCAGACCCCCCCAAGCGAAGGACGCCCGTCCCAAAGCCCGGTGTCATCGCGCTGGAACACTTCGGGGGCCTCGACATCGCGCTCGATGGTGCGCGACGAGGGCCCGCCCCGGGTGTCCGTCGTCGCCACGGCGTCGCCTGGCGCGGCGGCCACACCGGCGCCCGTGCCGGGGGTCATCTGGCATCCACCCAGCACCGCGACGGTCGCCAGGGCCAGCGCGAGACGCGGGAATGCGGTGCTGCCTGCTCGGTTCATTCTGCCCTCGTACCCGGTGCGAGGTCTTGCCCGCACACCCAACCGGCGCCCTCAGGTCGGGGCGCTCTTTTGCGCAGAGGATAGCGTCATCGGCCCGTCAAGAAAAGCCCGCAGCACGCGGCGCGGGCATCAACTTGCCGAAATTCGACCCCTTACGCCTCGTCGCGCCAGCGATTGACCATCGGATACCGCCGGTCCAGCCAGAAGGCGCGGGTGGTGAGCCGGGCACCGGGCGCGGACTGGAAACGTTTCCATTCCGAGATGTAGAGCAGATGCTCGACCCGCTTGACCGTCTCGCGATCGAACCCCTCGGCCACCAGGTCCGCGACCGAGGCGTCGCGCTCGACCAGCCCGTCCAGGATCGCGTCCAGCACCGGATAGGGCGGCAGGCTGTCCTCGTCCTTCTGGTCGGCGCGCAGTTCGGCCGTGGGCGGCTTGTCGATCACCCGGGGCGGAATCACCACGCCGGCGGGCGCCAGCATCCAGGGGCGGTGTCGGGTGTTGCGCCAGCGGCAGGTCTCGAACACGCGGGTCTTGTAGAGATCCTTGATCGGGTTGTAGCCGCCGTTCATGTCGCCATAGATCGTGGCATAGCCGACCGCGACCTCGGACTTGTTGCCGGTGGTCAGCAGCATCGCGCCGGTCTTGTTCGAGATCGCCATCAGCAGCAGGCCGCGCATCCGCGACTGGATGTTCTCTTCGGTCACATCGGCCGGCAGACCGGCGAACAGGGGCGCCAGCGCCTCGGTCACGGCCGCGCGCGGGCCAGAAATGGCGACCGTATCCAGCTTGCAACCCAGGGCGCGCGCGACGGCGGTGGCGTCCTCGAGCGACTGGGCCGAGGTGTATTCGGACGGCAACATCACGCAATGCACGTTCTCGGGCCCCAACGCATCGGCGGCGATGGTCGCGACCAGCGCCGAATCGATCCCACCCGACAGACCCAGCAACACCCGCGAGAACCCGGATTTGTGCAGGTAATCCCGCGTACCGGTGACCATGGCGTGGTAGTCGCGCTCCCAGTCGTCGGCGAGCGGCGCCTTCTCGCCCGGCGCGGCGCGCCAGCCCTCGGGCGTTTCGGCAAAGTCGACATGCGCCACGGCCTCGGTGAAGCCGGGCAACAGATGCGTCAGCTGCCCGCCCGGGTTCAGCACGAAACTGGTGCCGTCAAAGATCTGGTCATCCTGCCCACCCGCGAGGTTCACATAGACCAGCGGCAGGCCCGTCTCGACCACCCGCGCCACCATCAACCCCATGCGCGTGTCATGCCGGCCCCGCGAATAGGGGGAACCGTTGGGCACCAGCAGGATTTGCGCCCCGCTCTCGGCCTGCGCCTCGGCCACGTCCTCGTGCCAGGCATCCTCGCAGATCGGCGTGCCGATGATGAGCGGCCCCACCCGATACGGCCCGGCGATGTCGGCCGGCGTGAACAGCCGCTTCTCGTCGAACACCAGATCGTTGGGCAGATGGTGCTTCTTGACCACCGCCGCGATCCGGCCGCCCTCCAGCACGTAATAGGCATTGAACAGCCGCCCCGCGTCCAGATAGGGCCCGCCGATCCCCAGCGCCGGCCCCTCGGCGCAAGCCTGCGCCAACTCGCGCACGACGCGCATCGCGTCACGGGCAAACGCGGGTTTCATCACCAGGTCCTGCGTCTGATAGCCGGTGACGAACATCTCGGGAAAGGCCACCATGTCGGCCCCCGCCTCGCGCGCCTGCGCCCAGATCGCCCGGGCACGCCCGGCATTGGCTTCGAGGGCGCCGACGGTGGGGTTCAACTGGGCGAGGGTCAGGCGAAATTTCCGGGTCATGCGCGTTCCGAACTCTGGCTGCCCGCCTACATACCAGACTGACGCCCAAGGAAAAGCCGCAACCCGCTCCATCATCTTGTCGGAAATACGCACCAGCGGATCCGGGGGTTTCCAAAGGGGGCGCCTGCGTCCCCTTTGGCGGGGGGTGCGGGGGGCTGGCCCCCCGCCACTGCCGGGCACCGCCCGCCCCTGCCCCCCTACGGGCGTCCGGGACGTGACGTCGCCCATGGACAAGTGCGGCGCGCCGCCCCTACCTTCGTGCCGAAATCGGAGGACCCCATGACCGCATTCGACGACCTCGGCCTGACCTTTACCACCGTCTCTGTGGACCAGGACGGCATCGCCACCGTCACCCTCAACCGCGCCGACAAGCGCAACGCGCTGAATGCCGCGACGGTGGACGAATTGATCGACATCTTCACCAGGATCGGCCGCGCCGGTCCCTCGGGCGGGGTGCGCGCCGTGGTGCTGCGGGCCGAAGGGTCGCATTTCTGCGCCGGTCTCGATCTGGTCGAGCACCACGCCGAGGACCGCCGCCCCGAGGATTTCATGCACCTGTGCCTGCGCTGGCACGAGGCCTTCAACAAGATGGAATACGGCGGCGTGCCGGTCATCGCCGCGCTCAAGGGCGCGGTGGTCGGCGGCGGGCTGGAACTGGCCTCGTCGGCGCATGTCCGCGTCGCCGACGCCAGCACCTATTTCGCCTTGCCCGAGGGGCAGCGCGGGCTGTTCACCGGTGGCGGCGCGACGATCCGGGTGGCCGATCTGGTTGGCAAGGCGCGGATGATCGACATGATGCTGACCGGCCGCGTCTATCAGGGCACCGAGGCGATCGCCGTCGGTCTGGCGCAATACCTGGTCGAGGACAGCGAGGCCAAGGCCTACGAGATCGCGCGCGCCGCGGCAAGCAACCCGCCCCTGTCGAATTTCGCCATCTGCTCGGCCATCAGCCATGTGCAGAACATGTCGGCACTGGACGCGGCCTATATGGAATCGGTCGTGGCCGGGGTGGTCAACACCCAGCCGGCCAGCCGCGGCCGCCTGGCCGCCTTTGCCGACAAGAGCGCGGCGCGGGTCCGACCGAACGCCGAATGACATCCGCCACCCCGGGGGGGCGGCACAGCCCGGCCCCCGGGGGTCTTGCGGCGCCGGGGGCCCGCCCTATGGTGGGCGCCGACGCCCGATTCAGCAGATCGACCCGAGCCATGCCCCAGACCTCTGCCCATCCCGACGATCCGCACTACATCACCCGCAGCGGCTGGCTGCGCGCCGCGGTGCTGGGGGCGAATGACGGGATCGTGTCGGTCTCGTCGCTGATCGTCGGCGTCGCGGCCGCCGATGCGAACCCGGCCACCATCCTGGTCGCCGGCATCGCCGGGATCTCGGCGGGCGCGATGTCGATGGCGGCGGGCGAATACGTCTCGGTCTCGTCGCAGGCCGACACCGAACGCGCCGACATCGCGCGCGAACGCGAGGCCCTGGACACCCAACCCAAGGCGGAGCTGGCCGAACTGGCGGCGATCTATCGCGGCCGCGGCCTGTCCGAGGGGACGGCGCTGCAAGTGGCCCGCGAACTGACCGCGCACGACGCGCTCGATGCGCATGTCCGCGACGAGCTGGGCCTGTCCGAGGCCTTGTCCGCCAATCCCTTGCAGGCGGCCTTCGCCTCGGGCGTGACGTTCAGCCTGGCGGCGGCGATCCCGCTGCTGGCCGCCTGGGCCGCGCCCGCCGGGCAGGTCATCCCCGTGGTCCTGGTGGTGACGGTGATCACCCTGGCGATCCTGGGCGCGCTGGGGGCCAAGGCCGGCGCCGCGCCGGTCCTGCGCGCCAGTCTGCGCGTGGTGGTCTGGGGCCTGTTCGCGATGGCGGTCACCGCCGGGATCGGGTCGCTGTTCGGCGTCAGCGTCTGAAGCCTGGGCCGGGGCCTGGTCCGGGGCCTGGTCCGGGGCCTGGACCTCAGGCCCCGCGAATCAGGTCCGCCGCGCGTTCCGCGATCATGATTGTCGGCGCGTTGGTGTTGCCACTGACCAGCGCGGGCATGACGCTGGCATCCACGACCCGCAATCCCGCCACGCCGTGCACCCGCAGCGCGGGGTCCGTCACGGCCAGCGCGTCGGTTCCCATGCGGCAGGTGCCCACCGGGTGATAGATCGTGTCCGCGCGGGCGCGGATATCGGCCTCGATCGCGGCCTCGGACCCGTCGTGCGGATAGAGGCGGCGCCCGCGCCAGGGCGCCAGCGGCGGGGCGTCCAGCACTTGTTCCATCATCCGGGCGCCGGCTTTCAGCACCGCCAGGTCGCGCGAATCGGTCAGGAATCCCGGATCGATGCGCGGTGCCATCGCGGGATGCGCGTTGTTCAGCCCGACCGAACCGCGCGAATGCGGCCGCAGTGCGCAGACGTGGCAGGAAAACCCGTTCGACCAGTGCAGTTTGCGCATGTGGTCGTCCACGATGCCGATGACGAAATGTAGTTGCAGGTCGGGCCGGTCCACCTGCGCGCCGGACCGCACAAAAGCGCCCCCCTCGGCCATGGGCGAGGCGAACAGCCCCTGCCCGTCCTTGCGCCAGCGCAGGCCCGCGGTCAGCAGCCGCGCCAGCCCCCCGGGGTTCAGCCCGATGACATCCGTGCGCGGCGAGGTGTAGCTGATGACATAGTCCAGGTGATCTTGCAGGTTCTGCCCCACGCCCGGCAGCGCGTGCTGCACCCGGATGCCTTGCGCGCGCAATTCGTCCTCGGGGCCGATGCCGGACAGCATCAGGATCTGCGGCGAGCCAAAGGCACCGGCCGCGACGATCACCTCGCGCCGCGCGCCGATCCGCTGGCGTCGTCCGCCCTGCCGGATCACCACCCCGGTCGCGCGCCCGTCCGTCAGTTCGACCTTTTCCACCAGGCGACGGGTCAGGACCGTCAGATTGGGCCGCTGCATCGCCGGAAACAGATACGCCGCCGCCGCCGAGCAGCGTTCGCCCCGATGCGGCCCGTCGTGGAACTGGGTGACCTGATACAGGCCAGCGCCGGCCTGGACGGGACCGTTGAAATCGGCGTTCGCCGGGATCTGCGCCTGGGCGCAGGCCTCGACGAAGGCGCGCGAAATGGCGCGCGGCGCGGATTGGTCGGCCACGCTCAACGGTCCGCCCTCGGCATGCAGGCCGGACGCCCCGCGCTGGTTGTTCTCGGCCTTCAGGAAATAGGGCAGGCAGGCGCCCCAGTCCCAACCCTCGGCGCCCAGATCGGCCCAATGGTCGTAGTCCTGCGGCTGGCCCCGGACATAGAGCATCGCATTGATCGCCGACGACCCACCCAGCGCCTTGCCCCGGGGCTGATACCCGCGGCGGCCGTTCAGACCCGGCTGCGGCACGGTGTGAAACGCCCAGTTGTTGATCCGTGGCCGCCCCGAGATCATCGCCGCGACCAGTGCGGGCGCCCGGATCGCCAGGTCGCGCCCGCTGCCGCCGGCCTCGATCAGGCAGACGCGGACCGAGGGGTCCTCGCTGAGCCGAGCCGCCAGCACCGAGCCCGCCGAGCCGCCGCCCGCGATCACATAGTCGAAGTCCATGGCCGACCTCCCCTTTGTGCGATCACCTTGCGCCGCGCCACCCTTTGGCACAAGCCCGCGCATCGACCGGCGCGGCGATCAGGGTGCCAACAGGCGGTCCACGACACCAGCAGCGGCATCGGTTGCCGTCGCCAGCCGGGCGACCAGCCCGTCGAGCGTTTCGGCGCCGGTCTCGCGCAACAGAAAGGCCCGGGCGCCTTCGCCCAGGGCCTGGGGATCGGTGACGTGGTCGGCCAGCAGCCTGAGCGAACATTGCACCCGCCAGAGCAGCCGATAGGCAGCGAGCAGCGTGTCCTCTTGCGGCTTGTCCAGCCGTCCGGCGCGGCGCCCGGCGAGAAGCTGCGCCTCGGTTCTGCGGGCCGGGGCGCCGGCCTGCAAGGCGACCATCTGCGCCAGCAACTCGATGTCCTGGAGGCGGCCGGCACCATCCTTGGCTTCCAGCGCGCCCTGCCCCGGCTTCGCCGCCCTGAGCCGTGCGCGCATGTCGGCCACATCCTGCGCGACCCCTGCCCCGCGGCCCTTTTCGGTCAGCAACGCCAGGCGGAAGGCTTCGACCTCGTCCCCGAGGTCGGCCGCACCTGCCAGCGCCCGTGCGCGGGTCAGCGCCAGGTGTTCCCAGGTCCAGGCCTCGGTCTGCTGATAGGCGCGGAACGCATCCAGCGAGGTCGCCACCGGCCCCTGCCGCCCCGAGGGACGCAGCCGCATGTCCACCTCGTAAAGCCGGCCCTGCGCCATGGGCGCCGACAGCGCCGTCACCAGCGCCTGCGTCAGGCGGGAATAATAGGGCCGCGCGGCCAGGGGCCGGGGCCCGTCCGAAGCGTCCTGCCCGGCGGCATCGTAGATCACGATCAGATCGAGGTCCGATGCCGCGTTGAGCCGCGCTGCGCCCAGCGACCCCATCCCCAGCACCACAGCGCCGCGCCCGGGCATCGGCCCGTGCTTGCGCGCGAATTCCGCCGTCACATGCGGCCAGATCCCCGCCACCACGGCGTCCGCCAGATGCGCGTATTGGCCGGCGGCCTCGAACGCGTCGATCAGCCCGCGCAGATGGTGCACGCCGATGCGGAAATGCCATTCCTTCATCCAGATGCGCGCCGCGTCCAGTCGGCGTTCGTAATCGTCGATCGGGCGCAGCTTTTCGTCGAGGTCGGCCTGAAGCGCGGCGACACCCGGCCAGGGCGCGAAGAAGCCGCCGCCGATCACCGCGTCGAACACGCCCGCATTGCGCGCCAGGTATTCGCCAAGCTTGGGGGCCGTGGTCAGGATATCGACCAGCAAGTCGATCAAGGTCGGGTTGGCCTCGAACAGGGAAAACAACTGCACGCCGGCAGGCAAGCCGGACAGGAAGCGGTCAAAGCCGACCACCGCGTCGTCGGGCAACGGCGCCTTGAGCAGGCGGGTCAGCAGATCGGGTTCCAGCCGGGTGAAGATCTCTTGCGCGCGCGCCGAGCGCAGGCAGGGATAGGCGCGCCACCCGCTGACGATACCACGCTGCTGATCGCTCAGGTCCGGGCGGTCCGTGGCGTCGGCATCGGTCGGGGCAAAGAAATCCCGGGTCAGGGCGGTGACCTCGTGCAGGCGGGCCGTCAGGCGGTCGCGCATCGCCTGGGTGTCGCCCTCGCCCAGGAACCGCGCCAGCCGGTCCCAGGCCTCGGGCGCGGTCGGCAGCATCTGGGTCTGCGCGTCACCCACCATCTGCAAGCGGTGCTCGATCTCGCGGTGCTCGCGGTAATGCGCGGTCAGCGCCTCGGCAACCTGGGGGGGGACCCAACCCTTGCCCGCAAGCGCCGCCAGCCCCCCCACCGTGTCGCGGGTCCTGAGGTCGGAATCGCGCCCGCCCGCGATCAACTGGCGGGTCTGGGTGAAGAACTCGATCTCGCGAATGCCACCCGGACCCAGTTTGAGGTTGTGGCCGTCGATCTCGGCGCTGAGCCCCTTGTGCGCGCGGATTCGCACGATCATGTCGTGCGCATCCTGGATCGAGGCGAAATCGAGGTGCCGCCGCCAGACGAAGGGTCGCAGCGTGTCGGTGAACCGCGCCCCGGCCGCCAGATCCCCGGCGCAGGGCCGGGCCTTGATCCAGGCGGCGCGTTCCCAGGTGCGGCCCAGCGATTCGTAGTAGCGTTCCGCCGCCTCCATCGAGATGCAGACCGGCGTGACCGAGGCATCGGGCCTGAGCCGCAGGTCGGTGCGAAAGACATAGCCGTCGGCGGTGTGGTCGTTCAGCATCGCCGCCATCTTGCGGGTGGCGCGGATGAAGGCCTGGCGTGCATCGTGCCAGTCGGCGCCAAACCGGTCCTGGTCGAACAGGCAGATCAGGTCGATGTCCGAGGAATAGTTCAGTTCGAACGCGCCCATCTTGCCCATGGCAAAGGCGACCATGCCCGCGCCGATCTCTTCGTCGCCGGTCTGCGCGCCCGGGATCTTGCCGCGCCGGATCTCGTCGGCCAGGTGGGTGGCCAGCGCGCGTTGCACGGCGCGGTCGGCCAGCCGGGTCAGCGCCCCGGTGACCTGTTCCAGCGCCCAGACCCCGCCCAGATCCGCGACCGCCGCCAACAAGGCGACGCGCCGCTTGGCTTGCCTGAGGGCGGTGCCGGTGGCCTCGGGCGTGTCGGGCACCAACGCGGCGAGGGTCGCGTCGAGCGCGTCCTCGGGCGCCCCTGCCAGCGCGCCGCGCAGCCAGTGGGATTCGCGCTCCATCAACGACTTCAGGAACGGGCTGCACCCGGCGGTGCCGGCCAGCAGGCCGCGCAGGTCCGGCGTCAGGTCGGCAAAGCGGGCGGCGATGTCGGCAGCGGCATCGCGGTCATACGGCAGGGGCGAGCGGGTGAGTCGGCGGGCGAAATCGGTCATGACGCGATTGTCACCGGCTGCACGGGACAGTCAACGCACCGCGGCACCGGGTCCAGCAAGGCGCGGGCCAATGCGCGCGTCAGGCCAGCGCGAACCCCTCGCCATCACCCTGCCGGTCAAGGCGCGGCGCCAGGCCCTCGGCCAGGACGACGAACCCGTCAATCGGCGCGCCACGGTCCTGACGCAGCACGGCCTCGGTCACCACGACGCGGGCAAAGCCGGCCGCGGTCAGCACCTCGTCGATATAGGCGCGCGAATGGGCGAAACGACGGCTTTCACGCAGCGTGACCGGGGCGGCGGGCTCGGCCTCGACCGTGAAGGCCAGCGTTCCGCCAGCGGTCAGCGAGCCCGCGCACCAGGCGGTGATCCGCTCCAGCGCGCCCAGATAGACGAACACGTCGGCGGCCAGGATCAGGTCGAACCGCTCGCCGATCTCGAGCGTGGCGAGGTCGGTCTTGTCCAGCCGGTCGTAGACGCCCTTGGCCTGCGCCTGCGCCAGCATGGCCGCCGACAGGTCGCACCCGGCCAGCCAATCCACCGCGTCGCGGAACACCTGACCCGCCAACCCCGTGCCGCAGCCCAGATCCATCGCCCGGCCCCAGTGCCGCCCGGCCAGCGCCTCGCGCAGCAGCCAGGGCGCGCGGTAGTCCAGCGACTGCACCAGCGCGGTGTCGAAATGCGCCGCATACTGGTCGAACAGAGCCTCGACAAAAGCGGCGGGCATGGCCTCGGCCACCGGGTGGGTGCGGACCAGGTCGCGCTTCAGCCCGGCGCCAAGCATGTCTGACGGGTCGGCCGCCACCGCGCGGTCCCAGGCGGCGATGGCGCCGGCGCGGTCGCCCGCCTCGGCCCGCCATTCGCCCAGGCGGAACCAGCCGGCCGCCCAGCCGGGGACCAGATCCATCGCCTCGGCCAGAATGCCGATCGCGGCGGCAAGGTCGCCCTCGGCGGCATACCCCTCGGCAAAAGCCAGACGCCGGTCCACCACCAGATCGCCCGAAGACGCCGTCCAGACAGCCATGTGAACGCGCTTTCCAAAGGAGGGCGGGCCGTCGGCTGTCATCGCCGCGCAAGGCGCACCCGGGTCACACCGCCCGGGGGTCAGCCGGCCGTGCTGGCGGGCAGATAGGCCCGCCCCAGGCCTGCGTCAAGGTCCGCGTGGGGCTTGCTTTCGCGGCGCAGACTGCCAAGGTAGGCGCGAAGGAGAACGCGATGCGCAAATGGTTGAAATGGCTGGGCGGGAGCCTGGTGGTTCTGGTCATTCTGCTGGCCGCCCTGGGCCTGTGGAAACGCGAGGAGGTCACGCGCCTGCTGGCCGTGAACGGGTTGTTCGACGCCGATCGAATCGTGCAGAACTTTTCGCATATGGATCAGCTGTTCCTCACCCGCACCATGGACGGGGGCACGCCTTCGGTGCTGCCGCAGGGCGCGGCGATGACCCCGCCCCCCGGGTTCGACACCTGGGCGGTGGACCGGCAGGTGACGGGCATGGTCGTGCTGCACAACGGCGCCGTCGTGTTCGAGGATTACCGCCTGGGCACCGCGCGCGACGACCGCCGCATTTCCTGGTCCGAGGCGAAAAGCGCGCTGTCGTTGCTGCTGGGCACGCTGGTCGCGGATGGCACGATCGCGGATCTGGACGCGCCGGTGACGCAGTATGCGCCCGCGCTCGAGGCCTCGGCCTATCGCGGGGCGACGATCCGCCAGGTGCTGCGGATGGAATCGGGCGTCGCCTTCAACGAGGATTACCTGGACTTCTGGTCCGACATCAACCGCATGGGCAGGGTGCTGGCGCTGGGCGGCTCGATGGACGGTTTCGCCGCCGGCCAGACCGCGCGGCGCGGACCGCCCGGCAGCGACTGGCAGTATGTGTCGATCGATACGCATGTGATCGGCATGGTGATCCGGGGCGCCACGGGACGCACCATTCCCGCCCTGATGCAAGAGCGCCTGTTCACGCCCCTGGGCCTGGACAGCGATCCCTATTATGTCACCGACGGCGACGGCGTGGCCTTCGTGCTGGGCGGGTTGAACATGACGACGCGGGACTATGCCCGCCTTGGGCAACTGGTCGCGCAGGGTGGCGTCTGGCAGGGGCGGCAACTGGTGCCCGCGGCCTGGATCGAAGAATCGACCGCCCCGGGCCCCTACCCGGCCGAGTTCGGCACCGGCTACGGCTATCAGTGGTGGTTGCCCCCCGACGCCCGCCCGGGCGAGGTCTGGGCGCGCGGCATCTATGGCCAGAACCTGTGGATCGACCGCACCCATGACGTGGTGATCGCCGTGAACGGCGCAGACCGCCAGTTCGAAGACGCCCCCGTCATGCCGCAGAATGTCGCCATGTTCCGCGCCATCGTCGATTCGCTTTCATCCCAGCCTACGGAGTAAGCCATGAGCGAAGCCCCCATCATTGCCCAGAAAGCCCCCTATCCGGTCGAGGTCGAGGCCGGCAAAAGCTATTACTGGTGCGCCTGCGGACGTTCGCAGAACCAGCCCTTCTGCGACGGGTCGCACAAGGGCACCGGCCTGTCGCCGACGAAATTCACCGCCGAGGACAGCAAGCGCGTCTTCCTGTGCGGCTGCAAGCACTCGGCCAAGGCGCCGTTCTGCGACGGCAGCCACAAGGCACTGTAAACGGGCCCCGGCAGACCGGGCCCTGCGAACGGGGGTCGGTCGGCGGCGCGTTTCGTGCTAGGCTGGGTCCCGACCGCCTCGGCGCCCCTGCGGGAACCGGGCAAGCATGTCATAAAACAGGAAAGCACCGCCGGATGGAGCCGTCGATCAATGTCTTGGGCGACCCCCTCGAGTCCTGCTCGCAGGACCCGGTGACGGGGTTCTTTCGCAACGGCTGTTGCGATACGGCCGCGTCGGACCAGGGCATGCACACGGTCTGCGCGGTGATGACCGCGGAATTCCTGGCCCTGTCGAAATACCTGGGCAACGATCTCAGCACCCCGCGGCCCGAGTTCGGCTTTGCAGGGCTGAAGCCGGGCGACCAGTGGTGCCTGTGCGCGGGCCGTTTCCTGCAAGCCCATGACGAGGGCGCCGCGCCGCGCATCCGGCTGCGCGCGACGCACAGGCGCACGCTGACGGTGGTGCCGCTGGATGTGCTGCGCCTGCACGCGCTGGACGATCCGGGGATGTGACCTTGTGTCCCTTGTCGCGCCGCGCGCCGGGGCGCATCTAGGGGGTATCATGCTGGAACCTCGCATCCCCGTCACCGCCGAACAGATCGACATCGTCGTCGCGGATTTCTATGCCTTTGTGCGCGAACACCCCGGCTTGGGCCCGGTGTTCGCCCGCCATGTCACCGACTGGCCCGCGCATGAGGCCAAGATCGCGCGCTTCTGGCGCAATGCGATCCTGTATGAAAAGGGCTATGACGGGAACCCGCTGGCGGTGCACCGCGCCGCCGGCAATGTGCGGCCGGGGATGTTCGATCCCTGGCTGGGGCTCTTCGACATGGTGCTGCGCCGCAATCTGCCGCCCGAGGCCGCAGCCGCCTGGTCGGCGCTGGCGCACCGTATCGGGCGCAGCCTGCGCGCCGGCGTGGTCGAGCAGACCCTTGGCGCGGACGGCATTCCGCGCCTGCGCTGACGCTCAGGCCCGGGCGCCGTTGGTCCCGGGTGGCGCGCCCGCATCGGGGCCGACCAGGTCCTCGATGAACAGACCCAACAACTGGCTGCGACTCGACACCCCCGCCTTGCGGTAGATCGCGTTCGACTGGGCCTTGACCGTGCCTTCCGAGGTGCCGCGCAGTCCGGCGATTTCGGCCGTGGTCATGCCCTTGATGGCAAAGAGCGCCACGTCGCGTTCGGCCGGCGTCAGACCCCAGGCGTCGAAGCGGTCGTCCATCACGGCGGCAAAGGCCGATTGCGCGCGTTTGAGGCCCGCCTCCGCCTGCCGCGCGTCGCGCTGCGCCCGCAGAAGCGCCAGCGCGCCCAGCACGAAGCCCAGCACCAGGCCCAGCAACGCGCCGATTTCCAGCAGCTCGTGGGTCTGCCAGCTGAGCAGCACCGATTCGATCCCCAGCACCGAGCCCAGGATATCGGCCACGAACAGCACGGTGCAGCAGGCCTGCACCAAAAGCGCGATCGCCAGAAGGGACTGTCGCTTCATGCCCGCGCCTCGCCGTCAGTCATGCTCGCCCCCGCCGCCATCCCCGCCGCCGTCGCCACCGCCACCGCCCTCCGCGCCGCCCTCGGGGCCACCCCCAGGGCTGGCTTCGCCCTCGGCCGGGCCGCCGTCCGGGGCGGCGCCGGGGCCCGACAGCATGTGATCGCGCAGGACTTCGCCGCTGTTGCGGCTGAGGATCACCTCGCGCTGGCCCTGGGGCCCTGACGCCAGGATGCGCGTGCGCCCCAGCCAGGTGCGGCTGACCTCGACCTGGGAATACCCCTCGTTGCGCAGCCGGGCCACGACCGGATCCTGCACATCCGTCGCCCAGGCGGCCTGAGCCGAAACCAGCACCACCATCACCGAGGCTCTGATCAGGCTCTGCATCCCGCCTCCTCGACGTGCCGCCGCGCGGCCGGTCCGCGCGGGCGTTCAGAAAACCAAGAAGCAGACCCGAGCGCAACCCGGGCCTGCCTGACGTTGTGGGGATCAGTCGTCGCCGCCACCGTTGCCGCCGTCGCTGTCACCGCCGCCGTTCCCGCCACCGTTGCCGCCGTCATTGTCGCCGCCACCGTTGCCGCCACCATAGCCGCCGTCGTGGTCGTTGCCTTCGCCGCCGATCTGCGCGCCGGTCTGTTGCGTGCCGCCCTGCGTCAGCCGCAGGCCGGTGTTGCCGTTGCCAGCCGTCTGCCCGGCGGTTTGGGCCAGCGCCATCGACCCCAGGGTCAGCGCGGCAACGGTGCCGAGAAGCGCGGCCGAAGCGGTCAGTTTGGTCATGGTCATGGTCGTTTCTCCTGTTCGGATCGTCTTGAGGTTTGGTCTTGTCGAGGCACGAGGTTGGTTGCCTCGGGGAGCAGATCAGCCCGAAAAGAGGACCGGCGCCATTCACCCAGGGGTTAAAACGGCGGGCATAACCCGAACGAAAAAGGCCATAAACTTTGGGATAAACCCGGGTTTATGCAGCCCGCGCGGCCGCGTTGGCCGCGCCGCAACGCAAACGGCCCGGGTTGCACCCGGGCCGTTCGGCAGGCTGGCGAAGCGAGCCCGGTGTCAGACGCTCATCTGTTCGCCCAGATGCTTGGCGACCGTGAAGATGTCCTTGTCCCCGCGCCCTGAAAGGTTGACGACAATGATATGGTCGCGCGGCAGGTCGGGCGCGATCTTGGCCACATGCGCCAGCGCGTGCGAGCTTTCCAGCGCGGGGATGATTCCCTCGGTCCGGCAGAGTTGCTGAAAGGCCGCGAGGGCCTCGGTATCCGTGATCGACACGTATTTCGCCCGCCCGATATCGTGCAGCCAGGCGTGTTCGGGGCCGATTCCCGGATAGTCCAGGCCCGCACTGATCGAATGCCCCTCAAGAATCTGACCGTCGGGATCTTGCAGCAGATAGGTGCGGTTGCCATGCAGCACGCCCGGGCGCCCGCCCGTCAGGCTGGCGCAGTGTTCCATACGCTCATCCACGCCGTGGCCGCCGGCCTCGACGCCGATGATCTGCACCGAGGGATCGTCCAGGAACGGGTAGAACAACCCCATTGCGTTCGACCCGCCGCCGACGGCAGCGATGATCGTGTCGGGCAGACGGCCCTTGCCTTCCTGCTCCTCGAGTTGCCAACGGGTTTCCTGGCCGATGATCGCCTGGAAATCGCGCACCATCGCCGGATAGGGGTGCGGGCCCGCCACCGTGCCGATGCAATAGAACGTGTCGCGCACGTTGGTCACCCAGTCGCGCAGCGCGTCGTTCATCGCGTCCTTCAGCGTGCCCCGGCCCGAGGTCACGGGCACGACCTCGGCCCCCAGCAGTTTCATGCGGAAGACGTTGGGCGCCTGACGTTCGACATCCGTCGCGCCCATATAGACGATGCACTTCAGCCCGAACTTGGCGCAGACCGTCGCGGTGGCGACCCCGTGCTGTCCGGCGCCGGTTTCCGCGATGATGCGCGTCTTGCCCATCCGGCGGGCCAGGATGATCTGCCCCAGCACGTTGTTGATCTTGTGCGCGCCCGTGTGGTTCAGTTCCTCGCGCTTCAGATAGATCTTGGCGCCGCCCAGTTCATCGGTCAGGCGCTGCGCGAAATAGAGCGGGCTGGGACGACCGACATAGTGCTTCCACAGGTCGTTCATCTCGTCCCAGAAGCTTTGGTCCGTCTTGGCGTGCTCGTATCGCGCTTCGAGGTCGAGGATCAGCGGCATCAGCGTCTCGCTGACGAAACGACCGCCGAAAATGCCGAAGCGGCCCTGTTCGTCGGGGCCGGTCATATAGGAATTCATCAGATCGTCGGGCATGTGAGCCTCTCCCCGGTTGTTGCCAACGAATTACTTTGAGACCACGCCCGAGACAAGGGGAAGGCGGTCACGAAGGCCGTTCCGCCCGGGGAACGCGGGGGCCCTGCTCAATGGCAGAGCAGGCGGTCAAAGGCCGCCAGGCATTGCAGCGGCGCGAATCCGGGCGCGCGGGCCACGACCGTCGCCCAGAGGTAGCGGTTGGTATAGTCCATCGCCACCGCGCCATCGAGCACCCGAGCGCATTGGCCGGGCGATATCTGGCACGCCGCGAGCAACGCCTGCGCGGCCCCGTTGTCGGACGGCAGGATCGACCCGTCCGCGATCTGCGCGGCCAGGCGTTCGCGAAAAAGCACGCGCACCTCGTCGATGCCGGGGCGCGTGGCAAAGGCGGCGCCCGCGGTGGCGATCGCCAGATAGACCAGACCCTTGCTCAGCAGCCCCATGACGCCCTACCCCATCGCCGCGGCGCAGAAGGCCGCGATCCTGTCCGCATCCTTGATCCCCGGCGCGCTTTCCACGCCCGAGGATACATCGACCTGACGCGCCCCGGTCAGCGCGATCGCGTCGCGCACATTGCCCGCATCGAGTCCACCGGCCAGCATCCAGGGCACCGGCCAGCGCCGCCCGGCGATGAGCCGCCAGTCAAAGGCCAGCCCGTTCCCCCCGGGAAGCACGGCGTCGCGGGGCGGTTTGGCATCGACCAGCAGCATGTCCGCCACACGGCCATAGATGGCCAGCGCCGGCAGATCCTGCGGCCCGGAAATGCCTACGGCCTTCATCACCGGCAACCCGTGACGGGCGCGCAGGTCGCTGACGCGCTCGGGGCTTTCGTGACCATGGAGTTGCAGCATGTCCAGGGGCGCCTCGGCCAGGACGGTGTCGATCAGGGCGTCGTCCGCATCGACGAACAGTCCCACCCGCGCCAACCCGGGCGGGGCCGCCAGCGACAGCGCGCGGGCCTGCGCGGGGCTCAGCGCGCGCGGCGATTTCGGGAAAAAGACCAGCCCGGCATAGCCCGCGCCGGCGGCGGCCACGGCCTCGATGTCCTGCGGCCGGGTCAGGCCGCAGATCTTCACCCGAACCGGCAAGCGGGTCATTGCGTCGGTTCGTCGAGGATCGCCAGCACCTGGTCGCGCTGCGGATTGGTCTTTGCCGCCCCGGCCGCCGACGGGACGACCTGATCGCTGCGCGCCTTTTCCAGCTCGCGCACCGCCTTCTTGCCCTCGACCCGCTGCCCGCGTTCGCGCAACCATTCCCAGACCAGGCCGAACAACAGCCCCAGCCCCGCCGCGCCGCCGACGATCAGGAACAGCGGCAGCGTGATCGTGTAGCCGAAACCGACGAAGGCGGTCACCGTATCGGGCCACAACGCCAGCGTCACCGGGTCATGGTTGGCCAGCGCGACGGTCACACACAACAGAAGAACGATCGCCAGCAGGGCGTAACGAAGGTATTTCATGGTCTCTGGTCAGCTCTCCAGCCCGTTGAGCCGGTCGCGCAGCAGCTTGCCGGTCTTGAAGAACGGGACGCATTTTTCCTCGACCTCGACAGTGGCGCCGGTGCGGGGATTGCGCCCGGTGCGCGCATCGCGCTGCTTGACCGAAAAGGCGCCGAAGCCGCGCAATTCAACCCGTTCGCCGCGCGCGAGGGCCTCGATGATCTCATCGAAGAAGGTGTTGACGATTCGCTCGACGTCCCGCTGGTACAGGTGCGGATTATCCTCGGCGAGCTTTTGAATCAGTTCCGAACGGATCATGGCCTCCCCCCCAGGTGGCACAAGAGTGGCAGCATAGACGCTTTCTGCGAGCGTTCACATCACGCGACAACTATAGGCTTTTCGCGGGTTTGCACAACGAAAACTGCATGTTGCAACGAAATTGCGGCGGATTGCGGCCAGCTGAGGGTGCCGTCGCCACCCGCCGAAAAGCAAAGAGCCCCGCCGAAGCGGGGCTCGATGACGACCTTGAGGGTCGATCAGTTGTTGCCGCGCAGGGCCGCGCCGAGGATGTCGCCCAGCGACGCGCCGGCATCCGACGAGCCATACTGTTCGACCGCTTCTTTTTCTTCGGCGATCTCGCGGGCCTTGATCGACAGGCCCAGCTTGCGGGTCTTCGAATCGACCGAGGTCACGCGGACATCGACCTTGTCGCCGACGCCAAAGCGCTCAGGGCGCTGGTCGGCACGGTCGCGGGCCAGGTCCGAACGACGGATGAAGGACTTCATGCCGTTGTAATCGACCTCGATGCCGCCGTCTTCGATGGCGGTGACCTCGACCGTGATGATCGAGCCGCGCTTCACGCCGTCAACGGCTTCCGAGAAGGTGTCGGCGCCCAGAGCCTTGATCGACAGCGAGATGCGCTCGCGCTCGACATCGACCTCGAGCACGGCGGCCTGCACCACGTCGCCCTTGCGGTAGTTCTGGATCGCTTCTTCGCCGCGCTGGTCCCACGACAGATCCGACAGGTGCACCATGCCGTCGATGTCGCCGTCCAGGCCGATGAACAGACCGAATTCGGTGATGTTCTTGACCTCGCCCTCGATGGTCGAGCCCGAGGGATGCGTTTCGGCAAAGACTTCCCACGGGTTGCGCTGGGTCTGCTTGAGGCCCAGCGACACGCGGCGCTTGGCACTGTCGATTTCCAGCACCATGACTTCGACTTCCTGCGAGGTCGAGACGATCTTGCCGGGGTGGACGTTCTTCTTGGTCCAGCTCATTTCCGAGACGTGAACCAGACCTTCGACACCCGGCTCCAGCTCGACGAACGCGCCGTAGTCGGTGATGTTGGTCACGCGGCCCTTGTGGACCGA
>Ga0116152_10001368_pt1 | contig 20151 bp, 20 predicted proteins | sample AD_UKC119_MetaG_FD_89894 | JGI IMG/M metagenome (GOLD analysis project Ga0116152, IMG submission 89894) | Active sludge microbial communities of municipal wastewater-treating anaerobic digesters from Hong Kong - AD_UKC119_MetaG | ecosystem: Engineered > Bioreactor > Anaerobic > Digestate...
TCGTCGGGGTAGGCGTGGGGGTAACGGTTGGGCAGTAGGTGACGTAAGGTGTGTACGATGTAACCAGGTACCGCGCCATGGAGTACCCCGTATACGCGCCGTAAGAGACGGAATACCAGGTATCGTCAAACGAATCGTTGACGCGCACGGCGGCGCCGTAGGGGATGGTGGTCATCACATTGCCGTACATACTGGGCGCGTCGCGCAGGTTGAGAGATTTCCCGTTGGAGGTGTACACGTACATGGTCGTGTAGGCAAACGCGACGGAACCGATGCAAATGATCAGCACCATAGTGAGAACGAAAGCCGCTATTCTTTTCATAGGTACACATGCCTCCTTCGCCGGCTGTTTATACAACGATTATAGATATCATGATAGTCCCGAATTTGAAAAATATCAATTATTTTCATCCGCGGCGGCGTAAACCGGATTATATTCGCGGTAATCTTCGGTGGTTGTATATGGCAATTCCAGCGTTTCACTGTCCTGATCGATCAGCAGGTACACGGCGTCCGCCGCCTCGCCGGTTACCAGGCGCGGCTGATAATCGTTGGCCTCCGCGTCGCCCGAAACATTGGCGGGATACACGCGCAGCTGCTGGCACAGGTATTCGCCGTCGGCGGAGAAGGTAAAGGTAACCTGCGGGATATAGGTTTCCAGTGCGCGCACGTTTACATTGCCGCCGAACACGAAATTGCCCAGGCTGTAGAGGATCAAACGGTTTTGGTACTCCTCGATTCCCTGCACCACGTGCGGATGGCTGCACACGATCAGGTCGGCGCCGGCGTCGATAAAGCGATAGGCGGCGCTGGACTGGCTTTCGGTGTGATAGGGATTGTATTCCTCGCCGGCATGCAGGTAGACCACCACGACGTCGGCACCGTTCTTTTTCAGGACGGTGATGGTCTGCTCGTATTCTTTTCCGTAATAAAATACCCACTGCTGCCAGATGCTTAAAAATGCGATGCGGACGCCGCCTTTTTCATAGATATACGCGTTTTCGGCGTCAAACCAGGAAACGCCGGCATCGGTAAGCGCCGTTTTGGTGGTGTTTTTTCCGGTGTCGCCGTAGTCCTCGGTGTGGTTGTTTTCCAGCCCCACAGCTTCCACGCTGCCCTCGACGAGAATCTGCGCGTAGGCGGGCAGACCGCGAAAATTGTAGGTTTTCTCCGTTTTGCCGTAGGCGTTGCGCTTGAGCACGCCTTCAAAGTTGGCCACGGTCAGGTCGTCGGTTGATAAAAGCGGGTACACCTTTTCAAAAAAATAGGCGTAGCCCTCGCGGTCAGCCGTCATTGCAAAGCCGTTTTCCCATTCGTAAACCTTTTCTTCACAGCCGATCGTGCAGTCGCCTAAAAACGAAACCAGGATCGTTTGATCCGCCCATGCCGTTGCCGTCGTGCATAATAAGTACATCCATACAAAAAACAGTCCCGCGAGTCGTTTCATATCCTTCCCCTTGTTCTGCCCGCTAAGCGCTTATTTGGTTGCATTATACTGAAACCGGCCGGTACTGTCAACGCGCCGGCCGGTACAGGCGCAGGGTTTTTACATCATCGCGTAAAACCTGTAAAGCCTTTCGATAACGGCGCTTTCACGTTGACACCTATTTTGCGGGATAGTATCATAAACAGTGCAAGATTATACAGCTGCGCTTTCTGAATAGGGAGGATGCCATGGCGGCACATGACGTTCGAAAACCGATCTGTATGGCACTGGCCATTTTGCTTTGCGCGGGGGTGTGGTCCCTGTCCGCCGCGGATGAAACGCTGCGCGGATATACCGCAAACGACGGCTATCAGTATGTGGAGTTGGGCGTATATCCGCAAACACTGGAAGGCGGACGGGAGCCGATTGTATGGCGTGTGCTGTATGCCGACGCGCAAACGGCGCTGCTGCTGAGCGAATATGTGCTGTTCCATCACCGCATTCATTATGACGATACCGCCTATGCGCAAAGCAGCGGCGCGTTTGAAACCACGGAGCTGTACGCGTATCTCAACGGTGAATTTCTGGAGTGCTTTTCAGACGACGAGCAGGCACTGATGACAGCGGACGAAACCGGCGGCCGCATAACGCTATTGACACGGGATGACCTGAAAAACAAGGCCTACGGCTTTACCGGCGATACGGCGCGGCGCGGATACCCGACCGCTTATGCCGTGCAAAACGGTCTGTTCCAATACACCAACGGCTCCAGCCCTTATTGGACGCGCACGCAGAGCACATCGCGCGATTACGGTGCGGTGTGTACCAAGGAAGACGGAAACCTGGGATATATCCGCGTGATGGTGCAAAACGAAGGATGCCGGCCCGCGGTGTATCTGGATGTCCATCGGCTGATGATCCAAAGCGGCAGCGGAACCAAGGCGGATCCATTTGTGCTGACACTGCAAAACGACCGGAGTATAGTATGATGAAACGATGGGCCCTGACCGTATGGATTGCCCTGCTGTGCCTGGCGGCGCTGGGCGTATCGGCCTGTGCCGCCGAGGAAGCACTGGATATCACTCAGGATTGCACCTTTTCCACGTCCTACACCAAGCTGAAGCCCAGCCTGATGCATGACGGCAAATATACCACCAAATGGGTGAGCGCAGACCGGCGCGAACCTTATATCGAGATCACCATGCCGGCCGGTGTGGACTGCTACGGCATCTATATCTGCTTTGCCGAGGAGCCAAAGGAATGGCTTTTGCAGACCAATGTTTCGGGCGAATGGATTACGCTGTGCACCATGACGGACGAATATGAGCATGTGTACATTCCGCTGTACGGCTTGGATGTGCTGCGTATTTATGTGGAAGACACAGGTAAGTATCAGGACTTGGCTGTGAACGAAATCTTCCTGTTTTCGCAGGGTACGGTGCCCGACTGGGTGCAGCAGTGGCAACCGACGCCCGAGGACGCGGACATCATGTTTCTGGTGGCGCATCCCGACGACGAGCTGCTGTTTTTCGGCGGGGCTATCCCCACCTATGCGGTAGAGCAGCAGCGCAAGGTGGTGGTCGTCTATATGACCTATTCCAACACCACGCGCCGCAGCGAGCTGCTTAACGGCCTGTGGGCGATGGGCGTGCGTACCTATCCGGTGATCGGCGAGTTTTTGGATACCTATACCTCCACAGCCAGCGAGTGCGCCAAAAACTGGGGACGGCAGGCATCGCTTGCGTTTGTGGTGGAGGCCGTACGCAAGTATCAGCCGAAGGTGCTGGTGACGCACGATTTTGACGGCGAGTACGGCCACGGCGCGCACCGGTATACGGCGGAGCTGGCGCAGAAGGCCTATGAGCAGGCCGCGGACGCGGAGGTCTGTCCCGAATCGGCGGAGGAATACGGCACATGGCAGATATTGAAGCTATATTCGCATCTCTATGCGGAAAACCAAATTCAGTTTGACTGGACGGTTCCGCTGCAGAATATGGGCGGTAAAACCGGCATTGAGCTGGCTGCCGAGGCGTTTGCGCTGCACATTACCCAGCAGAGCACCAACTCCACCATGGAAACCACGGGCGTGAAATACGATAACACGCTGTTCGGGCTGGTGGAGAGCGAGGTTGGCGAGGACGTACTGCACAACGATTTTCTGGAAAACGTGCTGGAACCCGTTACCTGTGCACAGGTGGAGGCGCTGCCGGAAACCGAGGCGGTAGAGTCGCCTGTGATCAGCTATGCGGATGTGCTGCCGGCGCTCAACGCCGCCGGCTATATCGACGAAGGTGAATTCGTGTATGAAAACGAGGATCTTGGCATCTGGATTTATATTTCCCAAACGCTGAAGGTCATCATCCAGCGGTATGTGGATCTGGAAGAGCCGCTGCGCTGGTTTGAAGCCGAGATCTGGTCGGACGCAGCGTCCGGCGAAATTTTCAACTCCATCCAGTATGATTACGACAACATCGGCGAGGTGGCTGTGGCGCCTACGGAGATTGCGCAAAAATACGGCACGGTGTTTGCCGTCAATACCGATTACTATACTTATCGGTTGGCCAGCAAAACCCTGCGCCGAAAAGGCATTGTCATCCGTGACGGGGAGATACTTGTCAACGATCCGTATACATATGATACGACCGTGTTCCCCAATTTGGATACGCTTGCGCTGTTTAATGACGGCAGCCTGCAGGTGCACACATCTTACGACCTGACGGCGGAGGAGTACCTGCAGCTGGGCGCGACGGACGTATACGCCTTCGGGCCGTATCTGGTGCGCGACGGGGAACTGAATCCGGCGTCCGAAACCTGGGAAACCTACACCAATCCGCGCTGCGCGATCGGCATGATCGAGCCCGGACACTATGCGGCGGTGATGGCGGAAGGCCGCCTGTCCACAAGCGAGGGCATCACCATGACACACCTTGCCGCGCTGATGTATAACCTGGGCTGCACCGAGGCGCTGAATATGGACGGCGGGCAGACCTCCGTGATGCTGTTTATGGGCAAGCAGCTGAATTTGGTAGGCGAGTACGACGGCAACACAAGCGCACGTAAAACCACGGAACTCCTGGGGATCGGCTATTCCGAACAGGCACTGGCGGCGACGGACGGCGAGTAGCCGCTGTCAGTCCGAAAACGCGAAATAGCGGGCGTGCACCACGCGGCAGGATAGCTGCGGCAGCGCCGCATCCTCACTGCACGATAGCAAGGCTAGATTGGGGAGCGTTGTAAGGGGCGCATAATCCGCAATCGGACAACCGTATAGATACAGCGATTGGAGCTTATGCCCCGTAAGCGGAGAAAGATCCGTGATCGGGGCGTTTTCCAATGCCAAAGAGGTCAGGTGCTTGAGCGCCGGTGCAAAGTCCAGCGTAGTTGGGCCGTTGCATCCCGCCGCTGTCAGCAGCGTAAGCGATGTTAGGCCGCATAAAAAATCCCAGCTGTCCAGCTCACAGGCAAGCAGCGTCAACTGAGTAAGCAGCGGCAGATTTCCGACGGCGTCGCTTCCGGTGACTGCAGTGTTCGAGATTACCAGGCGCTCAAGCGCCGTCAGCTGCGGTATAAATCCCAGATCGACGGTTCCGCTGTCGGAGAGCTTCAGCTGTTCAAGCCTGGGAAACCCTTGCCACACATCCGCGCTCCATGCGTCGGCCGCTGCCCTTTCCACATCCAGCGAGAGCAGGCTGCCGATATCCGCAAAGGCCGCGATAACCGCTTTGGATACCGTACCGGCCTCCATCCCGACCGTGGCGTAGAGCCACTGTCTGCCGGAGCCGGACAGGAAATCGAGCATTGCATCCGCCGGTACGTTGTCGCAATCCAGAAAATACTTGTCAAACGCTATACTGCAAACGCTTCCGTCCACAGCAACATCGTCCAGCTTGATAATAACCGTCGCCACGAAGCTGGATAAAAACGCAAGCGAATTAAGCGCGCAGCCCGTCATTTGCAAAGAAGATAAATTCGTAAGCGTTGTCCATGCGTCGGCGGCGGTATCGATTCCTTCCACCTGTTCAAAGCGCAGGGAGGTTAATTTGGCTGCTTGCAGTATGGCGCCGCAGGCTTCCTGTGTCAGCGTGCAGCTGCCGATTACGGCGCTTTCCAGGCGGCGGCCGATGGCGGTGAAAATTTCGCCCACCTGCCCGCCGGGCACGCCGGAGAGCGACAGGTGTTTAAGCTGCAGCGAGGTGACCGGCGTATAGTCCTTAACCGCGAGGGAGGAAACGCAAAGCGTGGCAAGCGCTGTCATGGCTTCAAGCGGCGTCAGGTCCTCCACACAGGGCCCCTGCAGCGTAAGCGAGGTCAGGCGCGCGCATTGTGCAAGCGGCGAAAGATCATAGGGCGCTGTGCCGCAGCAGCCGTCCTGCCATACGATGGTTACGGAGGTCAGGCGCGGGCAGGCGGCAAGCGGTGATAAATCCATGGCGGGGCAGTTGATCAGGGTGACTGTCTGCAGTGCGGAACAGTCCGCGGGCAGCGAAAGTGTGCCTGCGTTTTTCAGCGTGAGCGACTGCGGTGCTTCCCCGCTGTCCGCCGCCGCACAGGCAGGCAGGCAGAGCAGCAGCAGAGAGAGGATAACGGCGAGCGGTTTGGATGGTTTCATACCGGACTCCTTTCGGTATGCTGTATAAGCAGGGCGAACGATTGTACCTTCATCATATCGGCAGCCGAAAAAGAATGCAAGACGCGGGATGTAAATCCTGCGCCGCTTGCGGTTGTGGGCGGGAAAGCCGGAGCAAACATGTCCGCCGAGCTGTTTATTGTCAAACCCTGTACATTCTGTTATAATTACGGTCGGTACCTCAGAACCTAAGGAGGTGTTGGCATGGCCTCAAAAAAAGAGAATTTGCCTTTGAGTTTAGCCAAAGAAAGTGATTCCACAGGAACCATTACCTATGCCAATGAAGTGATCGCCATCATCGCGGGCGTTGCCGCCAACGAGGTGGAGGGCATTGCGGGCATGTGTTCCGGCGGTGGATTTTCGGATGCCTTTATGCGCAGCCGGAACATCAAAAAAGGCGTCAGGGTGGAGATCGGCGCCGAGGAAGCCTCGGTGGACCTGTACGTAATCGTGGAATACGGTACGCCGATCCAGATCGCGGCGCAAAATGTGCAGGAAAGCGTGCGCAAGGCGATTGAAACGATGACGGGGCTCCATGTGGTGCGCGTAGACGTTCACGTAAACGGCGTGAGCTTTGAAAAAGAAAAGCTGGAAGAGGAAGCCGGATTGGAAAACGCCAGGTTGTCGGATGCTAAAACGCCGGCGCTGGAAGCGAAAAAGGAAAAGGCCAAGCCGGCGCCCGAGCCCAGAAAACGAAAAGCAAAGCCCGTCAAACAAGCATCGGAAAACACAGCGGAAGCACCTTCCGCGTCAGATGAGGATTCAAAGCAGGAACCGGAAGCATAAGCTTGACCCCAAAAGACGATGTAAGCTCTTTTGGGGTTTACTGCTTTGACCTGCTTACCGTTATGGAGGTAGCGTTATGAAACATTCATTGGCAGACCGCCTGCTGACCGGGCTGGCGGGCCTTGTATTGGTAACATTGGGAATCGGGCTGTTTGTATACGGCGTCGGTATTTTCCCGTTTTCGCTGGATCTGTCGTTTTTTGAAGGACCCTTTACCTTCTGGCAGCATGTGCTTATGGTGCTGATCGCCATCGTGCTGTTTATGCTGGGCATCTGGGGCGTATCCAAAATCTTCCGCTCCGGCAAGGAAAAGGGCTTTATCCTGCAGCGCACGGAATACGGCGACCTGAATATCTCGATGAGCGCGATGGAAAACATGGTGAAAAAGTGCGTCGATATGAACGACGAGCTGCGGGTCACCCAGACCAAGATTATCCACACGCGCGACGGGGTAATCGTCTCCATCCGCATCTTGCTGGAAAACGGCGTTAATATCCCCATGATCGTCGGCGCCCTGCAAAAGCAGACCAAGCAATATATCACCTCTTGCTCCGGCGTGGATGTGAAGGAAGTACGCGTGTTTGTGGAAACCTCCAACAATATGGGGCTGAAGCATAAAACCGATATGCCCAGCGAGATGGCAGCCGACGTAAACGCCGTGGAAAAGGCCGGCCGCATGGTAGACCGCCTGAACGAATCGGTGCAAAAGGCCATCCAGTCCGACGCCGCGCCGGAAATGAAGCAGCCCGAGGAAAAGAAGGAAAGCCTGCACCAGCGCATCTTCCGCAAGAAGGACGAGGAGCCCGAAACGGCGATCGAGATGCCGCCGGCAGCACAGCCCGCGGAAAAGGCAGCGGAAGCACCCGCGCAGGAGCCGGATGCAAAGCCGGATAAAAAATCGAAAAAGCAGTCTGACGCGGCGGCTGAACCGCAGGACAAGGAGGATGCGTAATGTGTAACGAGGATAAAAACAAGTGGCTTTCGATCGGCACCAAGCAATGCGGGTGGCTGATCGGTCTGTGCGGCGCCGCACTGGCGTTCATGCTCATTTTTCTGGGCTTTTGGAAAACGCTGCTCGTCGCGCTCTTCTTTGCGGTAGGATACCTGTTTGGTTCCAATAACCAGAAGATCGTCGGGATCAAGAATTTTATCAACAAGATTTTCCCGCCCAAGGGCGAATAATGCAGGAAACGGAGTGTAATGCATGGCACGATCGGTAGCCAGGCAGGCGGCGATGCAGCTATTGTATCAGCGGTCGTGCGGCGCAGAGACAAGCGATGATTCAATCGCGCTGATATACGAACACCTGCGGGATCACGGCAAACCCAACCAAGCGGATCTGGACTTTATTATGGATATCCAAAACGGGGTACAGGAACACCAGGCGGAGATTGACGAGCGGATTGCGGAGCATTCCAGCGGCGAATGGACGCTGGAGCGCGTACCGCGTGTGGATCTGTGTATCCTGCGGCTGGCGGTGTACGAGCTCTATTATCGAAGCGATGTACCCGACAACGTGTCCGTCAGCGAGGCGATGGAGATGGCAAACTGTTATTCCGAGCCAAAGAGCGGGCGCTATATCAACGGGGTGCTGGGCGCTATCGTGCGCCGGAAGCAGAAGGATGAGCGGCATGCGGACAGCGATCGGGTTTGACACCAGCTGTTACACCACCTCCGCAGCCGCTGTGAATGAAAACGGCGAGGTGATCGGCTTTCAACGGATGCTCCTGCCAGTGCAACAAGGGACCTGCGGCCTGCGCCAAAGCGAGGCCGTTTTTGCACATCTGCGGCAGCTGCCGCAGCTTGTACAGCGCCTGAAGGCGGAGATCGGCAATGCGGAAATATGCGCGGTTGCCGCGTCCGCCGCGCCGCGGGACGCCGAGGACAGCTATATGCCCGTGTTTACTGTCGGCAGAAACTTTGCCCAATCGCTGGCCAGCCTGCTGGGCGTGCCGTACTTCGCCACGTCGCACCAGATGGGACATATATTGGCCGGGCAGATCGGCAATCCGCCGCTGCATTCGCCGTTTGTGGCCGTACACTTGAGCGGCGGTACCACAGAAAGCCTGCTGGCAGACGGCGAAACGGTGACATTGCTTGGCCAATCGCTGGATATCCATGCAGGCCAGCTGGTGGATCGCCTCGGGGTACAGATGGGCTTTGGCTTTCCCGCAGGGGCGGCGCTGGAGCAGCTTGCCCTGCAGGGCAAGGCAGAGGCCAGGCTGCCCGTGAGCATGGCAAACGGGGATCTGGACTGCCATCTTTCAGGCGCGGAAACGCAGTGCAGGCGTTGGTTGGATAACGGAGCATACACTCGCGAAACGGTGGCTGCCGAAGCGTTTGATTTCCTCGCGCGCACGGTGGCGCGTATGATCGCCGCCGCATGCGGGCAAACGGACGCGCGGCAGGTGCTGATCGTAGGCGGCGTAGCGTCGTCAGCTTTACTGCGCGGGCAGATATCGTATCGGCTGCAAAAGCGCGGCTGTCCGGCGGAGATCGTATTTGGCAAACGGGAATACGCATCGGATAACGCGGCGGGGATTGCCCGTTATGGGATGCGGAAAGTATTAGAAGCGGAGGGATGCTCATGAAGCTATTGGATGGTAAGGTGCTGTCCGCACAGGTGGAGGAAGAGCTGAAGGTACGCGTGGACGCCATGCGCGCCAAGGGAAACATTCCCGGATTGGAAGTTATTCTGGTAGGCGACGATCCTGCCAGCCAGCTGTATGTCGGCAATAAGGAAAAAGCCTGCAACCGACTCGGCGTTTTTTCCAAAACCGTGCGCATGCCTGAAAATACAACCCAGAAAGAGTTGGAAAAGGAGATCGCCAGAGCCAATGCTGATCCGGCCATCCATGGCCTGCTGGTGCAGATGCCGCTGCCCAAGCATCTGGATTCCGCCCGTGCGCTGGAGCTGATTTTGCCCGAAAAGGACGCCGACGGCTTCCATAACGTAAACACCGGCAAGCTGCTGCGCGGCGAGCCTGCCGCCGTTGCCTGCACACCCCGCGGCGTAATGTACATGCTCAAATCCGCCGGTATCGAGATCGCCGGCAAGGACGCGGTGGTGGTCGGGCGCTCCAATATCGTGGGCAAGCCGATGGCGATTTTGCTGATGCACGCCAACGCAACCGTGACCATCTGCCACAGCCGCACCAAGGACCTGGCGGCGCACACCCGCCGCGCGGATATTCTCGTGGCGGCCATCGGCAAGCCGAAGTTCATTACCGCCGATATGGTCAAGGACGGCGCTGTGGTGATCGACGTGGGCATGAACCGTGTGGACGGCAAGTTCTGCGGGGATGTGGACTTTGAAAACGTCAAGGAAAAGGCGAGCTACATCACACCCGTGCCCGGCGGTGTGGGCCGCATGACCATCGCCATGCTGATGACCAACACCGTGGACGCCGCCGAAAAAGTATTCGGATGAATACGCGGCTGACACTGACCGTTGAGGAGCTCAATGAGTACGTCCGCAAATCCCTTGCGGGCGATCCCATGCTGCGCAATTTGTTTCTGCGCGGCGAGATATCAAACTTCAAACGGCATGTGTCGGGACATCTGTACTTTACCCTGAAAGACGAAAAAAGCGCCATCCAGTGCGCGATGTTTCGTACCTCGGCGATGGGGCTTGCCTTCCGGCCGGAAAACGGCATGAAGGTTATTCTGCGCGGCAGTGTAGGGCTGTATGTCAAGGCAGGTTCCTACCAGTTCTATGCCGAGGGCATGGAGGAGGAAGGGCTGGGCGAGATTCATCTGCGGATGGAAGCGCTCAAAAAGAAGCTGCAGGCCGAAGGCCTGTTTGACGCGTCGCTGAAAAAGCCGCTTCCGCTGCTGCCAAAGGGCATCGGCGTTGCCACCAGCAAAACAGGCGCGGTCATCCACGATATAACGCGCGTCGGCTGGCGGCGGCACCCGGGGATCCCGTTTTATCTGGTTCCCGTTAAGGTGCAGGGCGAGGGTGCGGCGCAGGAGATTGCCCGCGCCGTGAAAGTGCTGGACAAGCTGGACGCGGTGGATGTTATCATCGTGGCACGCGGCGGCGGCAGCCTGGAGGACCTCTGGCCGTTCAACGAAGAGGTGCTGGCACGCGCGATTTTTGCCTGTCACAAGCCCGTGGTCAGCGCCGTGGGGCATGAGACGGATTTTTCCATTTCCGACTTTGTGGCCGATCTGCGCGCGCCTACGCCATCGGCGGCCGCCGAGCTGGTGGTGCCGCAGCGTGACGCATTGCTGTATGAGATCGACAAGATGCAGACCCGCATGCGCCGCGCCTGTGAGATGACGCTGGCGGAGCACACCGCCGCATTGGCCGACCTGGCCGCGCGGGTGGCCCGTCAAACGCCGGAAAAGCAGCTGGGCGTGATCGCGGAGCGCGTGCAGGGACTGTCACAGCGCATCACGCTGCTGTACCGGCAGGCGGTGCGTGAAAAGGCGCGCCGGCTGTCCGAGCTTACGCTGCGCATCACGGCGGCCAGCCCCAGGGCGACGCTCGATCGCGGGTATGCTATTGTGCGGCAGGGCAAGCGTACCGTACAAAGCGTCAAAGAATTGAAACCGGACGATCAGTTCACCGTTTTACTGGGCGACGGCAGCGTGGAAGCAAGGGCCCTGCGCGTGCATCAGGAGGAAGCGTAAATGAGCGAGAAAAAACCGAGCTTCGAAGAAGATCTGGCCAAGCTGGAATCGCTGGCCGAGCAGATGGAGCAGGGCGAAATGCCGCTGGAAAAGCTGATGGACGCCTATGAAAAGGGCGCCAAGCTGGCAAAGAGCCTGGAGGATCGGCTGAAGGCAGCCGCCGCGCGGCTGCACGAGGTGAGCCAGAAAAAAGACGGCAGCATTACCACCGAGGAAAGCGATGTTGCCCGGCAGGAGTCCCTGCTGGACAACCTTGAGGAGTAACGCATGGACTTCAAGCAGACCTATGATCGCTATTTGCGGGCGGTTAATGCCGCCATCGCGGCACATCCGCTGCTTACGGGCGATGAAAATTTACAAATGGACGCCTTGTCTGCCGCACCGGTCGACGGGGTAATCCCCGAGCCGCTGAAGTCCGCCGTGCGCTACAGCCTGCTGCTGCCCGGCAAGCGCATCCGTCCCGTGCTGCTGCTGGCCGGCTATCATTTGCTGAAGGATGACTGGGAAAGCGTTATGCCGTATGCCGTTGCGCTGGAGATGATCCATACTTATTCGTTGATCCATGACGATTTGCCGGCGCTGGACGACGACGAGCTGCGCCGCGGCCAGCCAACCAGCCACCGTGTATTCGGCGAAGCCATGGCCGTCCTCGCGGGCGACGCACTGTATTCGCTGGCATTTGAAACCATGCTGCAGGCAGCGCTGCAGTCCGGCCATCCGTATGCGCTGGGTGCGATTGCGGAGATTGCGAACCGCGCGGGCGTGCGCGGCATGATCGCGGGACAGACACTGGATGTGAAGCTGGAGGGTACACAGCCCCGCAAGGATATGGTACACTATATCCAGCGCCATAAGACCGGCGATCTGCTGACCGCGCCGGTGACGGCGGGCCTTATGCTGGCCGGTGCAGATGAAGCCCTGCTGGCGGCCGGCCAAACCTACGGCGAAAAGCTTGGCAATGCCTTTCAGATTGTGGATGACTTGCTGGATTTGCAGGGGGATGCTACAATACTCGGAAAGCAGACCGGTATGGACGCCAAGCACGGCAAGATGACATGGCCCGCCGTGTATGGGGAAGAAACATCCCGCAGGGATGCCGAACGCCTGATCAGGGAAGCAAAAAATGCGCTCCACGCCTTCGCACCGCGCGCCGCGTTTTTAGAACAGCTTGCGGATTTTACCATCGACAGAGCAAGCTGACAAAGGGGGAATGGAGCCGATGCACAACATCAAGGATGCAATTTCCAATCCGATTGTGCTGTGTTCGCTCCTGGCATGGTTTGTAGCGCAGTTTTTAAAGGTGCCGCTGTACTACGGTGTAGAGCATAAGCTCAACTGGAAGCGAATCGTTGGCTCGGGCGGCATGCCGTCGTCCCATTCGGCAATGGTGATCGCGCTGATGATGAGCGTTGGATTTTTGGATGGCTTTGATACCGCGGCGTTTGGCATCTGCGTGGTGCTGGCGCTGATCGTGATGTACGACGCCATCGGTGTGCGCCGGGAAACGGGCACGCAGGCCACGGTGATCAACCGTATTTTGAAGGAAGTTTTCATCAACGGGCACCGCATATCCGACGAGGAGCTTAAAGAGCTGATCGGGCATACCCCGTTTGAGGTGCTCGGCGGCGTTGTGGTAGGGTGCCTGACCACCGTGTTTTACCTGTTTGTGATCTTAAAACTATAAATAAATTGCTTTGGGGGGCTTACAATGGATCATTTTATGGAAGAGGTTGTTGTGCGCAAGAACCGCGTTGTGCCGGATTTGCTGTATTATCTTGCCAATATCATGATGGTGGTGTCGGCGCTGCTGGGATTTATTATGCTGCAATGGATATTTACCAGCTTTTCTATCCCGTTGCTGGTATTGCTGCTGTTTATGGCGGGCACGGCAGTCCTTTTATTCCTCTTCAAGGATCGCCTGCGCCTGGAGTATGAGTACACATTTACCAACGGCGAGCTGGACTTTGCGCAGGTCTACAACAACAAAAAGCGTAAGAATCTGGGCACCATGCGTGTGAAAAACGTGGATGCTTTCGGCCCTGTGGAAAGCGACCATTTCCGCAAGCTGATCAACGCGCCGGGCACCAAGACCAACAACTGGTTCTTAAATCGCGGGGCAAACCTGTATTACTTCTATTATGTGAAGGAATCCAGCCGCAAGGTAATCGTGTTTGAGCCCAGCAACGATATGGTGGAGTACATCAAGAAATATCTTCCCCATGGGGTATTCAGCGCGTAATGGAAATTTATCTGGATAACAGCGCCACTACAAAGCCCTATCCCGAGGTCATCGAAGCGATGGCCTCGTCGATGCTTTTTGGTTATTACAATCCCGCGGCGCTGTATGCGCCGGCCGTTGCCGCAGAGCATGCGCTGGCGGAAGCGCGCGCTGCCGTTGCCGCGCCCCTGCTGATGAAGCAGGAAAACGTCATTTTCACCTCCGGCGGCACCGAGAGCAACAACCTTGCCATTCTCGGCTGTTTGAAACGGTTGCGGGGCGGCGGTACGGTGCTGTATTCGGCGGCGGAGCATGCCGCGGTGCGCAACGCCTGCCTGGAAGCGGAAGCCATGGGCTTTACCGTGCGGCAGATTCCGCTGGATGCTCGCGGATCGCTGGATCTGCAGGCGCTGGAAGCCATGCTTGACGAAACCGTACGGCTGATCTGCGTGATGCAGGTCTGTAACGAAACAGGCATCGTGATGCCGCTTAAGGAGGTGTCGGTCCTGCGTGACCGGCTGGCCCCGCAGGCGGCGCTGCATGTGGACGGTGTGCAGGGCTATCTGCGCCTACCGCTTAATATGAAGCAGCTGAATATCCAGACCTACGCGGTCAGCGCGCATAAGGTGCACGGCCCCAAGGGCATGGGTGCGCTGATTGTGCAGACAGGCCATAAGCTGCGTCCGCTGCTGGTAGGCGGCGGGCAGCAAAACGGTCTGCGCTCGGGTACGGACAATACCAGCGGCGCAGCGGGCTTTGCCGCTGCCGTACGGCGCTATCCCGCTGACGCGGCCGATACGATGCGCGCCTTGAAAGCGCAGGCGGTTGAAAGCCTGCAAAAGGCTATCCCCGCCGCGGTGACCATCGGCCCCGGGCCGGAGGATGCCGACAGCGCGCCGCACATCCTGTGCGTTTCCATCCCGCCCGTGAAGGCGGAAACCATGGTGCACGCGCTGGCACAGGAGAACATCATTGTGGGCACGGGCTCGGCTTGCTCCAGCCATGCCCGCAAGCACTCTGCTGTGCTTACGGCAATGGGGGTATCGCCCCGGCTGATGGACAGCGCAATTCGCATCAGCTTTTGCGATCAGAACACCGAAGCGGATGTGCAAACGGCGGTGCGGGCGATGGCGGAACAGTATGCGGTTCTTTCGAAATTTACCAGACGATAGGGGACGATAGCTTGCGTGAAGTGCTGATGATGCGCTTTTCGGAAATCCACTTAAAGGGGCTCAACCGCCCGTATTTTATGCGTATGCTGGTGGAGCGCGTCAAGGAAGCCGTGAAGGATGTGCACGGCCATGTGTGGTTGTCGGACAGCCGCGTGTATGTGTCCGACTTTGATGACGTGGAAGAAGCCCTGCGCCGCACACGCAAGGTGTTCGGCGTGCACAGCGTGTGCCGCGCCGTGGAGATGGACAAGGAAGACTTCAATGGCATCTGCGAGGAGGCCGTTAAGCTGCTTGCGGATAAGCAGGGGACCTTTAAGGTGGAGGCCCGCCGCAGCGACAAGCGCTTTGCGATGGATTCCATGGAGCTCAACCGCGAGCTGGGCCACTATATCCTGCAGAAGCTGCCGCATCTGCAGGTGGATGTGCACAATCCGCAGACAAGGCTTTCGCTGGAGATTCGTGACCATGCCTATTTGTACACCGAGCCGCTGAGCGCCGTAGGCGGCATGCCCGTGGGCACCAACGGCCGGGCGACCGTGCTGCTGTCCGGCGGGATCGACAGTCCCGTGGCCGCATGGATGATCGCCAAGCGCGGTGTGGCAATGAGCGCGGTACACTTTCAGTCGCCGCCCTATACCAGCGAGCGTGCCAAGGACAAGGTGCTCAAGCTTGCGCAAATCCTTTCCGAAAGCCTGTGCGGGCTCAACGTGCATCTGGTGCCGTTTACCAAGCTGCAAATGCAGATCCACGAGCGCTGCCACCCCGATTACACCACTGTGATCATGCGCCGCTGCATGATGCGCATCGCCAACCAGATTGCAAAACAGGAGCATGCGCAGGGATTGGTGACGGGCGAGAGCATCGGCCAGGTTGCCAGCCAGACCATGCACGCCCTGCAATGCACCGACAGTGTAGCAGAGCTGCCCGTGTTTCGTCCGCTGATCGGCTTTGACAAGCAGGAGATCATCGATCTCGCCATCAGGATCGGCACGTTTGAGACCTCCTCCCTGCCGTTTGAGGATTGCTGCACGGTGTTTACGCCGCGCCACCCCGCCACCAAGCCGAAGCTGAACATTATTCTGGATGGCGAAGCCAAGCTGGATATGGACGAGCTTATCGCCGAAGCGGTGGCGAATACGGAGATTGTGAAGCTGTAACGGGATAGAAAACAGGAGCGCTGCCAGATAAAAGCCGGCAGCGCTCTGTTTGCACGGTGAAAAAACAATCCGCTTTTGTCGTCGCTTGTGACTGTCTTTTCATGCTGTATTGCTTTATGGCAGAAAGTATTTTTATAAACAAACAAGCAGTTAACATCCGAAAATTGAATAATTCAACCATCATGCTGCAAGGCCTTATCTATTGCGGTTTGCGGGGAAATACAGTATAATTTGAAGTGGGATGAAATATGTCCAAGCGGGTCAATTTTGTCCGATCGGAGGCTGCCATGCAGGATGATACCTTTGCCCTGATGCAGAAGATTGCGCCGGATTTAGCTGAGCAGATGGAACACCGTGCGCTGGTGTTGGAGCGGATTGACGCGCTGCAGCCCGTGGGCCGGCGCATGCTGGCCGGCCGATTAAATTTGCCGGAACGCGAGGTGCGCTCCATTGCGGCGGTGTTAAAAGAAAACGGGCTGGTGGAGCTCGGCGCGGCGGGCATGGCGCTCACACCGCAAGCCGACAGTATCCTTGCTACGGCGCGGCGTTTCAGCCGCGAGCTGCGCGGCCTGACCAAGATGGAAACGGCGCTGAGCAAGCTGCTGCAGGTGCCGCGTGTGTACGTGGCGGCGGGCGACGCGGATCAGGATCCGCATGTGCTGCACGAGGTCGCAAGGCTGTGCGCAAGCAAGCTGCGTTCGTTTTTACGCAGCGGCGCCACCCTGGCGGTTACCGGCGGGCAGACGATGCTGGAGGTTGCGCATACCCTGCCCCATGGCACGGCCATGAACGTGATGGTGGTGCCCGCGCGCGGCGGTATCGGGCGCGCGCTGGAGACACAGGCTAATACCGTTGCATCCGAAATCGCAGGCCGGCTGGGCGGTCATCATCGGTTAATGCACCTGCCCGACGATGTGGACGACGCGGCGATGACCGAGCTACGCAAGCTGTCGGAGGTTACCGAAACGCTGGAGCTTTTGCAACGGGCGGACGTGGTGCTCTACGGCATCGGCAGGGCGGACGATATGGGGCATAAGCGCCAGCTGTCCAACGAGCTTCTGGACGGCGTGCTGCAAAAGGGCGCGCTGGCGGAGGCCTACGGCTGCTATTTTAATGCCGACGGCGACGTGGTATATTCCGCATCCAGCGTATCCCGTGATCTGGGCAAGCTAAAGCCCGACTGCGCGATGATCGCCATAGCGGCAGGCGCGCGCAAGGCGGATGCCATCCGTGCGGTGATGAACTCCCGTCCGCATGCTATGCTGGTTACGGACGAAGGCGCGGCCCGGGCCTTGCTTACCAAGCATTGACCGGTCGAAAACGGCGCAACATAAGTGCGCCGCTCCCCATTTACCTGAGATTTGCAGGGCGTATGAATACGGTATCAATATATTGTTAAAATATTGACAAAGTACGCGAATATTTTGACAACATGTGATAGAATAAAGCTACCAACGAACAAGGAGTGAGCAGTATGGCTAAAAAAACTGTTGAGGACATTCAGGTAAAGGGTAAAAAGGTTCTCGTACGCTGCGATTTCAACGTACCGCTGGATGAGAACGGTGTGATTACCGATGAAAATCGTATTCGCGGAGCGCTGCCGACCATTCAATATCTGATCAAGAATGGCGCAAAAATTATTCTGTGCTCGCATTTGGGCCGCCCGAAGGGCGAGGTCAACCCCAAATTCTCCCTTGCGCCTGTGGCAACCCGCCTCAGCCAATTGCTGGGCAAAGAGGTGCCGCTGGCCAAGGATGTTATCGGTCCGGATGCGCACAAGCTGGCGGACGCGCTGCAGGACGGCGACGTTATGCTGCTGGAGAACGTGCGTTTCCATAAGGAAGAAACCAAGAACGATCCGGAATTTTCCAAGGAACTGGCTTCACTGGCCGAAGTGTATGTCAACGATGCATTCGGCACCGCGCACCGCGCGCAGGCGTCCACCGAGGGCGTGGCGCATTTCCTGTCGCCCGCTGTGTCCGGCTTCCTGATTGCCAAGGAACTGGATGTGATGGGCAAGGCGCTGGAAAATCCGGAGCATCCCTTTGTGGCGGTGCTGGGCGGCGCCAAGGTATCGGATAAAATCGGCGTGATCAACAATCTGCTGGACAAGGTGGATACGCTGATCATCGGCGGCGGCATGAGCTATACCTTTAAAAAGGCGCTCGGCCTGAACATCGGCAGCAGCCTGCTGGAGGCGGACAAGGTGGACCTTGCCAAAGAACTGATGGACAAGGCCAAGGCCAAGGGCGTACGCTTCCTCCTGCCGGTGGATAACGTCGCGGCGGACAAGTTCTCAAACGATGCGCTGCGCATTACCGTGCATAACAAGGCGATCCCCGATGGCTTTGAAGGCCTTGATATCGGTCCCAAAACGCAGGTGATCTTCGCCAACGAAATCATCGAAGCCGGCACTGTGGTGTGGAACGGTCCGATGGGCGTGTTTGAATTCCAGAACTTTGCCACCGGTACGCGCGAGATTGCCAAGGCGATGGCCGAGTGCGAGGGCGTGACCATTATCGGCGGCGGCGACAGCGCAGCGGCCGTGGTACAGATGGGCTATGCCGATAAGATGACCCACGTTTCCACCGGCGGCGGCGCCAGCCTTGAGTTCCTCGAAGGCAAGGTACTGCCCGGCGTAGCGGCACTGGACGACAAGTAGAATGTCAGGGAAATGATAAACAAAGCCCGCACAGGCTGGCAATCGTATTTCCGCCAGCTTGGGCCCGCAGAACCCTTGACGTAGCGCTGTTACTACTGCGGGTTCTGCGAACCCAACCTGATAAAAATCCGCCTCGCCATCCCGCACGTTCCTTATTTATCATTTCCCTGAGGGATTACTCTTAAAACCCTGATCAGGGCAGTACCCTGAACCTCCCATTTGGCCGCGCATTGCGCGGCCAATGAAGGGTCAAGGGCATAGCCCTTGTCAGGGTCTTAAGGGTGAAACCCCTATCGTTATTTTTTGCAGACAAACAAAAGGAGTTAAGCAATGCGTAAACCGATCATAGCCGGAAACTGGAAAATGAATAAAACGCCGGACGAAGCCAAAGCGCTGGTCACCGAACTTAAGCCGCTGGTGAAGGATGCCGCCTGTGACGTGGTGGTCTGTGTGCCCGCCGTGTGCTATCAGGCGGTCAAAGAAGCCGCAGCGGGATCCAATGTGAAGCTGGGTGCGGAAAACGTGCACTTTGCCCCAAAAGGCGCATATACGGGTGAGCTGAGCGTGGAAATGCTCAAAGCCGTGGGCGTGGAATATGTCATCATCGGCCACAGCGAACGCCGGCAGTATTTCGGCGAAACGGATATTACCGTCAACAAGCGCGTGCGCGCGGCGGTAGCCGGCGGCCTGATCCCGATTATCTGCGTAGGTGAGCTCAAGGACGAGCGCGAAGCCGGCTATACCGACGCGATCGTGGAATATCAGATCTGCATGGCGCTCACCGGCCTTACCGCCGAAGAAGTGCAGAATGCCGTCATCGCCTATGAGCCCGTGTGGGCCATCGGCACCGGCCTTACCGCCACCGACGAGCAGGCAAACGAGACCATCGGTGTCATCCGCAAGGCCGTTGCGCGGCAGTATGGCGAAGCTACGGCGGAGGCTGTGCGCATCCAGTACGGCGGCAGCATGAAGCCGGGCAACGTGAAGGGCCTTATGGCGCAGCCGGAGATCGACGGCGGTCTGATCGGCGGGGCGTCGCTGAACGCAGTCGATTTTTCGAAGGTTGTTTTGTTTGACAAATAACGAGGAGATTTCGCATGAATAAAACCATGACAGCGTTGATTATCATGGATGGTTTCGGGATCAATCCCAAGTGCGAGGGCAACGCCATTTGCAAGGCGGGCACCCCGCGCCTGGACGCCCTGATGGCAAAGTATCCCCACACGCAGCTGGGTGCCAGCGGCATGAACGTAGGTCTGCCCGACGGCCAGATGGGCAACAGCGAGGTAGGGCATCTCAATATCGGCGCGGGGCGCATCGTGTATCAGGAGCTCACGCGCATTACCAAGGATATTGAAGACGGCGAATTTTTCAAGAAAAAGCCGCTGTGCGACGTGATGGAGCAGACAAAGGCATCCGGCAAGGCAATCCACCTGATGGGATTGGTGTCGGACGGTGGTGTGCA
>Ga0116152_10001369_pt1 | contig 20147 bp, 24 predicted proteins | sample AD_UKC119_MetaG_FD_89894 | JGI IMG/M metagenome (GOLD analysis project Ga0116152, IMG submission 89894) | Active sludge microbial communities of municipal wastewater-treating anaerobic digesters from Hong Kong - AD_UKC119_MetaG | ecosystem: Engineered > Bioreactor > Anaerobic > Digestate...
GAAGTGACGGCGGCGCTGGCCCCGAACTGGTGGGCGAGGTGATGGAGGCGATCCGCGGGCTGAAGTCCCGTGGCCTGACGATGGTGATCGTCACGCATGAAATGGGCTTCGCGCGCGATCTCGCGGACCGGGTGTGTTTTCTGGACGGCGGGCGCATCGTCGAAGAGGCGCCTCCGGCCCAGCTTTTCGGTGCGCCCGAACATCCGCGCACGCAGGCGTTCCTGCGCCGGTTGCTGGACGGTGGCCGATTGTGACGGGCGCGCCCGAGGAAGGGGAGGGGATTGTGCAGGATTTGCCGATTGCGTTGATCGGGGCCGGGCCGATGGGGCTGGCCTGCGCCAAGGTTCTGGTCGAACAGGGGATCGCCTTTCAGGGGTTTGAACTGCATTCCGACGTGGGCGGGCTGTGGGACATCGCCGGGCCGCGGTCCACGATGTATGACAGCGCGCATCTGATCTCGTCGCGCACAAAGACCGAGTTTCGCGATTTCCCGATGGACCCGGGCGTGGCGGACTATCCCTCGCACCGGGTGCTCAAGGATTATTTCCACGCCTTCGCCGACCGTTTCGACCTGCGCCGCCATTACCGCTTTGGCGCCGAGGTGCTGCGCTGCGAGCCTCTGGATGCGGGGTGGCGCGTGGTCTGGCGTCAGGACGGCGCCGAACACGAGGGGCGCTTTGGCGGGGTGATGATCGCCAACGGCACGTTGAGCGAGCCGAACATGCCCGCTTTCGTCGGCGATTTCGCGGGCGAGTTGATCCACTCGGCGCAGTATCGGCACCACGATCAGATGCGCGGCAAGCGGGTGCTGGTGATCGGGGGCGGGAACTCGGGGTGCGATATCGTGGTGGACGCGGTGCACCACGGGGAATGCGCCGACCTGTCGCTCAGGCGGGGCTATCATTTCGTGCCGAAATACGTCTTTGGCAAACCGGCCGACACGCTGGGGCGCTTGCCCCTGCCGATGGCACTGAAGCGGCGCGTGGACGGGATGATCCTGCGCTGGTTCGCGGGCGACCCGCAGCGCGTGGGCTTTCCCGCGCCCGATCACAAGCTCTATGAAAGCCACCCGGTGGTGAACTCGCTGGCGATCTTTCACGCCGGGCACGGCGACATCCGCGTCCGTCCCGACATCGCCCGGTTCGACGGGCAGACGGTGCATTTCAAGGACGGCACGCAGGCCGACTATGATCTGGTGATCGCGGCCACCGGCTACCTGCTGCACTATCCGTTCATCGACCGCGCCTTGCTGAACTGGCAGGGCGCCGCGCCGCATCTGTTCCTGAACTGCCTGCACCCCGACCGTGACGACCTGTTCGTCATGGGCATGGTCGAGGCGACGGGCCTGGGCTGGCAGGGCCGCCACGAACAGGCCGAGATGGTCGCGCGCTACATCAAGGGCCTGCGCTCGGGCAGCGCCGGGGCGCGCGCCATTCAGGCGGAAAAGGCACGCGGATTCCAGCGCGTCACCGGTGGCATGGAATACGTCGATCTGCCGCGCATGGCCTATTATGTCGAACGCAGTGCCTATCGCACAGCGGTCACGCAGCGCATCAAGGCCTTGGGAGGGCAGCCATGAGCGGCGATATCGACAGCGTGATGCTGAACTTCAGCCCCGGCTCGCTGATGCTGCTGAACGGCATCCTGGCGGTGGTGATGTTCGCCATCGCGCTGGACCTGAAGCTTGAGCATTTCCGCGCCCTGATCCGGGCGCCCAGGCCGGTGATCGCGGGCTTTCTGTCGCAATTCCTGGTGCTGCCCGCCGCCACCTATCTGCTGGTCCTGGCGATGCAGCCGCGCCCCTCGATCGCGCTGGGGCTCATTCTGGTGGCGGCCTGCCCGGGCGGCAACATCAGCAATTTCCTGACCCACCGGGCCGGCGGCAACACGGCCCTGTCGGTCAGCCTGACGGCCATCGCGACGGTCGGAGCCCTGGTGCTGACGCCGCTCAACATCGCGCTGTGGGGCGGTCTTTATGCGCCGACGCGGGCGATCCTGCACGCGACGCGCATCGACCCGGTGCAGGTGGCGGTGACGGTGGCCTTTCTGCTGGTGCTGCCGCTGGCGCTGGGAATGCTGGTCAATGCCCGCGCGCCCGCCTGGGCCGCGCGCATCCGCCGGCCCATGCAGATCCTGTCGATGGTGATCTTCGTCGGCTTCATCGCGGCCGCGCTGGCCGCGAACTGGCAGTATTTCCTGGATCTCGCGGGCCTGGTCGCGGGCCTGGTCATCGCGCACAACACGCTGGCGCTGGCGCTGGGCTTTCTGGTCGCGCTGGCGTTCCGCGTCAGCCCCGCCGACCGCCGCGCGATCACCATCGAGACCGGCATCCAGAATTCGGGCCTGGGGCTGATCCTGATCTTCGCCTTTTTCGGCGGGCTTGGCGGGATGGCGGTGGTCGCGGCCTTCTGGGGCATGTGGCACGCGGTTTCGGGCCTGCTGCTGGCGACGCTGTGGTCGCGGAGGCCGGCATGACGCGCATCCTTGTCACCGGGGCGGGCGGCAACGTCGGGCGCGCGCTTCTGGCGGGATTGCTGGGGCATACCGTCCTGGCCACCGATGTCGCCCCGGGGTTCGAACCCTGCGACGTGACCGGCGACGACCCCGACCGCGTGATCGGCGCTTTCCGGCCAGAGGTCGTGGTGCATCTGGCCTCGATCGTGACGCCGCCGAAAGGGTCCACCCGCGACTTTGAATGGCGGGTGGATGTGCAGGGGTCGCGCAATGTGCTGGACGCCTGCCTGCGCCACGGGGTGCGGCGGCTGGTGGTGACCTCGTCGGGGGCGGCCTATGGCTATCACGCCGACAACCCGGTTCCGCTGCGCGAAAGCGACCCGCTGCGCGGCAACCCCGAGTTCCCCTATGCCGACCACAAGCGCCAGGTCGAGGCCATGCTGGCCACGGCCCGCGCCGAACACCCGGCACTGGAGCAGGTGGTGCTGCGCGTCGGCACCGTGCTGGGCGAGGGGGTCGACAATCAGATCACCGCCTTGTTCCGACGCAAGCGCCTGCTCAAGGTCAAGGGCGCGGACAGCCCCTTCGTCTTCATCTGGACGCAGGACCTGGCGGCGATCCTGACGCGCGCGGCGACCGACGGTCCGGCGGGGATCTTCAACGTGGCGGGCGACGGGGCGCTGGGCGTGGAGGCGCTGGCGGCAGCGATGGAGAAACCCGTGCTGACATTGCCCGCCTGGTTGCTGACCGCCGCGCTGGCGGTGGCGCGTCCGCTGCGCCTCAGCCGTTATGGGCCGGAACAGGTGCGTTTCCTGCAATACCGCCCGGTCCTGGACAACACCGCGCTGAAACGCGACTTCGGCGTCACCCCGGCGCTGACCTCGGCGCAGGTCTTCGACCTGTGGCGCCGCTGGGCAAACCCGTGAAATGCGCGGTCATCACCGGCGGCGGCGGCGGGCTGGGCCGCGCCCTGGCTCAGGGGCTTCAGGCGCGAGGCTGGTTCACGGCGCTGATGGACCTGCCGGAGGGATTTGCGGGGTTGCAGGCGGGCCCCCGGCAAAGCCTGCACCCGTGTGACGTGACCGACCCGGCGCAGGTGCGCGCCTGTGTTGCCGATCTGCGGGCGCAGCACCCGTCGATCGACCTGGCGGTCTACAACGCCGGCGTGACGCTGATCGCGCCGTTCGCGGGGATGGACCCGGCCGCGCATCGCCGAGCGTTCGAGATCAACTATTGGGGCGCGGTCACGCTGGCCGCCGAACTCTTGCCCGACCTGCGCGCGGCGCGGGGCACGCATCTGGCGATCACCTCGGTTGCCGGCTTCGCGCCGCTGAAACACCGCACCGCCTATGCGGCCTCGAAACACGCGCTGACCGGGTTCTTCGCCTCGCTCCGGGCCGAGGAGGCCCCGCACGGTGTCCAAGTCGCCCTTGCCGCGCCGTCCTTCGTGGCGACGAACCCGGGCGCGGCCTATGGCCCCGACGGGATCGGCCGACCGGGCGCGGCCCGCGACGGGATCGACGCGATGACCCCGGGCCAGGCGGCACAGGCGATCCTCGAGGGGCTGGAGCGGCGGCGCGCGTTCATCCCCGTCGGCCGGGTCGCGCGGCTGAGCTGGTGGCTCAACCGCCTGTCGCCCGGGCTCTACGCACGCCTGATGGTCCGCAGCGTGGCGCGCGAAACCTCTTGACGCAGAAAGGGTTGCGCCCTTGGGTAAGGACATGCTCCGAACCCTTGCCCTGCTGCTGATCCTGGCCGCCTGCGGCCGCCCGCTGACGCCGCACGAGACCGACCTCGCCGCGCGGCTGTTCGGCGACACGCTGGACCCCGCGCCGGTGCGCCTGCACGACACCTCGCTGGTCGGCCTGACCGAGCACCGCTTTGCCACGCGCCCCCGCACCACCTGCCGCGAGCGCCTGGGCCCCCCGCCCACCGGCCCCTTTGAAACCGGCCGCATCGCCGGCGTGGCGCTGGGCAATCACCTGCACTTCCGGCCCGATGTCTTTCGCCCCGATTTCACCCGCCGCGCGGATGGCACGCTGCCGCTGGCGGCGGCGATGTTCCTCGCGCATGAACTGACGCATGTCTGGCAATGGCAGAACCGGGCGCTGACCGGCTATTCGCCGCTGCGGGTCGGGGCCGAACACCGCCCGGGCACCGACCCCTATCTCTTCGATCCCCAGACGAACGCGCATTTCCTCGACTACGGATACGAACAACAGGCCAGTCTGGTCGAGGAATACGTCTGCTGCATGGCCCTCGATGCCGAGGGCGCCCGCACCGCGCGGTTGCACGATCTCCTGGCCCAGGTCATGGCGCCGGGCGCGCTGCCGCAAGCCCCCGTTTCATTGCCCTGGGACGGGGCCGAGACGCGCGGCATCTGCGGCTGACCGCCCCTTCTTTGTGCCGGAAATATCCTCGGGGGTATCCAAAGGGGGTGGAAAACCCCCTTTGGCGGGGGGTGCGGGGGGCTGGCCCCCCGCCGCCTGCGTCAATCGCCGCCCGCGTCAACGCGAGTAGAAGCCCTCGTAGATCGGCGTCAGGGTCTCCATGTCGAACAGCGACGAGACCGAGGTGCCGTTCCAGGTGTTCAGGATCGCCTGGGCGAACATCGGCGCGGTCGGCACGATGCGAATATTGGGCGCGGCCTTCACCGCGTCGGTCGGCTCGATGGAATCGGTGATGACCAGCGTCTTCATGACCGAATTGCGGATCCGTTCGACCGCCGGGCCCGACAGCACGCCGTGCGTGATGTAGCTGTGCACCTCGGTCGCGCCGGCGTCCATCAACACCTCGGCGGCCTTGCACAGGGTGCCGGCGGTATCGCAGATGTCGTCCACGATGATGCAGGTCTTGCCCCGCACGTCCCCGATCACCGTCATTTCCGCGATTTCGCCCGGCTTCTCGCGGCGCTTGTCCACGATGGACAGCGGCGCGTTGATGCGCTTGGCCAACTCGCGCGCGCGCGCGACCCCGCCCACGTCGGGCGAGACCACCATCACCTCGGCCCGCCGGTCCCGGAACGTGTGCATCACGTCCAGCGCAAAGATCGGCGCGGCATAGAGGTTGTCCACCGGAATGTCGAAGAACCCCTGGATCTGCGTCGCGTGCAGATCCAGCGTCAGCACGCGGTCGATCCCGGCCTCGGTGATCAGGTTCGAGACCAGCTTGGCGGAAATCGGCGTGCGGGCCTTGGTCCGGCGGTCCTGGCGGGCATAGCCGAAATAGGGGATCACGGCGGTGATCCGCGCCGCCGACGAGCGTTTCAGCGCGTCGGCAATGATCAGCAATTCCATCAGGTTGTCGTTCGCCGGGTTCGAGGTCGGCTGGATGATGAACATGTCCTCGCCGCGGACATTCTCATAGACCTCGACGAAGATCTCCTGATCGTTGAACCGCTCGACGCGCGCATCCACCAGGTTCACCTGCATCCCTCGATGCAGCGACATGCGGCGCGCGATGGCCTTTGCAAGCGGCTTGTTGGCATTGCCGGCGATGAGTTTCGGTTCGGTCATGGCGCATGTCTCGATGGGGATAGGGCAGGAGAGTCGGGCTGTTGACACCGCTTATCACCCCGCTAGGGTCTTGCAAACCCAGAGGTCCCGGAGACGCCCCCAGCATGCAACAGATTGACTATTACCTCACCGTGATCTCGCCCTGGACCTATCTGGCGGGCGCCCGTCCGGCAGAGATCGCGGCGCGCCACGGCGCCAGCCTGCGCTACAAGCCGGTCGATCCGACCGCGCTGTTCGCGCGCACCGGCGGTTTGCCGCTTGCGCAGCGCCACGAAAGCCGGCAGGCCTATCGTTTGCAGGAACTGCGCCGCCAGTCGCGCAAGACCGGCCTGCCGCTGACGATGCGACCCGCCTTTTTCCCGGCCAATCCGGCGCCCGCCGCCTATGCGATCATCGCCGCGCAGGAAAAGGGCGGCGGCGACCTGGACGCGCTGGTGCGCGCGCTTTGCGCCGCCTGCTGGACCGAGGAGAGGAATGTCGCCGACGACGAGGTCATCGCCGAATGCCTGGTCCGCGCCGGCTTTCCGGCCAGCCTGACCATGTCCGGCATGTTGATCGGCGCCGAAACCTATGCGCGCAACCTCGAAGAGGCCGTCGCCGCCGGGGTCTTCGGCTTTCCGTTCTTTGTTGTCGAGGGCGAAGGCTTCTGGGGTCAGGACCGGCTCGACGATCTGGACCTGTTCCTGGCGGGCCAGCTTTGAGCGGATTGCATAGCCTGCGGCTGGGAACGCCGGGCGCCCCGCCCGCGGTCCTGGCGCATTGCTTCCTGGGCAATGGCGGCAGCTGGCGGCGGATGCTGGCGGCGATGGCGCCGCTCGATGCGCTGTCGCTCGATCTGCCGGGGCACGGCGGCAGCGCGATGCCGGACGATCCGGGCGATTTCCATGCGCTGACGGCCGCCGCCATCGCCCTGCATGTGGCGCGCCCGTCGCTGCTGGTCGGGCATTCCTTTGGCGCGGCCTCGATGTTGCGCCACGCGCTGGGCAATCCCGCGACCGCGACCGGCCTTGTGCTGATCGAGCCGGTGTTCTTCGCCGCCGCGCGGGGCACGCCGGCGTTCGCGCCCTACCGCGCCAGCGAGCGGGCGCTGCACGCGGCCGTGCGCGCGGGGGACCTGGACGTTGCCGCGCGCGAGTTCCTGGCGCTGAACCCCGGCTCGCCGGACTGGGACGCCCTGCCGCCGCCCGTGCAACGGCAGATGGCGGCGCAGATGCGCCTGGTCGCCGCGACCGAGGCCGGGCTCTTTGGCGACAGCGGCGGGCTGTGCGCGCCGGGGGTGATGGAGGGGTTCGACCCTCCCGTGCTGCTGATGGTCGGCAGCGACACGACGCCGATTTTTCACGCCACGGCCAACGCCTTGGCCCAGCGTCTGCCGCGCGCCGAGGTGGTCGTGGTTGCGGGGGCCGGGCATATGGCGCCGATCACCCACCCGGCCGACACCGCGCGCGCGATCGACGCCTGGCGACGCCGGACCGGGCAGCCCCTGGCCGAGACGGAAACCCCCTGCGTCGGCTGACACAGGGGGTTTCGGATTCGATGATCGCGCGGTTCGACAAACGCGCGGTTCGGGGGTCAGGCGGCTTCGGCCTCGGCCTCGGCGGCGGCCATGCGGCGCTCGCTTTCCTCGCGCGACAGCGCGACCGAGGTGCGCACCCCGGCGGCCACGAATTGCATCAGCCCCGACACGACGCGCTCGTTCGGGTCGATGCCGGCGCAGCTCAACACCTCGCGGCCGTCGCGCGACCGCGCCCAACGGGCGATCTGCTCGGGGCCGTTGCCATATTTCTTGTCGTCGGCGATTGCGTCGTCCAGTGCCGCCAGCACGACCGCGGCAAACAGTTTGCGCGCGCGCTGGCCCTGCTCGTGATTGTACGCCGTGCCATCCACGGAGTCGAACATACTTACCGTCCTTATTCTTGCTCTTGCATTTCCGGGCGTTCGCCTCTTTAACGGTTTGACGCGGCGATTCGCTACCGATCTATTGCATGTCTGTCATGCGCTGTATGCATGGCTTGGGTCTGGCGTCGCCTCTTGGCCTTGGCTTGCGCGGGTGAACCCTGCACGATATAGGCTTGCCGCAAGCAATCTCAACATTTTCACAAGAGTTTTCTCATGGCCAAGATCAACGGCAATGAAATCCGCCCGGGCGCGGTTCTGGAGCACGACAATGGCCTGTGGGTCGCGGTCAAGGTGAACCATGTCAAGCCCGGCAAGGGCGGCGCCTTTGCCCAGGTCGAGCTGAAGAACCTGCGCGACGGCCGCAAGCTGAACGAGCGCTTCCGGTCCGAGGACAAGGTCGAGGTGGTCAAACTGGAACGCAAGGATCAACAGTTTCTTTACGAAGCCGATTCCATGCTGACCTTCATGGATTCGGAAACCTTCGAGCAGATCGAACTGCCCGCCGATCTGTTGGGCGACCGCCGCCCGTTCCTGCAAGACGGCATGACCGTCACCATCGAATACTACGGCGACGAGGCGCTCAATGTCGCGCTGCCGCCCAAGGTCGTCTGCAAGATCATCGAAACCGAGCCGGTCGTCAAAGGCCAGACCGCCGCCAACAGCTTCAAGCCGGCAGTCCTGGACAACGGCCTGCGCATCATGGTGCCGCCCTTCGTCGCCCAGGACGAGGATATCGTCGTCCACACCGAGACCTTCGAGTATTCCGAAAGGGCCTGACCCATGCGTGCGGTCGCGGTTGCCGTTCTGTTGTCCCTGGCCGGGTGCACCGGCGCAGGTGCGGGCCCCGAAGGGGACTGGCGGGTGGTCGAACTGGATGGCACGGCCATCGCTCCCGCGGACGGGGTGACGCTGGCGCTGGCCGATGGTCAGGCCACGGGCCGCTCAGGGTGCAACCGGTTCACCGGGGGGTATGCGCTGGGCTCAGGGTTCACCTTTGGCCCGCTGGCCGCGACCCGCATGGCCTGTTTCGGCCGCGCGGCCGAGCTGGAAACGCTGTTCAACCGCGTCACGGGGCAGGTCGATGGCTGGCGCCGCGAAGACGCGGCTTTGGTGCTGATGGCGGGCGCGCGGCCCGTCCTGCGCGCGGTTCCCGCGGAATCCCGGTAACGTTCGGCCCCGGTCCCGCGTATCGGAAAGCACAGCCGAATTCGGGGGATCCCATGCTCGACCGATACCTGCGCCCGCTCATCGACCCGCCGCTCGACCGTCTGGGGCGGGCGCTGGCCGGGCTCGGCATCGGCGCGAACGCGGTAACGGCGCTGGGTTTGGCGCTGGGACTGGGCGCCGCGCTGGCAGTGGCGCTGGGCGCGTTCGGCGTGGCGCTGGCCCTGATGTTGGCCTCGCGGCTGGCGGACGGGCTGGACGGCGCAGTCGCGCGCGCGACCCGGCCCAGCGATTTTGGCGGGGTCTTCGACATCGCCGCCGATTTCGTGTTCTATGCGGCGCTTCCCCTGGCCTTTGTCTGGGCCGACCCCGTCGCGAACGGGCTGGCCGGTGCCGCGCTGATCGCCGGTTTCTACGTCAATGCCGCCAGCTTCCTGGGGTATGCCATCCTGGCGGCCAAGCAGGGCCGCACGACGCGCGCGCGCGGCCAGAAATCCTGGTATCACGCCGGAGGGTTGATGGAAGGCACGGAAACCATCGCCTTTTTCGCCGCGTTCTGCCTGTGGCCCGGGGTCTTTCCGGCGCTGGCCTGGGTCTTTGCCGCGCTCTGCCTGCTGACCGCGACGGCCCGACTGGCCCAGATGCACCAGACTTTCGACTGAGGGCGACGCGCCGGGCCCAAGGCCGGTGCCGATGGCGATCCCGGGAGGACTCGAACCCCCAACCCCCTGATTAGAAGTCAGGTGCTCTATCCGGTTGAGCTACGGGACCGCTGGCGCCGTTCATGGGCCAGCGCGCGGGTTCCGTCAAGGCGTGAGCGGCAGATCGGCCAACGTGCGGGCCAGAAGCGCCAGGTTGTCGGGTTCGGAAAAGCGGTGATCGGCGCCTTTCACCAGCGACAGGGTCAGATCCGGGCTGTCGGCGTGTTCGAACAGCCTGAGCGCCACCGATACCGGCACGTCGGTGTCGTTCGACCCTTGCAGCAGCCGCACCGGGAACGGCAGGGGCAGGGGGCTGCGCAACACCAGGCGGGTGCGGCCGTCCTCGATCAGGCGGCGCGTGATGCGATAGGGGGCGTCGTCATACTCGGACGGCAGATCGACGACACCGTCGGCGTCCAGACGGGCGCGCTGATCGTCGGAAAAGTCGGACCACAGGCCGTCCTCGGTGAAATCGGGCGCCGCGGCGATGCCGACCAGCGCCGCCACCCGGTCGGGCATCGCGCGCGCCACCAGCAGTGCGATCCATCCGCCCATGGACGAGCCCACCAAGACCTGGGGCCCATCGGTCAGCGCGCGGATCGCCTCCATGGCGTCCTGGGACCAGTCGCCGATGCAACCGTCGAGGAAATCGCCGCTGGACTGCCCGTGGCCCGAATAGTCGAAGCGCAGGAAGGCCCGGCCCCGGTCCCGGGCCCAGTGTTCCAGGAATTGCGCCTTGGTGCCCGTCATGTCGGATTTGAAGCCGCCCAGGAACACCACGCCCGGCCCGGTGCCCGGCGTCCGGACATAGGCGATGCGGCGGCCTTGCGGGGTCGTCAGGACCTGCGTCAACGGAACGGCACCCCCATCGTGCCCGCGCCGCGCCGGTCGGCGGGGTCGGCCCAGGTGGCGGGGTCGCAGATCAGCGCGGCCAGTGCATTGGCGCCGGCTTCCAGCATCCTCTCGCCCTTTTCGGCGGTGGCGCGGCTGGCATTCCCGGCCATGCCGTTGCCGGTGATATGCGGGAAGGGACGCCAACGATAGGCGGTCTTGCCGGCCTTGAGGAACCCTGCGCCGTCCATCCCGTCGATGACCGAGGCCAGGTCCGAGGTGTCCACCAGATCCGGTTCGCAGGCCAGCATCATCGAGGTCTCGGCCTCGCCGCCATGCATCACGCCGGGCTGGTCCTGGCAATGCTGCGCCAGATCCTCGCCGGCCTCGGCGACATAGGTGGCGCCGACCAGAACGGCGTCGATCTGCGAGCCCAGCTCGTCGCAGATCTGCTGCATGGCGACCATGTTGCCGCCGTGCGAGTTGGAAATCAGGATGTGCCGAAATCCGTGCCGGGTGATCGACACGATCAGGTCATGCAGCACGGCGCGAAACGTCGCGTGGCTCAGCGTCAGCGTGCCACCAAAGGGCATGTGATGTTCGCTGAGGCCCGACCAGACGACCGGCGCGACGACCACGGGGCGCGTGGCGCAAGCCTTGCGCGCGGCGCGCATGTTGACTTCGTAACCAAGGCGCGTGTCGGTCATGGTCGGCAGATGGGGGCCGTGCTGCTCGATCGAGGCGATTGGCAGGATCACCACCGCATCCTGGGCGGCCAGCGCGCGCAGTTCGTGCGCCTTGAGGCGGGACCAGTCGGTTTCTTGCATCGGGGGCCTCCTGTCTGTGCGGGGTCATGATGCACGGGTCAGGCGAAAGGGCAAGCCGGCGTCACAGGCTTTGCGCCAGCACGCGGCTGATGGTGGTCAGGCTTTGCCCCGACTGCGCGCGCCAGGTGTCAAACGCCGCCTGCACCTGCGCCCAGGCCTTTTTCGAGGTCGGTGCCTTGTCGATGACGCCTTCGGCCACCAGCCGGGCGGTCACGTCCTGCGACAGGACAAAGCCGTCCTTGCCCATCTGCCGCAGCATGTAGGGGCCGGTCGCGCCGCCCAGTCGCGCGCCTTGGGACTGCAACCATTGGATCAGGCCGGCGTAATCCTCGGCCGGCCAGTCGCCGATGCGGCGGCCGAAACTGCCCGACTCGGCGCTGACCCGACGGATGAAGTGCGCGTTGTCCAGGATCGCGCGCAGCTTGGGCGGGCTGCGGATGACGCGCGTGTCCGCGCACAGGTCGTAGAACCAGTCCTCGGGCTGAAAGGTCACGAAGCCGATGTCGAAGCCGTGAAACGCGGCCTCGATCCCGGGCCATTTGGTATCGACCACCTTCCAGCTGATCCCCGCCTGCAAGATGCCGCGCGCCATCTGCGCCAGCCACCGCGTATCGGGGATCGCGGCCAGCGCGTCGGCCCCCAGCGGCACGGGGATGTCCTTCAGCACCGCCTCGACGCTGCCCTTGCGGCTGGCGGCGATGGCCAGGATCTCGTCATAGCTGCGCATGGTCTCTCTCCGGATTTGCGCCGATCCTGCGCGCCTGCGCGCCGATTGACAAGCGGCGCGCGACGGTTCATGCAGGCGCCGACAGACCCGCAACCGGGCGCTCCGTGGGCGCCAGAACGACGAGGAGCTTGGCCGATGAGCCAGATTTCCCTGAAATTCCCTGATGGTAACACGCGCCAGTATGACGCCGGCGTGACCCCCGCGCAGGTCGCGCAATCCATCGCACCGTCGCTGGCCAAGGCCGCGATTTCGGCGCAGGTGAACGGCCAGCACTGGGACCTGCAATGGCCCATCCAGGGCGATGCGACGATCTCGTTGAACACGATGAAGGACGACGGCCCGGCGCTGGAACTGATCCGTCACGATCTAGCGCATGTCATGGCCCGCGCGGTGCAGGAAATCTGGCCCGACACCAAGGTCACCATCGGCCCGGTGCGCGATTACGGCTGGTTCTATGACTTTGACCGGGCCGAGCCCTTCACGCCCGAGGACCTGGGCCAGATCGAGGCGCGGATGAAGCAGATCATCAACGCACGCGAACCGGTCAAGACCGAGGTCTGGTCCCGCGCCGACGCGCTGGCCTATTACGAGCGCACGGGCGAACCCTACAAGGTCGAACTGGTCAACCGCATCCCGGCCGACCAGTCGATCCGCATGTATTGGCACGGGCCCTGGCAGGACCTGTGCCGCGGGCCGCACCTGCAACACACGGGGCAACTGCCGGCCGATGCGTTCAAGCTGACCCATGTCGCGGGGGCCTATTGGCTGGGCGACAGCACGCGGCCGATGCTGCAACGCATCTATGGCGTGGCGTTCAAGTCGCGCGACGACCTGAAGGCGCACATGACCATGCTCGAGGAGGCCGCCAAGCGCGACCACCGCAAGCTGGGCCGCGAGATGGACCTGTTCCACATGCAGGAGGAGGCGCCGGGCCAGGTGTTCTGGCACGCGAACGGCTGGACGATCTACACGCAGCTTCAGGACTACATGCGCCGCAAGCAGCGCGCCGGCGGCTATGTCGAGGTGAACACGCCGCAGGTCGTGAACCGCAAGCTCTGGGAGGCCTCGGGTCACTGGGAGAACTACCGCGAGAACATGTTCATCGTCGAGGTGGACGAGGAAGGCGCCAAGGAAAAGGTCGTCAACGCGCTGAAACCGATGAACTGCCCCTGCCATGTGCAGATATTCAACCACGGCATCAAGAGTTATCGCGACCTGCCGCTGCGGATGGCGGAATTCGGCTCGTGCGCGCGCTACGAACCCTCGGGCGCGCTGCACGGGATCATGCGGGTGCGCGGCTTCACCCAGGACGACGCGCATATCTTTGCCACCGAAGAGCAGATCGAAAGCGAAGCGAAGCGGTTCATCGAATTCCTGGCCGATGTCTATGCGCAGCTCGGCTTTGACACGTGGCGCATCAAGCTGTCGACGCGGCCCGAGAAGCGCATCGGCACCGAGGAAAGCTGGGATCACGCCGAGGCGGCCCTGGCCAACGCGGTGACCGCGGCGGGTCACGCCTATGAGCTGTTCGAAGGCGAGGGGGCGTTTTACGGGCCCAAGCTGGAGTTCGTTCTGACCGACGCCATCGGCCGCGACTGGCAATGCGGGACCTTCCAGGTGGACCCGAACCTGCCCGAGCGGCTGGATGCGGAATATGTCGGGTCCGACGGGGCAAAGCACCGCCCGCTGATGCTGCACCGCGCCTGCCTGGGCTCGTTCGAACGCTTCATCGGCATCCTGATCGAGAACTACGCGGGCAAGCTGCCGATGTGGCTGGCGCCGAAGCAGGTGGTCGTGGCCTCGATCGTGTCCGAGGCGGACGCCTATGTGCGCGAGGTCGCCGCGGCGCTGACCGCCGCCGGCCTGCGGGTCGAGGCCGACACCCGCAACGAGAAGATCAACTACAAGGTCCGCGAGCATTCGCTGGCCAAGGTCCCGGTGATCCTGGCGGTGGGCGCGCGCGAGGTGGCCGAGCGCACGGTTTCGGTGCGCCGGCTGGGCGATACCCGCACCGAGACATGCGCGCTCGACGGTCTGGTGGCGGAGCTGACGGCCGAGGCCGTGGCGCCCGATCTGCGCTAGGGGGGCGGTTTCGCCCTCGGACGGCGGCCTTCCAGGCCGCAGCCCTCGGGCGACCCGGCGCGGCGCTGAAGCGCCGCGCGGGGGCGTTCCGCCCTCTTGCCGGCGTGTCGCCTTTGCGTCAGCCTTGGTGACGTCATGACCGCCCGCGCCGAACGCCTGCTTGCCGTGTTGCAGATCCTGCGCCGCCATCGTCAACCGGTGGCTGCGCAGCGCATCGCTGGCGAGACCGGCACCAGTCTGCGCACCGTCTATCGCGACATCGACGCCCTGCGCGCCCAGGGCGCGGCCATCGAGGGCGAGGCCGGGCTGGGCTATGTCCTGCGCCCCGGGTTCCTGCTGCCGCCGCTGATGTTCACCGAGGACGAGATCGAGGCCCTGGTTCTGGGCGCCCGTCTGGTTGCCAGCCGTGGCGACCCCACGCTGGCCGCCGCCGCCGCCGAAGCCGTGGCGCGGATCGGCGCGGTTTTGCCGGGGCGGCTGCGCGACCTGGCCGAGAGCGCGGCGCTGCTGGTGCCGACAGGCGCGCGGCGCGACGCGCCCCACATGGCCGCGCTCAGGCGCGCGATTCGCGCCGAGCGCAAGGTGGAGATCCGCTACCGCGACAAGTCCGGCACCGAGACACGGCGCGTGGTCTGGCCCTTTGCGATGGGGTTTTTCGACAGCGTGCAGGTTTTGGTCGCCTGGTGCGAGACCCGCCAGGCGGTGCGCCACTTTCGAGAGGACCGTATCGCCGACTGCGCGGTGCTCGAGCTGCGCTACCCGCAGCGGCGGGCGCGCCTGCTGCGCGACTGGGGCACGGCCGAGAAAATCCGCGCCGCGGGGGTGGCTGCTGACAGATCCTGACAGCCGGCGCTGGCACAAGCGGGCATCGCAACCAGGGAGATCCGCGATGCAAGACTGTCCGATGATGATCCATTATGTCCGCGACCCGGTCGCCAGCACCCGCTTCTATGCCGATGCGCTGGGCGTGCCGGTGATCCATGAAAGCGCCGATTTCGCCATGCTCGCGCTGGGGGCGGGGATGCGCCTGGGCCTGTGGCGGGCCGGCGCGGTCGCGCCCGCTGCGACCGGTTCGGCGGGCTGCGGCGAGCTTTGCGTGGCGTTGCCCGACGCGGCGGCGCTGGATGCGCTGCATGCCCGGCTTGCGGCGCAGGGCGCGCGGGTGACGCAGCCCCCCGCCGCGATGGGGTTCGGACGGGCGTTCACCGTCCTTGATCCGGACGGCCACCGGCTGCGCCCCTATGTTCCGGCGGCGCGATGAGCGGGCGGGCCTGGGTCGCCGTCGTCTCGGCCGATCATGTGCGGATCGGTCTGGCGGGGGGCTTCGTGCAGGTCTGCCATGGCAAGGCGGCGCCTCTGCGCCGCCTGAGCCCGGGCGACCGCGTGGCCTGCTATTCCCCGCGCGAGGCAATGCGGGCGGGTGCGCCGGTGCAGGCCTTCACCGCGCTGGGGCGGGTGCGCGAGGGCGCGCCCTACGCGGTGCCGATGGCGCCGGGGTTCGTGCCTTTCCGCCGCGATGTCCATTGGCTGAAGGCCGGGGTCGCGCCGATCCGGCCGCTGCTGGCGCAGCTCAGCTTCGGGGGCCCGAACTGGGGCTACCGGCTGCGCCTCGGGCTGTTCGCGGTGACCGAATGCGACATGGACCAGATCGCCCGGGCGATGGGAGCCGCCGACTGACGCGACAACCCCCTTGCCAGAACCGCGCCCGCCCCCGAGGATGCGCCGAGGGAGGACCCACAACATGAAATCACCGATTCTGATCCTTGCGGCGCTGGCTCTGGGCACCGGGGCCGCGCTGGCCGATCCTGTCGAGGGACGGTGGAGCACCCAGCCCGACGACAACGGCAACACCGGGGTGGTCGAGATCACCCAGTGCGGCAACCGCTTTTGCGGCACGCTGATCGAATCGCGCCACGCCGATGGAAGCACCTTCCAGTCGGAAAACGTCGGCCGACGCATCGTCTGGGACATGGAGCCGCGCGGAGATGGCGCCTATCGGGACGGCCAGATCTGGGCACCGGACCGCGACCAGACCTATCGCTCGCGCATGGATCTGCAGGGCAACCATCTGACCGTGGCGGGCTGTGTCCTGTTCATCTGCCGCGATCAGACCTGGACCCGCACCGACTGAATGCGCATCTTCCGGGTCGCCGCTTGGCGCACGGGCGGGCAAGGTAAGCCCCTGACAAGGTAAGGGAACCCGATGTCCGGCGCGGATTGGTCCAGACTGCTGCTGCTCTCGCTCTTGTGGGGCGGGTCGTTCTTTTTCGTGGGTGTCGCGGTGCCCGTTCTGCCGCCCTTCACGATCGTCCTGGCGCGGGTGGGCCTGGCGGCGCTGGTGCTGGGCGCGGCCTTGCCGCTGTTCGGCCTGCCCGTGCCCAGGGGGGCGGGACCCTGGGCGGCGCTGCTGGTGATGGGGGTGCTGAACAACCTGATCCCGTTCAGCCTGTTCGCGCTGGCGCAGGGGCAGATCTCGTCGGGGCTGGCGTCGATCCTGAACGCGACGACGCCGCTTTGGGGGGTGATCGTCGCGCATCTGGCGACCCGGGACGAACGCATGACCCCGGCGCGCGTGATCGGTGTGCTGGTCGGGTTCGCGGGCGTCGCGGTGATGATGGGGCCGGGTGTTCTGGGCGAAAGCGGCGGCCACTTGTGGGGGCAGATCGCCTGTCTGGGCGCGGCGCTGAGCTATGCGCTGGCGGGCGTCTGGGGACGGCGGTTCCGGGGCAGCGGCCTGCCGCCCCTGAGCGTCGCCTTCGGTCAATGTCTGAGCGCGGCGGTGCTGCTCGTGCCGGTCGTCGCCCTGCGCGAGGCCCCCTGGACCCTGCCGATGCCGGCGCCCCACGTGCTGTGGGCGCTGGTGGGGATGGCGGTGCTGTCCACCTCGTTCGCCTATGCGCTGTATTTCGGCCTGATCCAGAGCGCGGGCGCGGTCAACGCCTTTCTCGTCACCTTCCTGATCCCGGTGAGCGCGGTGGCGCTGGGCGTGGCCTTTCTGGGCGAGACGCTGCTCCCCCGTCAGGTCGCCGGCATGGGCCTGATCGCGCTGGGGCTCATGGTCATCGACGGGCGGCTGTGGCGACGGATCACAGGCCCAGGTAGCGGTGCTCGACCTCGGGTGTGATCGCGGCGGGCTCGCCGGTCCAGACGGTGCGCCCGCGTTCGAGGATCACACAGGCGTCGGCGATCGGCTTCAACTCGCTCAAGGTTTTGTCCACCACCAGGATCGACTGGCCGTCGCGCTTCAGCCGGGCGATGGCGGCCCAGATTTCCTTGCGGATCACGGGGGCCAGCCCCTCGGTTGCTTCGTCCAGAACCAGCAGGCGCGGGTTGGTCATCAGCGCGCGCCCGATCGCCAGCATCTGCTGTTCGCCGCCCGAAAGCGTGCGCGCCTGTTGCCCCGCCCGTTCGCCCAGACGCGGGAAAAACCCCTGCACGCGTTCCAGCGTCCAGGCGCCGGGACGCGCGGCGGCGATCAGGTTCTCGGTCACGGTGAGGGTGGCAAAGCAGCGCCGCCCCTCGGGCACCAGGCCGATGCCCAGACGCGCCGCGCGGTAGGACGGCAGGGCGGTGATGTCCTGCCCGTCAAAGCGCACGCGCCCCTTGTAGGGCGCCTGCATCCGGCACAAGGTGCGGATGGTCGTGGACTTGCCCATGCCGTTGCGCCCCATCAGCGCCACGCATTGGCCGGGTTGCACTGTCAGGTCCACGCCGAACAGCGCCTGCGAGGCGCCGTAAAACACCTCGATCCCGTCAACTTCGGCCAGTGGGGTCATGGTGTCTCCTCGCCCAGATAGGCCTCGCGCACCTGAGGGTCGTTGCGGATCTGATCGACCGAACCCGTCGCGATGACGCGCCCGTAGACCAGCACGCTGATCCGGTCGGCCAGGGCAAAGACCGCGTCCATGTCGTGTTCGACCAACAGGATCGGCGCCTGTTGCTTGAGCGCGCGCAGAAACTGCACCAGGGTGCCGACCCCTTCGGCCCCCATGCCGGCCATGGGTTCGTCCAGCAGGAAGCAGGCCGGTTCGAGGGCCAGCGCGACCGCGATCTCCAGCAGCCGCCGCTCGCCGTGGCTGAGTTCGGCCGAGGGCACGCTGGCGCGCCCGTCAAGCCCGACCCGGGCCAGGATCGACTGCGCGCCGGCGATCAGGCCCTTGTCGCGTTGCACGGGTTTCAGAAACCGGAACGGATGGCCCTGCCGCGCCTGAAGCGCCAGCATGACATTGCGCCGCGCCGAAAACTCGGGGATGAGCGAGGATATCTGGAACGTGCGCCCCAGCCCCATCCGCGCCCGCTGCGCGGTGCTGAGGCGCGTCACGTCGCGCCCGCGAAAGGCGATGGTGCCGCTGTCCGGCGCCAGCCGTCCGGCGATCTGCCCGATCAGCGTGGACTTGCCCGCGCCGTTCGGCCCGATCAGGGCGTGGATCTCGCCAGGTTCCAGGGTCAGCGACACGTCGTCGGTCGCCCTGAGCGCGCCAAAGCTCTTGGACAGGTGCGAGAGGGTCAGGACCGGCTCAGCCATGGCGCTCTCTCCCCGCGATCAGGCCGATCAGGCCGCCGCGCGCGAACAGCACGACGCCCAGCAGAACCAGGCCCAGCCACAGTTTCCAGTGTTCGGTCATGCCGCCGAAAGTGACCTCGAATCCGACCAGGATCGCCGCCCCCGCGACCGGCCCGAAAATCCGGCCGACGCCGCCCAGGATGATGATGACGATGAGTTCGCCAGACATCGGCCAGGCCAGCATCGACGGGCTGGTGAAGCGGCTGAGATCGGCCATCAGCGCCCCCGCCAGTCCGGTGATCGCCCCCGACAGCGCAAAGGCTGCCAGTTGCACGCCAAAGGGGTTGATGCCGACCGCGGCCGCGCGATCGGGGTTCTGGCGGATCGCCATCAGCGCCGCGCCAAAGCGCGAGGCGCGGATCAGTGCGAACAGGCCGACACCGGCCATCAGCAGGCCCCAGCAGATCACGAACAGGTCCCACGGCCGCATCGTGTTCAGGCCGGGAAAACGATTGCGAACATAGATCGGAAGGCCGTCCTCGCCGCCATAGGCCGGCCACGAGACGGCGAAATAATAGACCATCTGCGCAAAGGCCAGCGTGATCATGATGAAGAAGATGCCCTCGGTCCGCAGGCTCAGGGCCCCGATGAGCGCCGCGACCGCGCCGGCGACCAGCATCGCCACGGGCCAGATCACCAGCATCTGGTTCGATCCGGGCAGACCCAGGATCGGCGCGCCACTGCCCGCGTGTTGCGCCAGGATGCCGGCGACGTAGCCGCCCAGCCCGAAGAACGCCGCATGGCCAAAGGACACCATCCCGCCGAGGCCCAGCGCGATGTTCAGCCCCACGCCGGCCAGCGCCAGCACGGCGATGCGGGTGCACAGCGTGATGGTGAACGGCTCGCCGGCCCAGAGCGCCCAGATCGGCACGGCCAGCAATCCCAGGGCCAGCACCGCGTTGACGGCGTATTCGCGATGGTGGTTACGCATGGGCGGGGAACAACCCTTGGGGGCGCAGGATCAGGACCAGCGCCATGAGCAGATAGATCAGCATCGACGCCAGCGCCGCGCCGATCACCGTCGCCTGCGAGGGGTCCAGGAACAGGCCAAAGGCGCGCGGCAGCAGGAAGCGGCCCATCGTGTCGATGATGCCGACCATCAGCGCGCCGACCATGGCGCCCTTGATCGACCCGATGCCGCCGATGACGATCACGACAAAGGCCAGGATCAGCACCGGCTCGCCCATGCCGACCTGCACCGCCTGCACCGCGCCGACCAGCGCGCCCGCCAGCCCCGCCAGCCCCGCACCCAGCGCGAAGACAAGCGTGTAGAGGGCGCGGATATTCACCCCCAGCGCGGCAATCATCTCGCGGTCGTTTTCGCCCGCCCGGATGCGGATGCCCAGGCGGGTCCGGTTGATCAGCAGACTGAGCCCCAGCGCC
>Ga0116152_10001370_pt1 | contig 20144 bp, 18 predicted proteins | sample AD_UKC119_MetaG_FD_89894 | JGI IMG/M metagenome (GOLD analysis project Ga0116152, IMG submission 89894) | Active sludge microbial communities of municipal wastewater-treating anaerobic digesters from Hong Kong - AD_UKC119_MetaG | ecosystem: Engineered > Bioreactor > Anaerobic > Digestate...
ATTGAATTAGAGTGGTTTTTTATATACCCCTATTTATAATGAAAGATAAACAGTATTGAGAAACTTATTCTGTTGTTCTATGCAATTTAATTTAATAGATATTATTGATTAATCATTTTATCAAAGTTTATCTCTATCTCATCTCTATCCAAATGCTTTCGCCCTGCTGCATTGGTTAAATCTTTTTCAATTTGAGTGCTAACTGGACCTAGTGTTTCTTGGCCCCTAATATTATATAAAGGAAAATTTATTTCTCCGGGATTAAGTGCCCCTTGATAATCTTTATGATTAAAAGAAATAACATTAACTTTTTTACCCTTAATTATAATGGAAATTGCTAGTCCATATTCAAGATCAGGCATTCCCGCTTCTATCCTAAATTATTGTACTTTTGACATGACATTTCCTACTACACTCATAAAATCATTTTTTGAGAAATATTTTCCTTCATTGGTATATTGCGGTTCAGATATACGAGTTTCACTTATAAAACGGCCAGTGATAGTACCATCACACATTACTTTGGTTAAGTATGACCGTATCGGAAATTGACTTGAAGTTGATTGTTGAATGCCTTTTGCATAAATTCCACGAAGTGTAATTTCTGAAATGATATGTTTATCAAAATTAGCTTCCAAAGTGTGATAAAGATCGGATGATCTATTATTTAACCAAGTCATTTGATTACCTATAATTACTTTCTTAGTAAGTATAGAGCTAGTAAGTTCGTGGTTTATATTTTCCAATCCAACAGGCACTGCAAAGGCATTAACTCCCCAAATATTTTTTTTATGCGCTATGTTATGTGGCGACAATTGGAATGTTTTTATGTCTTTTTTAAATTCTGATAATGAACTTTTGAAGGCCTCCTCGACAGCTTCCATTCCGCGCTTTGTGGAAAGTGTTAAATCCTGGATTTCATACATGTTCATCTTTTCACAGTTTTCCCCACGCCTAATATAACATTCTTTATCAGTTTCAAGTCTGTGTGGAGCTAAATGAGATTTTGGAACTTTGATAACTATTGCCCCAGAATTCTTATCATCAAATAGAATTGGATGTATATTTAAAGATGGTATAGGTGGTGAAATACAATCTCTACATTGTTGCACAAGCTTGGCGGCAATTGTGTCACAATTCTGTATTGGACAAATTTCTTCTGGTATTCTGGTGTTGTCCGATATACCCAAAATAAGATACCCACCCTGAGAATTCGTAAATGCGACAATTTCAGAAAGTATCTCGTTTCGTGCATAATCACTTATTTTTTCAGAATTAGTTTCTTTCTTGCCATTTCTAGCTGGAAGCTCTCTCTTATATTCCAGTTGTTGATTTTCAGAGATCTTATCTGTGATAAGTTTTTCAAGATCTGCTTTTGTTAATTTATTTAATTCTTTTGAAAACAATGCGAAGCCCTAATTAATGTTTGACTAAAATAATCACTCAAAGTCATGTTTGAGTTTGTGGCTGTCGGTTTGTGTCACGGACTGGCGTTTGATCCAGACATATCGCTTCTTCCACAGCCCGCAGGCTCGTTTTTTCTTCTTCTCGTCAGCCGAAATCTGTCTGCCAAGACATTTACCGTTCTTGAGCCTGATGCAGTTTGTACATTTTACGCCAATTCGGCCGTTAATATAACCGAGTAAGGCCAATAGTGATTGCATTACTCTCCCCTTGCGTTACGGTTTTATCTATAACACAAAAGAGTCGCGTAATACATGGTTAATATGGCTCATGAGTGATCGCTGGTTATTGGTAACGGGCAAGCAGTTTCAAGACAATAAGATTGTCAGATCCGCTTGTCCGTTAAGAAATATAATTGATAAAAACATTATTTATCAATAAGTAATAAATTTTTCTTAAAGTAATTACTTAAGTGGTGAAAACATCGTCGGGCTTAAAAAGACCACCACTGGTGCGGAATCCAGGAGCTGACCGTCCTTATTTTTGCTTTCCTCGGCCACTTTTTTCCATTCCGGATCATCAAAAAATCCTTTCCAGGACTGCGCAGCACTTTCCCGGCTTTTATGTTTAAGAATGTAAACGAGCGTATTTGGCTGATCCATTGACACAAAATAGCCGACTGATTCCATGCCATGCTTGTTAAAAAGCGCCACTTCATAGTCATTAAAGCGGGTCAGAAGCGGTTCAAGCTTGCCTTCATGGGTATGATAGGTGCGAAGCTCATATACACCGCCCATAGTTTGTGCCTGTGCTGACGCGCTGTAAAAAGCTGCCAGCATGGTAAATATAGTGAATAATTTTATGAGTTTCATGGTTCTGGTCCCTCCTTTAATTTGGAATTCGTCCGATTGTTACACTTGACGGATAGTCGGCCGAATGAAGTATCTTATGGGTTGCTTTGACATAATCTTCGTCCTTGGCCTGATAAATATTCATGAATTTCTGCGGGTTACGGTCGGCCAGCGGGAACCATGAACTTTGCACCTGGATCATGATCCGGTGGCCCTGTTTGAATGTGTGTGAAATATCGGGCATTTTATATTTGATATTGGTGACTTCGCCGGGCACAAAAGCTTCCGGTTTATCAAAGCCGTTTCGATATTTACCGCGGAAAATGTCCCCACGCACCAGCATCTGATAACCGCCCATCGGCACGTCCATATATTTATTGTCATGTTCCGGGAAATCATCCGGGAATACGTCAATAACCTTGACCACGAAATCGGCGTCTGTACCGGTTGTGGTGACAAATAGATCAGCATAAACCGGGCCGGAAAGCACCATATCTTCGGTTAAAATGTCTGACTGATAAACCATCACATCAGGACGACCGGCAACAAAGCGTTGATCTTCAACCATATATTCGCGCGAGCGGCCATTGGTAATGGCGCGGGTATAAGGCACCGGATTGGCCGGGTCACTGACATATTCATCAGCCCCGTCGGTTGCGGGCTTCATATTGGTCAGGCCGCCTTTATTCTGCAGATAAAAGGTCAGTGGCTTTGCGTTTGCAGGCGGCCATTGGTCATGTTTGCGCCATTCATTTTCACCACTGTAAAAGGCGAGCACCTCCGGTAAGTTCGCGTCACCCTCCCCCTTCAGATACTGATTGAAGAATTTAAGATCGATATTTTCCTTGTAATAGGTTGATGTTTTGACATCAAACGGCACATTGCCAAGGAAATTTCCGTCCGAGCGGACCCAGCCGCCATGAAACCACGGGCCACGCACAAGGGTATTGGTGGTTTTCGGGTTCTTTTCCTCAATGGAATGATAAATGGTGGTGCCACCATAGCTGTCTTCCGCGTCGTATGATCCGATAACGGTCATGACATTCGCGGTAATATTATGAAGATGCGGGGCAATAGCCCGGCTTTTCCAGTAGTCATCATAATCACTATGGGCCATCAGATCGTTCCAGAATGGGCTTTCGCCGTGGAAAATCTTGTCATTAACGTTTGAGAGCGCCCCCAGTTCCAGGAAGAAACGGTAACTGTCATCATAAGAAAACTCAAAACGGTCGCGTTTGCTTTCCTTGGTCGGGTTTTTCGGGCCCTGGTCAAAGCCGCGGAAAAAACGGAAAGCATCAAGCAGGAAGAAAGCCCCATTATGGTGAAAATCATCACCGATGAAAATATCGCCCATCGGCGCCTGTGGTGACGCTGCCTTGATCGCAGGGTGAGTATCAATGATACTGGCGGCGGCATAAAATCCGGGATAGGAAATACCAAAAATGCCGACTTTTCCGTTATGGTTTTTAACATTTTTCAAGAGCCATTCCACGGTGTCATAGGTATCCGAGCTTTCATCATTCTCGGTGCCTTTTTTATTGTCATTATGGGGGGTCATGACCCGGTGGTCCCCTTCGGACATATTTTTACCGCGAACATCCTGATAAACGAAAATATATCCATCCTTGGCAAAGCGGTTATCACCACCATTGGGACCTAAATAATCGGGATAATTATTAACGCCGTATGGCTCCAGCGAATAAGGGGTTCTTTTCATCAGGATCGGATATTTTATACTGTCATCCTTCGGCGTATAGATGGATGTAAAAAGTCGCGTGCCATCACGCATGGGAATATAATATTCCTGTTTGGTATAATTGGCTTTAAGATCGTAATCGCCGTCAGAAGCCGCAGCGATATTGACATTTAACGTTACAACAGCAAATAGAATAATCAGTTTAAAATATTTTGGCATTTCCGCCCCCTACACTTTTAAAGTAAAGAACCCCATACGGCTGGTATGGGGTTTTTGTTTTTTTATTATACGTTTGGATCGCGTCTGAATTCGGCCCGGTCAATTTCCCCTTCCCAGGTGGCAACGGCGGTACAGACGGCAAGATCCCCGGTCACATTCACGGTTGTCCGGATCATGTCAAGCGGCCGGTCAAACGGCAGCAGAAAGCCGACAACGATCGCGGTCTGGTCAGCCGAAATACCCATCACACCAAGTACGCCAGCGAGCAGGAACAAGCTTGCTGACGGGACAGCGGCGGTACCGATGGAGGCGATAGTGGTGGTCAGGGCGATAAGCGCATAATCGCCTAACTGAAGATCAATGCCGAAGGACTGCGCGGTAAAGACGGCAACAACGCCAACATAAATGGCGGTGCCGTCCATATTTATTGTCGCGCCGAGGGGAATAACCGATGAAGCCACAGATGATTTAATGCCCAGGTTATCTTCGGCCACAGCAATGGTTACCGGCATTGTCGCGCTGCTGGACGATGTGGAAAAGGCAACCAGCTGTGCATCAATAATATCCTTAAAAAACCGTATCGCGGGCAGACCAAGCACAACACGGATTAATCCGCCATGGGTAAGGATGACATGAAGCAGACAACCGGCAATTATCGTGGCCGCCAGCGGCAACACATCAAGCAGGGCTGATGCCCCTTTGGTGCCGGCAACAGCGGCAATCAGGGCAAAGACGCCAAAGGGTGCCACTTCCATAATTAAATGGGTTATTTTCAGAACCACTTCCGCAGCACTGTCCATGACGGCGGCCACCGGTTTGGCCTTTTCTTCGGCCAGCATGATGCCTATGCCAAATATCAGGGCAAAGAAAATAACAGCAAGAATGTCGCCTTCCGCCAATGCGGCAACCGGATTGGAGGGGATAATATTCATCATCCGTTCACCCAGCGGCATGGCGGCTTCAAGATGCTGTGGATCGCCGCCAGTGATGGAAACCCCATTGCCGGGCTGTATTATCGCGGCCAGGAAAAGGCCAATAGTAATGGCAATTGCTGTCGTTCCCAGATAGAGGGCCATTGTCTTGATACCGATTGAGCCGAGCTTCTTAGGGCTGCCCATGGCAACAACGCCGGACACAAGGGTTACAAAAATGAGCGGCACAACAATCATTCTGATCAGCTTTATGAAAACATCCCCTATCCATTTAATGTTTTCTGCTGCATCACCAATCAGGGTTCCAACAATCACACCCAGGATGAGCGCGATAAGAATTCTTTTCCAAAGTTTGGTTTCAAACCACTTTCTTAACATTTCCTACTCCGCTATACATTTTTTAATTATTACCTGATTAAAGACTATATCGCAGAATTTTAAAAGAGGTAATATTTTTTTCTGGCGACCAATTTACGCATCAAACCCTTTATTCTTTCCATACATGAGACGATCAATCAGGGCGGCCCCGACCAGATCACCCCAAACATTAAGAGTGGTTCTTGCCCGGTCAAGTATCCAGTCAACCGCCAGGATCAGACCAAAGCCTTCGGCCGGAATACCAACCACGGAAAAAAGCATCAATGTCATAACATGGCCGCCCTGTGGGATACCGGCCGAGCCAATCGCGGCCATCGCGGCGGTCAGAGCAATGAGGAAATGATCACCAAAGCCAATATCAATATTATAAACCTGTGCCAGAAAAATGGTGGCGACCCCCTGATATAAGGCGGTGCCATTCATATTGACCGTGCTGCCAAGCGGAATGACAAGGCGGATGGGTTCCCGTGCCAGACCGCTATTTTTCGCGCAGTCCATTGATAATGGCACTGTTGCCGATGAACTTGATGTGCTCATTGCGGTAATTAGTGCCGGAATCATGTTTCGCAAATAGGCCAGCCCCCGCCCACTCAATAGATAAAGCAGCATAAAAAGCAGCATTGACTGAATGATCAGACCAACAAAAACGGTTCCCATATATGAGCCAACAGCATTGAAGGTCGCAATAACCGCATCGCCGCCACCCGCTTCAGCAATCGGCGTCGACACTAAGGCAAAAACACCAAATGGAGAAAGAAACATCACCCAGCCCACGATCACCATCATAATGTTATTTAGGCTTTCAAAAAAGTCAGTGACCAGTCGTCCCTTTTCACCAACCACGGTCAATGCCGCGCCGAAAATCATCGAAAACACAATCAGGGGTAAAATTTCAAAATTGGTTGCGGATGCGACAATATTGGGAGAAATGAGTGAGAGCAGCACATCACCCATGCTGACGGACTGATTTATATTCACTTCTGCAGTAGCAGACGTCAGATGAAAATCCTGCCCCGGGTTTAAAATTTCCGTAAGTATCATGCCAACTGTCGCTGAAATCATCATTGTCGCCATGAAATAGATCAGTGTTGCCGACCCCGGTTTCCCAAGTTTTCGAATATCCCCAAGCGAAGATATTCCGGAAATGATCGCGGCAATGATCAACGGCACCACCACCATTTTAAGGGCATTGAGGAAAAGCGTGCCCATCCAGGAAAATTTTAGTGCAAATGGCCCCATAAACCATCCGGCCAGGACCCCTAATATAACGGCAACGATCACCGCATATAATATAATGAGCGCGTGGCGCTTTGTCACAATCTCTCTCCCCTTCAACGTATTTGGACTGTTTTATTTTGTTATCGTCCAAATTTATGTTGTACCTTTTGTAGCATCTTTTGTAAAAGAGATGGAAATATTATTAAAGGGTAGCTTCAAAATGTTTGTACTGATCGATAATTATGACAGTTTCACATATAATCTTTACCATTACCTTGGCGAAATTGGCGCAGTGGTTGAAGTTTACCGAAATGATGAAATAACTGTTGAACAGCTAAGAGCAAAAAATGCGGATGGTATAATTCTTTCCCCCGGTCCCTGTACACCCGATGATGCGGGTATCTGCATGGAAATTATCGAGAAAATGGGGATGGACACACCAATACTTGGCGTATGTCTTGGTCACCAGTCAATCGGTCAGGTCTATGGCGGCAAGGTGATCCGCGCCCCTTATCTTATGCATGGCAAGGTTAGTAAAATTTTTCATCAGGGAAAAACCCTGTTCAGTGGCCTTGAAAGCCCGTTTGATGCGACACGCTATCATTCACTGATTGTTGAACGGGAAAGCCTGCCGGCAGACCTTGAAATTACGGCTGAAACCGAAGACGGCATTATTATGGGCCTAAGCCATGTTAAATTTCCTGTGCATGGTGTTCAGTTTCATCCGGAAAGCATCGCGTCCCAGCATGGCCACGATATATTGCGCAATTTTATTGAAATTGCGGATCATTTTAATCGGAAGGCCGCTTAATGACGCTTGATTTCAAACATCTGATTGCCCGCCTTGCTGACGGTGAAATCTTAAGCCGCAGCGAAGCCCGTGATGCGTTTGATTATATGATGAACGGCGATGCCACCGGGCCACAGATCGGCGCTTTTCTTATGGCACTTCGGGTGCGCGGTGAAAGTATCGATGAAATTACCGGTGCCGTTGAAGCCATGCGCAGCAAAGCACTGACCATCAAAGCGCCTGATGGCGCGGTTGATACCTGTGGCACTGGGGGGGATACAGCAGGCACCTATAATATTTCAACGGCGGCGGCGATAGTCCTGGCCGCTTGCGGGGTTCCGGTGGCAAAGCACGGTAACCGTGCCGTATCCTCAAAATCAGGGAGCGCCGATGTTTTGGAAACCCTTGGCATTAATATTGATGCCGATATGACCATCGTCAAACGCTGCCTTGATGAGCTGGGGATCAGTTTTTTAATGGCAACCCGCCATCACAGTGCGGCCCGTCATGTTGGTCCGGCCCGTGCCTCGCTTGGCACGCGGACAATATTTAATCTGATCGGGCCGCTTTCAAACCCGGCGGAAACCAAATATCAGGTGATCGGCGTTTTTGATAAAAAATGGGCACGACCAATGGCTGAGGTTCTCGGCCGGTTGGGTAGTGAGCGGGTCTGGGTGGTAACCGGGTCTGATGGTCTGGATGAAATTACCATTACCGGGGAAACTTATGTTGCGGAATATAAGGATGGCAAGGTTACGGAATTCACCATAAGCCCCGAGGATGCGGGACTAAGCCGCGCGAAAATGTCTGAAATTCAGGGTCGTGATGCCGACTATAATGCTGCTGCAATTTTAGATCTGATGAATGGTAAGAAAAGTGCCTATCGCGATATTGTGCTTATCAATACGGCGGCCGCGCTGCTTGTCAGCGGCAAGGCAAAAGATTTAAAAGAAGGCGCAGAGATTGCGGCAACAGCCATTGACAGCGGCAAAGCAAAGGAAACGCTTGAGAAATGGATTGAGCTTTCAAATGAAGAGCCGCCAGCCCCCGTTGAAGAAGCGGAAGATGCCTGATCCCATGACAGATATATTAAGCAAAATCGCCACCACAACACGTGAGCACGTTAAAAGCTGCAAAAAGAAACAATCGCTTGTTGATCTTGAAGCAGCGGCAAAGGAAGCGTCCCCCGTCCGCGGGTTTCGTGATCATCTGCTGCGATCTGAACAAAACGGAAAATTTGGCCTTATCGCAGAAATTAAAAAGGCCAGCCCCAGTAAAGGACTGATCCGGGAGGATTTTGACCCGCCTGCGCTGGCAAAAGCTTATACCGCTGGCGGGGCCAGTTGTTTAAGTGTGCTGACCGATCAGCCTTATTTTATGGGATCAGATGATTATCTGGTGGCGGCGCGGGCCGAAACGCCCCTTCCCGTACTGCGCAAGGATTTTATGGTTGATCCCTATCAGATTGTCGAGGCCCGCGCCTTGGGCGCTGATTGCATTTTGCTTATTCTGGCGATGATTGATGACCATCTTGCCTCTGAGCTGGAGGATGCGGCACGGCATTACAATCTTGATGTATTGGTTGAAGTTCATGATGCTAACGAATTGGAAAGAGGGCATAAATTAAAATCTCAACTCTTAGGAATTAACAACCGGAATTTAAAAACATTTGACGTATCTCTTGATACGACAATTGAACTTTCAAAGCTGTCCGATAAAAACCGTACTCTGGTCAGTGAAAGTGGACTTTTTACCCATGATGACCTTATAATGATCCGGGAAAAATGCGGCATAAACAGTTTCCTGATCGGTGAATCACTGATGCGGCAGCAGGATGTGGAAAAAGCGACCCGGAAACTTCTTTTTAATGAATAAGACAGTCATACCGGGTTTATATAGGATAAAAACATGTCAGAACTAACCCATTTGGATAAACAGGGCCGGGCAAGCATGGTTGATGTTTCGGAAAAGGCGGAAACAAAACGTATTGCCACCGCCAAAGGCCGGATTTATATGGCGGCAGAAACACTGTCCCTTATTGAAGCGGGCGGCGTTAAAAAAGGCGATGTTTTTACCGTGGCCCGTCTTGCCGGGATTATGGCCGCCAAGAAAACAGCCGACCTTATCCCGTTATGCCATCCCCTACCGATCCAGAATGTCAAAGTGGAGCTTAGCGCCAATCAGGATGAGGGCTGCGTTGATATTGAAGCGACAGCAAGCCTTTTTGGTCGCACCGGCATTGAAATGGAGGCGCTGGCCGCTGTTTCTGTTGCCGCACTGGCCATCTATGACATGTGTAAGGCTGTTGATAAAGCGATGCGGATATCGGATATCCGCCTCACCCATAAATCCGGCGGGAAATCGGGAACTTATAATGCGGATTAAACTATTATGAGCCTTCTCCCCGTTCCTGATGCGCTGGCAATTATCCTGAATTCGGTCAAAACACTGCCCGCGGAAAAAATCAGCCTTCATGAGGCGTTAGGACGTGTCGTTGCCGAGGATATCCGTTCAAACCTGACCCAACCGCCCTTTGCCGCATCAGCTATGGATGGTTATGCCATAAGATTTGCCGACTGTGCCGACCCGATAAACGTTATTGGTGAATCAAAAGCGGGCGAACGCTTTGTGGGCCGGATTGGCCCCGGCGAAGCGGTGAGGATTTTTACGGGCGCCCCTATGGTTGATGGGGCCGATACTGTGGTTATTCAGGAAAATGTCCGTCGTCATGGGGATAGGATCACGGTCAATGAATGTAAAGCACCAGGCGCCAATATTCGCGCGGCCGGTGGTGATTTTAAGACGGGTGATTGTCTGATCAAGGCAAATACCATTATCGGCGCGCGTCAGATTGCTTTACTGGCAGCAGGCAATGTTGCTGAATTAATGGTTTATAAAAAGCCGAAAGTGGCCATTCTTTCGACCGGTGATGAGTTAATGGAGGTGGGATCGGAAATCAGCCCCGATAAAATCGTTAATTCCAATGTGCCAATGTTAATGGCACTGGTCGCGGAAAATGGCGGTGAACCTGTCAATCTTGGCACTGCAAAAGACACAATTGAAGACGTCAGAGCAAAAATTGCTCAGGTTAAGGATGTTGACATGTTTGTCAGTATCGGCGGCGTATCAGTTGGGGACTATGACCTTATCCAGACAGTATTAAAAGATGCGGGGTTAAAGGTCGCCTTCTGGAAAGTGGCGATGCAGCCGGGCAAACCGCTTGTTTATGGTGATTTTAACTCAATTCCCTACTTTGGTATGCCGGGAAACCCGGCCAGCGCTTTTGTCTGCTTTGTTAATTTTATGCTCCCTGCCCTGCAGAAGATGCAGGGAAAGAGGAGCGACGGTCATCAATTCAGCCATGCCCGTATTGAACATGAACTCGATGCTGGCGGCAGCAGGCAGAATTATATGCGCGCAAATTATCATGAAAACGAACGTGGTGAAAAATGGGTGAGTGTCCAAAAAAGCCAGGGCAGTGCAAATCTTTACCCTCTCGCCCATTCAAATTGTCTGCTCGTCCGTGAGATTGATGCCCCAGCTGCTGAAATTGGCGATCTGGTTAGAATATTGCTACTTGAATGAGAATTCATAAATGTTCTTATTTCGCCTTGACATGAGAATAAAAATAGAACATAAAAGAACATATAGAGCTTAATTTGCGAATTTAAATTGACTTCGGGAATTGAATTTAGGGGTTAAATAAGGGGACTGGGAGAAAACTTTATGCTGACCAAAAAACAACATACATTGCTAATGCTTATTCATGACCGTCTGAAGGAAGATGGGGTTGCACCTTCTTTTGAGGAAATGAAAATTGCACTTGATCTTAAATCAAAGTCAGGAATTCACAGGTTGATTAATGCGTTGGAGGAACGGGGGTTTCTTCGTCGACTTCCAAACCGGGCCCGCGCGCTTGAGGTTATCAAACTGCCAGAAGATGAAGAAACCGCCTCTAACAATAATATTTTCAAACCTGATTTTAGTGGCAAGTCCCAGGACACTGATCCGCAGACAGTTGAAATTCCCCTGCATGGTAAAATTGCCGCCGGTACACCGATTGAAGCGCTTGAACAATATGAAAATATTGCTGTTCCGGCAGGGTTGCTAGGCAGCGGCAGTTATTATGCCCTTGATGTGGATGGTGACAGTATGGTCGAAGCCGGTATCCTTGATGGGGACCGGGTGCTGATTGAACGCTGCGACAACGCGCATAATGGACAGATTGTTGTAGCGCTGGTTGATGAAGAGGAAGCGACCCTTAAAACATTAAGAAAACGGGGACCCGATATTGCGCTTGAACCATCAAACCGCGAATTTGAAACCCAGGTTTATCCTGCCAATCGTGTGCGGATACAGGGTCGTCTTGTCGGTCTGATCAGGCAGTATTGAGCGCTCTGATCAGGACGGAACGTTCCGGTGGGAAATGGAGTGTGGCATTGGTCCCTACCCCTATTTCGCTTTTTATACCCAGGGTGCCCTGAAACAGTTTGATAAATGCATCAACAAGCGGCAGCCCCAGTCCGGTTCCGGCAATTTCAGAATTTTTTACCTGCGCGGCGCGTCGAAACGGGATCATTGCCGTTCTTAAGTCATCCTGCGTCATGCCGATGCCATTATCAACTATTGAAATATCAATGCCGCCGCTGTTTCTTAGGCTTAGGATGACTTGGACATCATTATCTTCGGGTGAATATTTTATGGCATTTGAAAGAAGATTAGAAATCATCTGCCGCATTATCCGTTCATCGCCTTTCATGGTGATAATCTGTGGTAGCAGTTTCTCATGAATCCTTATTTTTCGATTTTTTGCTAGACCGCTTACTGCCTGCACACACGTTTCAATCACATATTTTACGTCAATTTCGCTTTCCGTGAAATCCTGTTCACCGGCCTCAATTTTAGAAAGATCAAGAAGATCATTGATAATGGCCAGCAGATGAATACCACTGGTATTGATCAGTTTTGCATATTCAATGAAATTGTCATCCACCCTTTCCGGTTTAATGCCGCTTTCACCGCAAAGAATACTGGAAAAGCCGATAATGGCATTAAGCGGGGTTCTAAGCTCATGGCTCATATTCTGCAGAAAAATACTTTTATGGGAACTTGCCTCTTCGGCTTTTTCCCGGGCTTCCTGAAGTTTTTGTTCTGATTTTTTTAATTCGGTAATATCTGTTGAAATGCCGACGATGGCTTTTTTGCCGCTGTCCTCATCTTTAATAACAAATTTATTGCTTTGAAAATAAAGATCATCATTCACTTTTTCACCGCCGCTATGATGATAACCGTTTAAAATCTTCTGATCAAGCGCCATGATCCGGTTTGCCAGATCTGGCGGAAACACATCCAGATCAGTTTTACCAATAAAATCCTCCACAGTTCGTCCGACAGATTTTGCCCCCTGCTCATTTATCATAATATATCTGCCCTGCTCATCTTTCACATAGATGGCATTTGGTGTCGCTTCAATGATTGCTTGTAGAAAATTTTTACTGAGATTAAGCAAATTCAAGTCCCTGATATTGTTTAAAACACCGCCTTATAATGAAGAAAGAGTATCCGTATTAGTTTAAAAAAATGTTAAATAAAGCTTGAATTAAATATATATATGGAGACTTACATTTTTCTGAATGCTGCTGTATTCTGGCTTTATTGATATTTATAAGGTTTTCTCATGGAATGGCGTGATCAGGGTGTTATTTTAAACAGTCGTAAATACGGCGAATATGATGCCATTATTGATGTTCTGACCCGTGAACGCGGGCGCCATACCGGCATTGTAAAGGGGGGCTTTGGAAGACGGCATCGGGGATCAATCCAGCTGGGAAATGAAGTGACTGTGACCTGGCGGGGACGTCTTGAAACACATTTGGGGACTTATTCTGTCGAGCTTGCAAAGGCTCGGGCAGCAACATTCCTTTATAATCCAGCAAAATTGGCAGCACTAAACAGCTGCTGCAGCCTTTTAAGTATAACGATTGCAGAAAATGAAGCGCATGAAACTCTACTAGATGGGCTTCTTGCCTTTCTTGATGCTTTGGAAGTTGCGGACAATGAGCTGGCGGAATGGGCACCACTTCTGATCCGCTGGGAAATTGGCCTGCTGACAGAACTGGGATTTGGCTTAAATCTGGATAGCTGTGCGGCCAGTGGCAGAACGGATGAGCTGATATATGTTTCCCCCAAATCCGGGCGCGCCGTCAGCCGTGAGGCGGGTGCCCCATACCATGATAAAATGCTGATGCTGCCGCCATTCTTAAAGGGAAACTCGGAAAATATTACGATAACGGATTTAAATCACGGATTGGCCCTGACTGAATTTTTTATGGAACGCCATATGCTTGGCCCACATTCCAAAAAAATTCCCCAGGCCCGCCGGATGCTACGGGATTATATTGTTTAGACATTTAATTTAAATTCCAGTATACAGACGCGTAATAAAGAAATTCAGGTGATATTATGGGTATTAGACCAGCAAATTCAATTAGACCGGAACGATCAGAACTGCTGATGCCGGCCGGAAATCTGCAGAAACTTAAAATGGCTGTGCTTTATGGTGCAGATGCCGTTTATCTTGGCACGCCGGATATGAGCCTTAGGACCAAGTCCGACTTTTCGCTGGAAGATGTGGTGGAAGGAATCGAATTTGCCCATAAACATGGTGTTCGTGTCTATCTGACCCTTAACCTGTTTTCCCATAACAAAGATGTGCCGAAACTGGAACAATATGTAAAAACCGTTCGCAAGGTAAAACCGGATGGGGTGATTATTGCTGATCCGGGCGTTTTTCAGTATGTCAAGGAAATGGCCCCTGAACTTGAGCTGCATATTTCGACACAGGCCAATATCTGTTCCTGGCTCAGTGTAAAATTCTGGGAAGAACAGGGCGCAAAACTTTGTGTGCTGGCCCGTGAAGTGTCCTTTGCCGAGCTTACCGAAATCAGGGAAAAATGCCCCGATATCAAGCTGGAAGCTTTTGTCCATGGGGCCATGTGCATGACCTATTCCGGGCGCTGCATGCTTTCGAACTTTATGTCAGAACGCGGGGCAAATCAGGGCAATTGCTCAAACAGCTGCCGCTGGAATTATAAAGTTCATATGCGCTTAAAAGACGGCACCATTCAGGATCTTGAACTGAATGAACATACCATTGATATGTTTGAATTCCTGCTTGAGGAAGGCGTCCGTGAAGGAGAGCTAATGCCCATTCAGGAAGATGAGCGCGGTTCTTATATCCTGAATTCAAAAGATCTGTGCCTTATGCCGAAGCTGGACCAGTATTTAAAGCTTGGTGTCGACAGCCTTAAAGTCGAGGGCCGTAATAAAAGCCAGTATTATGTGGCACTGGTTGCGCGCGCATACCGGATGGCGATTGATGATTATTATGCGGATCCGGAAAACTGGGACCCGAAAAAATATATGGAAGAACTGGATACGGTTCAGGGGCGTGGCTATACCCTCGCCTTCCATGAAGGGCGTCTGACCAATCATGCGCATAATTATGAAAATACATCAACCATGGCCGAATGGGAATTTGCAGGATTTATTTCCAAAGTTGAAGATGACGCCTTTTTGTTTGAGCCCAAAAACCGTATTGAAGCAGGTGATGTTCTTGAATTTATTTCGCCCTATAGCCGGGAAACAATGTTTTTGCGGATATATGAATTTTTTGATGTCAATAAGGGACAGACAGTAGAGGTTGTCAATGCGGGGCTAAAACCGCTGATCCGTATTCCGTTTTCATGGTTTGATCAGGAAAGTGAAGATCTTATCCGTCAGTTTCCCGAGCTTTCCGTGGTCAGAAAGGAACGCCCCCTCACCCAGGAACAATGGGACCGCCTTAAATTTGATAAGGAAGGAAGCAAAATTGAACAGGGGTTTGGCTCTGAAAAACGTTATTTCGAACTGCGTGACCGGCTTGTCGCCAGTACTGAAGACGCCAGAAAAGACCGTAAATTCAAAACCCCGCGCATCGGGGTTGAAGGCTGTTGCGGCCGTGGGTGCAATGGCTGCCTGATTTTCTGGAATGACCCGGCTTACGCAAAAGCCAGAGAGCTGATGAAGTCAAAAAAACAGGGCGAAATGCTGGCAAAAAATTCTCGTGGTAAAGCGGAAAGCGTCGCTGTTGCAGAATAGTGATTTTTCATCATTTTTTGACTTTAAACATGCGCGCATATTGTTATAGTAGCCGTTATGAACACGAAAATTTCTGAAGATATCATTTTAGACGCGCCCCTCGGTGATACCCTGGGGGATCGTTATCTGTCCTATGCCCTATCCACCATTATGTCGCGCTCCCTTCCCGATGTGCGCGACGGGTTAAAGCCGGTTCATCGCCGTCTGCTCTATGCAATGCGGCAATTAAAGCTTAATCCGGATACCGGATTTAAAAAATGTGCCCGCGTGGTTGGTGATGTGATCGGTAAATACCATCCACATGGCGACCAGTCGGTTTATGATGCTATGGTGCGCTTAAGCCAGGAATTTGCCGTGCGCTACCCGCTGGTGGACGGACAGGGGAATTTTGGCAATATTGACGGGGATAATGCCGCCGCAATGCGATATACCGAAGCGCGCATGACCGAAGTTGCCATGGCCCTGATGGAGGATCTTGACAAAGACACGGTAGATTTTCGCGAAACTTATGATGGCGAAGAAAAAGAGCCGGTCGTTATGCCCGCCAATTTTCCCAATCTTCTGGCGAATGGGGCCATGGGGATCGCGGTTGGTATGGCCACCAGTATTCCGCCCCATAATGTGGATGAAATCTGTTCAGCGCTTCTGCATCTGATTAAAACGCCCAACGCCGGTTTTGCCAAGCTTTGTGAATTTATTCAGGGACCGGATTTCCCGACCGGCGGGACCATTGTTGAACCGCATGAAAATATTGTCGAAGCATATAGCACCGGACGGGGAAGCTTCCGCATCCGTGCCAACTGGCATGTGGAAGATGCCGGTCGTGGTATGTATCAGATTATCATTACAGAAATTCCCTATCAGGTTCAGAAATCACGCCTGATCGAAAAAATTGCTGATCTTATTTATCAGAAAAAATTACCAATTCTTGGCGATGTGCTTGATGAAAGTTCTGAAGATATCCGTATCGTGATTGAACCAAAAAGCAGGACGGTTGATCCGGAATTGCTGATGGAAAGTCTTTATAAACTGACCGAGCTTGAAAGCCGCTTTTCGCTTAATATGAATGTGCTAGAAGGCGGAAGATTGCCGCGGGTCATGAATCTTCGTGAAGTGCTGCAGGCTTTTCTGGACCATCGTCAGGATGTGCTGATCCGCCGCTCAAAATTCAGGCTGGAAAAAATTGATCATCGTCTGGAAGTTCTTGGCGGTTATCTGATCGCCTTTCTTAATCTTGACGAAGTGATCCGTATCATCCGCGAAGAGGATGAGGTTAAACAATGCCTTATGGATACATTTAAGCTTACGGATATTCAGGCAGAAGCCATTCTGAATATGCGCCTGCGCTCCCTCCGCAAGCTTGAGGAAATGGAACTTCGTACGGAACATAAAGCGCTTGAGGAGGAAAAAGCCCATCTGCTCGCGCTTCTGGACAGTGAGGAAATGAGATGGCAGGAAATTGCCACCGATATTCGCTCTATCCGGGAACGGTTTGGCAAAAAAACCGTTCTGGGCGCTCGCCGCACTGAATTTTCTGATGCTCCTGAAGCAGCGATTATTCCGCTGGAAGCGATGATTGAAAAAGAACCGGTCACGGTAATTTGTTCCCGTATGGGCTGGATTCGTGCGATGAAAGGCCATGTGGAACTGGATGATGACAAAATTAAATATAAGGAAGGCGATGAAGGAAGGTTCGCTTTCCATTGTCAGACCACCGATAAAGTCCTGCTTTTTGCGTCAAACGGGCGTTTTTATACCCTTGGCGCCGATAAACTTCCCGGTGGCCGTGGTCACGGCGAACCGGTGCGTTTGATGATTGATCTTGAAAATGATGAAAAAATTGTTTCGCTCATTGTTTATAAACCTGACAGCAAGCTGATCATTGCGTCCGAAGCCGGGCGCGGCTTCATGGCGGACGCTGATAAAGTAATGGCCAGCACCCGAAACGGTAAGCAGGTCATGAATATCGAAGACGGCAAGAATAAAGCCGCCCTCGCCCGCATGATTGAACCGGGTCATGATCATGTTGCTATTGTCGGGCAGAACCGTAAACTGCTGATATTCCCGATTGACCAGATGCCCGAAATGACAAAGGGGCGCGGTGCCATTTTACAGAAATATAAAGGTGGCAGCCTTGGTGATGTGATTTCATTTAACATTGCCGAAGGACTTAGCTGGGAAATGCGTGGCGGTAAGGTCCGTAACGAAACAGACCTGACCCCCTGGATCGGTAAACGTGGTCAGGTTGGCCGCATGCCGCCACATGGCTTCCCGTCCAACAATAAATTTTCGCGCTAAGGATTTTAAGGGGGCATAAATGGTCACATTTCCACCTTTAAAATCGGTTTTCACCCATATTATCGCCCACGGGGAAAAGGTGGAACTCCAACTTCCCTCCATGAGCCATAAGAAGCAGTTTGTCGATTTCGTTAACCGCAACCGACATTTTCATGAACCCTGGGTCTATGTGCCCAGTGATCCGGCCTATTATGATCAGTATATCCGACGCATGAAAATGGGCAAAATGATCGGTTTTTTCATCTTTACCCGGAAAGATCAGCAATTTGCCGGGGTCGTTAATTTAAACAGCATTCGGCTAGACCCGTTCAGTTCCGCAAGTCTGGGTTATTATGCTGAAGAAAGCCTTTGCGGCAACGGATATATGAAAGAAGCCATCGGGCTCGTCCTTGGTCATGCATTTCAGAAAATCGGTCTTAACCGGGTCGAGGTCAATATTCAGCCGGGTAACAGTGCCTCAATAAGGCTGGTAAAGTCGATCGGGTTTGAAAAGGAAGGCTTTTCAAGAAAATATCTGCAAATTGGCAATGAATACAGGGACCATGAAAGATGGGCCTATCTTGCTGAGGATTTCTCATAAAAAAACACGGGCCAGAAATCTGACCCGTGTTCAATCAATAACTTAAACGGCTTTAATTAAGCAGCTTTTAAATTACAAGCTGATTGCTTGCCTTTTTCTTCTTGAACGTCATATTGAATTTTTTGACCTTCGTCGAGTGATGAAAGGTCTGATTGCTCAAGCGCTGTAATGTGAACAAAGACATCTTTGCCGCCATTTTCAGGCTCAATAAAGCCAAAACCTTTTGATGGATTAAACCATTTAATTGTACCAGTTGCCATTTTATTTCTCCTTATGCAAATATTGGTATGTTGTTCAATCTCAATAATGGGATCAAACAAATTGGTTTGATAAAGACTTACGTCTATTACCCTCTACTGAATCTAAAATATTTGGAAAGAGAAGTGGATGTTATTGGTAATGTATTAGTCAAACGTAGCTCCATAAACACTACTTTGAATTACAAGTCAATATAATTCGCAACTTTTTTTAGAAAAAAAGTATTTCTTATGGGACGGTATACCTTTTAGCAATGAACATACTTAGGGCTTTTGGCATCATTTTGTCCGATAATGGACAGTCAAATCTGTGCGAAACCGGACAGTGACTTTCTACGCCACTGATTTAAAAGCATTTTTTTATTGGCATATATCTTGCGTAATAAAAGACAGGCATTAAAATCATTTGATAAGGGGAAAATGGCAATGCTTGGAAACTATATAAAAGTAGCTTATCGGAACATTGTTAAGAACAGAATTTATACAGTAATTAATCTTCTTTCTCTTGCGATTGGCTTAAGTGTATTTTTATTCAGTTCCCTTTTTATTCATTATGAATATACCAATGATGTCTTTTTTCAAAAACATGACCGTATTTATACTCTTGGCTCAAAAATTAATGAAAATGCCAATATAGGCATTGATCAGGTCAATGCTGTCCCCTCCGCCATTACGCCTTTAATCAAAGCTGAACTGCCGGAAATAGAGGCAGTTTCACGAACAATCGTCCGAAAACTACTTTTTACCGTGGGTGGAGACGCTTTTTATCAGAAGGCAAGGTTTGCGGACGCTGCGCTTTTGCGGATATTTGACTTTGAGTATATTCAGGGCGATGAAACGGCACTGGATAACCCGACGGGAATAGTGATTACCGAAACGGCAGCAAAAAAATATTTTGGCGACAAAAACCCGATCGGCCATAGAATGATGATTAATCATAAAACGGATATGGTGGTTCGCGCCGTTATCAGAGATGTGCCCGCCAACAGCCAGTTTAATTCTTACTTTATTGAAAGAACGCCTTTTGAAATACTGTTGCCAATAGCGTCAATGGAATCAATTACGGGATTTCATCCTGACACGAACTGGGAAGATAGCTACCCGATTAATATGACGTATGTGCTGCTTCCTGAAAATTTGGATCAGGACTGGCTTAATAGCCAACTAAGGGGAATTTATGCGCGACATTACCCGGAACAGGCCAAAAGTTTTATAACGGGATTATTTGCCCTGCCTTTGGTTGAGGCCAATATTGCCACATGGCAACTGATTAATCTGCCGATATTTACGACAGTCAGGATATTGGGGCTTCTGGTGCTTTTGATTGCCTGCGTTAATTATATAAATCTTGCCACCGCCATGGCCATGAAACGTACCCGTGA
>Ga0116152_10001372_pt1 | contig 20111 bp, 15 predicted proteins | sample AD_UKC119_MetaG_FD_89894 | JGI IMG/M metagenome (GOLD analysis project Ga0116152, IMG submission 89894) | Active sludge microbial communities of municipal wastewater-treating anaerobic digesters from Hong Kong - AD_UKC119_MetaG | ecosystem: Engineered > Bioreactor > Anaerobic > Digestate...
TGTTTCAGGTCATGCAGCCCGAAGTTAAAATGAATGACATCCCATTTTGTTGTTCCCAGCCAACGTTTGATGTTTTGAACTCCTTTAGTAGTTCCTTCGCAGTTTTCAGGTTCGCCGTTATCGAGCATAGGGCGTTTTACATCAGCCAGATAACCCAACATGGTTTGAACATAGGGAGTGTAACCGATCGATATTGAATCGCCAAGGATCAATACTTCCCGAAGCCGGCCTGCGCCAAGTGTTAGTTCGGGTAGTATCACAGCCGAAGAGGCAACAATTGATGTTTTAATAAACTGACGTCTGTTTTCCATAATTTTAAGTTCAGAAATTTAAAAGCTTTCTCAGACCCGGAGCCACTGCCAGCACCATGCCGTTCTCGCCATTTTCAAGAAAGGTAATTTTGTCTGACAAAATTTGCTTTTCCTCTTCTGAAAATACGTTATCATCCTCAAACCGTTGCAGGAGTGACTGTGAAACTTCTGAAAAAACAGATGATATTTTAGCTACTTTTTCCAGCTGAGGACTATTAAAATGAGGTTTCAATTCATTATTCAATTGACTCCATTCGATGAGATAATCCATGATTGCTGTACGATTTATATCACTAGGATCAGAAATAAACTTATCGACTTGCTGATTGAATTTGCGTGCTTCGAAACTTTCCGGGCGGACGGCATCAACAACACCGTCAAGTTGTAAATCAGGAAGATACAAATTCTTTTCTTTCATGATTTTAGATAAACGTCCGTAGTATTTTACTTCTTCAAGCAAGCTCGTCAAACGTGTCAAAGCAGCCAGCCCTTCCGGGGCAATCAGGTTCTCAAGAATAGCATTCATTTGTTTTTGGTGTTGTGCCCCTCTTTTATCCAGAAAATCAGAGGTACTAAGAAGCCTTCGGTACATGTCTTCAGTGTTAGCAGTAAGTTCAGCAGGCGACCACAGTTTTTCGGCAATGGCAGCACTACTTGGCCAGACTCTTGATTCAACGTTGTTTTTGGAAACTGTTTCGGCCCACATAGCGGACTCACCTCCCAGTATTCTGGTTTGCTCTTCCGTAGTAAGAGGCTTGATGACTTCAATTTTAGGGAGTGTAGTTCCTGGCAATTCAGAACTTCCGACCAGCTTACCTGAACAATTAGAATTCATTAACATCATCGATATTTTGCCGTTTAAAGAATCAGCTTCCAAATTGGCTTCGAACTTTAATTTTCCCATTTGTGCTGTTAGTTCAAGTTTTAGCAAACCATTTTCAATTGTTCCTGATTTGAAAGCAACCAGGTTGTTCATCAATCCGAAGAAACCATAAACATTATTCGGATCCCGATCAAAAAGAACCATGTCGCCGTTAATCTGGTTAGAACCAAAATCGATTTTTATGTCATACATTTTCCAATGTGCAGAATCAGGTTCAATGTCAACTGCTCCGGGCAAAACCAGGGGGTCCACCTGGTAATAGTCATTTGCATGCAGCTTCAAATCGAGATACCAACCAGCAGATAATATTCCGCTTGCCCCGCTTTGTACAGCTTTAAAAAGACTTTTCTGATCGATCCATGATTGAGTGACAATATCACTGCCCAAATCAGTGTGCAGGATTTCCTGCCAACCTACCATCTTTTTACCATGTTTTTCAAGGATAGGTTGAACACGTTTATTAAAATATGCCTGGAGCGCATGGGCATCAGCCAGGTTGTGTTCGTGCATAAAGGTTTGGATTCTTTCATTGTTATCCCAGTATTTTGAATCCACTTCGTCGCCGCCTATGTGAAAATAAGGGTCAGGAAAAAGTGCTCCCATTTCTTCAATAAAGCGATCCAGAAATTCATACACTTTTTCGTTGGTGGGGTCTAGTGGAGGCGAGAACATTTCACCTCCTGTATTTTTCAAACTCATTTGTCGTTGGTCTGTTCCCAGTTCAGAATAAGCAATTTGCCAGCTTTTTGAATGCCCGGGAATATCAAATTCAGGAATAACACGAATCCCTCGTTCGGCAGCAAATGCAATTACTTCTTTTATTTCATCCTGAGTATAATATTTGCCATCAGAACCTTGTTCCTGAAGTCCGGGAAAGACAAAGCTTTCCACCCGAAATCCCTGATCATCGGATAAGTGCCAGTGAAACGTATTCATTTTTACTGCGGCCATGGCATCCAGAACCCGAAGTATAACATCCTTTGGCATCCAGTGACGTGAAACATCCATCATCAAACCACGCCAGCCAAATCGTGGCTGATCTTCCATTTTTAATTTAGAAATAACTGGTTCGTCTGATTGGGAACTGATTAGCTGAAGAATACTTTCCAAACCATGGTTGATGCCCCATTGAGTGTTGGCTTCCAGATTTATTTCGTCTCCAATATTAATGTTATATGATTCATCATCGCCCAGTGATGGAATATTACTTTTAGTAGGAGTCAGGCAAGAAATGTTCAACATGACTCCTTCAGCAGTTTCTTTTACCTGGTAAATCTCTTTTATTTGCTTTTTAAACCGCACAATTGATTTTTGAACAACATCATTGTTCCCTTTATACATTAGATCTAATCCATTCGAAAGATCCAATACACCACTTTTCATTTCGAGTTTGGCAGGAAGGGGCATCAGTGTAACAGCAGCTAAATCTTCTGCCGAAATTAGAGGTGCTTTGTAAATAAAAAAACGATAATAGATCCCGACAGAAATAATCAGAAGTGTAATTACTGCCAGAATACTTAATAAAATCTTTTTAAGCATGGTATTCGTTTTATAATAGCATAAAACTACAAAGGAAAATCGTTTTTTAAGGTGTTCTCTAAAAGGAAAGAGTAAGAAAAGAAAAACAAAATGACTTTAGGAAAATTAAAAAGTTTCAGAAGATATGGAAGGACTATAAAAGAAGAAATCCCGGCGTCCATTCCGGGATTTTAACTCTTCTCTAGTTGCGTTTTATCACAAATTAATTGGGTTTGCTGGTACAAATATAAAATTTGAACTATTGCTGATGTGAATGTTCAAACTGAAAACAAAGGTTATAATTTCTGAAATATTACTTCAAAAATTCTGATCATTATTAATTCATTGATATAGTGTGTGTTGTCTTCTGTGATTTGATGATATTTAGTTGCTGTTTTTATACTAAACGGATTTAATCTAAATTTTCTTAGAGGCTCAGGTAAACAAAATTCTTTTTCCGGATAATTTAATCCTCATAAATATTACCTATCGAAATCTGATTCCTTTTTTCAAACCAAAAGTGTAAACAACTGTTCCATAAAATTGTATAGCGGGAATAATTAAAAAAAGGGAACAGCGATTCATGAAAAATACCAATGCTTTAATCCATTCTACTTCACCTTATTTGTTGCAGCATGCACATAATCCGGTAAATTGGTTTCCGTGGAGCGATGAGGTTGTTCAGAAAGCCAAAAGGGAAGACAAGCTCATTCTGGTAAGTATCGGTTATGCGGCCTGTCATTGGTGCCACGTGATGGAACACGAATGTTTTGAAGATGAAGAAGTGGCAGCCACAATGAATAAACATTTTGTATCGGTTAAAGTTGACAGGGAAGAACGACCCGAAGTAGATCATTATTACATGAGCGCTGTTCAACTGATGATGCAGAACGGAGGGTGGCCTTTAAATGTGATTGCACTTCCTGATGGAAGGCCAATTTGGGGGGGAACTTATTTCCCGAAAGAAAGATGGATGGATAGCTTGAATGCAGTGGCTGAGTATTATAAAAATCACCGTGAAAAAACGCTGATCTATGCTTCTCAGTTGGAAGAAGGGATTAAGCGGATTAATCTGGATATTGAAATAAAAGAAGACTTTACTCTTGATTCAAAATTAATACAATCTGCAGTAGAATCCTGGAAAGCCCGGTTTGATATGCAGGAAGGCGGAAGGGTGGGGCAGCCCAAGTTTCCTATGCCGGTTAATTTGGAATTTTTGTTGAATTACGGAGTTTTGAAAGACGACAAACTCTGTCTCGACTTTGTGAAACTAACTTTGGAGAAGATGGCGCGAGGTGGAATATTTGATCAGATTGGTGGCGGTTTTGCGCGTTATTCTGTTGACGAAATTTGGAAAGTGCCGCATTTTGAAAAGATGCTCTACGATAACGGACAGCTGCTTAGTATTTACTCGAAGGCCTATCAACATTTTCGTGTTGAGGAGTTTAAATGTACAGTTTATGAGATTATCGATTTTCTGGAACGTGAAATGCTGGATTCCAGTGGAGCTTTTTATTCTTCTTTGGATGCCGACAGTGATGGGGAAGAAGGAAAGTTTTATGTGTGGCAGAAACCTGAACTTCGAATGATTTTACAGGAAGAGTATTCCCTCTTTTCTGAATTTTACAACCTCAATACAAGTGGTTTGTGGGAAAACAGAAATTATATTCTTACCCGTGGTTCGGATGACATTTTTGCCAAACGCCATAAATTAAGCAAGAATGAACTTCGGATTAAGGTTGGTAAATGGAAATATAAATTATTATCAGAGCGTTCAAAAAGGGTTCGTCCGGGTTTGGATGACAAAACGCTTACAAGCTGGAATGCTTTGGTTATCATTGGGTTGGTTGATGCTTATCGCGCTTTTGGTGAAGAACATTTTCTTCAACTGGCACTTCGGAATGCAAAGTTTATTTCTGAACAACTAGTTCAGAATTCAGGACAAATTTTTCATAACTGGAAAAATGGAAAGGCTACAATTGAAGGATTTCTGGAAGATTATGCTTTGGTGATTAAAGCCTGGCTTGCACTATATGAAGTAACCGGAGATGAAAAGTGGCTTCAATATGCACTTCAACTCAATGATTATGTGTTCAGACATTTTTATGATTCCAACAGCGGACTGTTTTATTTCACGGAAAAGGATGGAAATCAACTGGTAGGAAATCACTTTCAGAATGAAGACAATGTTATTCCTGCATCTAACTCGGTAATGGCCAATAATTTACATCAGCTTTATCTCATTCAGGGTAATCCCCGGTATCTGGAAATTGCAAAAAGGATGACTAAAGCGGTAGCCGGGCAGTTTCCAAAATATCCAATGGCTTATGCCAATTGGGGAAACCTTATGTTGAAATTGACAGAACCGTATTACGAGGTAGTAGTGACAGGTATCAATGCCAATCTGTTGCTTTCGGATTTACAAAATGGATTTTATCCTAATGTAATGTGGCTTCACAGCCAATCACAAAGCGAAGTTCCTTTGTTAAAAGACAGGTTTGTAATGGGCGATGACCTTATTTATGTTTGTTCGGATGGAAGTTGTCAACTTCCGGTAAAAACCGCTGAAGAAGCCTTAAAATTGTTACTAAGGTGAAACAAGTTGATTTCCTGATAATAGGACAGGGCCTGGCCGGAACTTTGCTCGCATTTGAAATGCTTGACCGTGGAATGTCTTTTCATCTTGTTTCTTCACCAAATAAAAGTCGTGCTTCTTTAGTAGCGGCCGGAATGGTCAATCCGTTGGTTTTTAAAAGACTAACCAAGAGTTGGATGGTTGATGAATTGTTGCCGGTGATGAAAAACCGATACCGCGAGTTGGAGAAACTACTGCAAGAGAACTTCTATTTTGAAAAGAATATTTTGAAACCACTTTCCAGTCAGGAATTACTCTTATGGGAAGAAAAGAAAGCAGATTCAGGATATCAAGATTACATTTATAAGATTTCAGAGAATGCTGTTATCGATGGGATAAGCAATGCTGGCTCTTTTGGAGAGGTGAGCGGGTCGGGTTACCTTAACTTATCCGCGTTTCTTCAGCGGGCAGAAAGTTATTTTCTTGAGAAAGAATTGCTAACAGAAGCAACGATAAATTATTCTGATTTAACCAACGAAAAGGGGCAATTTCATATTGGTGAAATAAGTGCGGATAAGATAGTTTTTTGTGAAGGATATCATCTGCATCAGAATCCGCTTTTCCGTTTTGTTAAAATGAATCCGGCCAAAGGCGAAGTTTTGCTCATTCATGCTCCATCGCTATCTGAAGAATATATTCTGAATAAGCAGGTTTTTGTCCTTCCGGTTGGTGAACACCGTTTTAAGGTTGGATCAACCTACGAATGGGACGATCTTTCTGAAAGCCCGACACAGCAGGGAAAAGAATTAATATTGCATAGATTGGAAAACTTAATCAAGGTTGATTATTCAATAGAAGATCACCTGGCGGGAGTTCGCCCGACTATCTCCGATCGTCGGCCTGTTATGGGGGCGCATCCCAAATATCCGAATATTTTCGTTTTTAATGGTCTGGGAACCAAAGGAGTGATGCTGGCACCACGATTTGCCAGGGAAATGTGCATGTATTTGATGGATGAAAATGATGGCTTGCGGGGTGAAATTAATGTTAACCGTTTTATATAGTTGACTGTTTTTTGTTTTCAAATTGTTAATTCTCAGATAGCTGCTTTTTTACCAATACTGATTGTCGTATTTTCATATCGCTTTATCAAAAATATAAATATGAAGTTATGAAACTTAAATTGTTGGTCGTCTTGCTTTTTACAATAAGTTTTTCTTTTGCTCAGAATCCGGGAACAGGCGAAAAGCCAGGGTTTATTATCAAAAATAGTGTTGAGCCTTTTTTGTTTTCAACCTCAACACTTACACCGGATAATTTGCCGTGGACTCTTAGTTACCTGGGAAGTTACGGGAATAACCTGAGTGATGGGTTTGGTTACAACGGAATAAACCAGCAAATTGGTGTGAAAGGTTATTTGGGGCATCGTTTTACGTTACTATCGTTTGTAGCTCTGGGTATTGGCGAGGATAATTCGGTGAATAGTGCCCAACGGGCAGAAATAATCCGGGATTTGATTGGTGGAAAGAAATCGAGAGGAATTCGTTTGGGGATTGGTACCGGTTTGAGTCGGGATTATGGTGGTGTATTTGCTTTGGTTGGACGAATTACGGCAACTTCAGAAGGCAAACGATTTAAAGTGGGGGGTAACTTGTTGTTGGAGAAAGCACTTTCGGTCGATGATCGTGATGAACTGGATGTGCTAACCAGTTTAGGAGTTCATTATAAAATTACTGAGCATTTTTTTGCAGGTGCCGAAGCTGTTGGTGAGGATTTGGAAGGACTGTGGGAAGAAGATGAGGCAGAAGGTGGCGCCAGGATCATGTTTGGTCCGTCTGTAAGTATTGTTCCTAATCGATCGAGATTTTCGTTTTCTCTTTCTGGTGGGCCGGCGCTTTATTTAACACGAAGTACGATTACAAATCCTGATGCCATTCGTGATTTGCCAGGAGAAAATGGTATGACAGTAAGGGCACGGGTAATTTTCGATATTTCAGGAAGCTAACGAATCCTAATAAAAAATCCCGGGATCTATTTCCCGGGATTTTTTACTTTAGTTACCTAATCCATTAGTTTCATTTGCAGGTAGCTAAACATCAAGGCGCTCATTTTTGCACGCTGTTCGTTGGTTGAGGCACCTGCATGTCCTCCTTCCGTGTTTTCAAAATAATATACTTTATAGCCCATGTTGCTCATTTTAGCAACCATTTTGCGGGCATGTCCCGGGTGTACACGGTCATCGCGCGTAGAAGTGTAGAAGAAAACTTCAGGATAATCCATCCCTTTTTTTACATTCTGGTAGGGCGAGTATTTGCTTATGTAGTCCCACTCTTCCGGAATATCAGGATTCCCGTATTCAGCCATCCAACTGGCACCTGCGAGTAACTTATTATACCGTTTCATGTCGAGAAGCGGAACGGCGCAAACTACTGCATTATACAAATCGGGACGTTGAGTAAATCCAACACCAACAAGTAAGCCTCCGTTACTTCCTCCGTAAATCCCCAGTTTCTTGGGATTGGTAATTTTTCGTGCCAGCAAATCTTCCGCAACCGCAAAATAATCATCGTAAATTCGTTGCCGGTTTTCTTTTAATCCGGCCTGGTGCCATTTGGGACCAAATTCGCCACCACCCCTGAGATTGGCAAGTACATAAACTCCACCTTTCTCCAGCCACTCGGTACCAATTACAGCGCTGTACCTGGCAAGTCTGGGAACTTCGAAACCACCGTAAGCGTCTATATAAGTTGGGTTTTTACCATTATATTTCAGATTCTTACTGCTAACTACAAAATAGGGAATCTTTGTACCGTCTTTCGATGTTGCTTCGAATTGCTGCACCTGGTAATTTTCTGTTGGGAAAAACGAGGTCAGCGATTTAACTTTTGAATACGAACCTGTTGCAGCATCACCTTTGTAAAGGGTTGAAGGTTCCAGGAAATTCTGGAAATAGAAAAAATAAGTATTACTGTTTTCATCGGCTGAACCCAGTGAAATGGTTCCAAACTCAGGTGCATCAATTCTTTCATTTTTCCAGCTACCATCGAAAGTGTATTTATACAATTCGCTTTTTACATTACTTAGCATATTAACCAGCAAAACATTTTCGGTGGTTGATGTTTCGGTAATGCTTGAGCGATCGTCAGGGCGGATAACCAGTTGGTAACCAGTTTCTCCATTAATGAGTTCGTTGTACCCAATACTGATCATATCTCCTTGTTTAAATTCTTTGTTGCCTACCTTCCAATCCGATTTCAGATCAAAAATCACTTGATTTTTGAATATGCTGTTCAAACTTATATTATCAGGAACATTAAGTTCTATCGAATTTCCATTTTCAATGAAATAGTATTTTCCGGCATAAAAAGAAGTACGTTGCGTGATCAACTGGTAGGTTTTGTCTTTGGCATGAATAGTATGTCCCCAAATTCCCATATCATCTGTTTTACCATCAAATACAAGTTTGGCATCTTTTAACTCTGTACTCCGTTTCCATATTTTTACCTGTTTTGGGTAGCCCGAAGTAGTTATTCCATCCCCAAAATCGGTTGAAACCATCAAGGTGTTTTCATCAATCCAGTCTGCATTTCCTTTTGCTTCCGGAATAAAAAAACCACCCTGAATAAAGTATTTGTTTTTTGCGTCGAATTCGCGGATTTCAACAGCATCACCACCACCTTTTGAAAGGCTAACCAAAAACCGTTCATAATCAGGATACAGCCCAGTTGCTCCTTTAAAAACATATTTTACATGGTCATTCTTCGAAATTTCATCAATATCGAGAACGGTCTCCCAGTGCGGATCACCACCCAGGTAACTGATCAGCATAGTTCTTCTCCAAATGCCTCTCGGATGTTCTTCATCCTGCCAGAAATTATAAACCAGGTCGCCATAAATTACCGGGTCTGCTATCCGATCATCTGAATTATAAATTTCCAGAATTTTCTGGTACATCTGTTCGTAAGGTGGTTGTTCTGTTAATACCTTTAAAGTTTTATCATTCCATTTCTCAACCCATTCAAGTGATTTTTCTGAATCGATATTCTCAAGCCAGAGATAAGGATCATTCTGTCCCAAATTCATTTTTGTCATAAGCGCCAATAAAATAAATAATACAATTCGCTTCATATGGATAGTTTTTTGATTTATCGTTTTATTGCTTTTGTTCGAACATACAAAAAAATTGTGTTTATCAAAACAGTTAGAAGACATGAAGTACTTTTGTCGTGAAAGCCGATTAATTATAATGATACTTTAATCCATTTATACTGATAAAAACATTTACATCGTATCTTTGTTTTTGAGTAATAAAATGCAAAAAGATCAATTATTTAATTGCTATGAAAATGAAAAAACTAATTATCATCTTATTCTTGTTCCCGGTTTTTGTTTTTGCCCAGGATGCAGCGAAAGATTCGCTTTGGACAACATCGACAACTGCCACTTTGAATTTTTCACAGGTTTCGTTAACTAACTGGGCTGCAGGTGGTAAAAGTTCGATGACCGGACTTTTTATGCTTAATTATGCTGCCAATTATAAAAAAGATAAGCTGAGCTGGGATAACGCATTTGACCTTCGCTACGGTTTTATCAAAGAGAAAGGAGATGACGCACGCAAATCGGATGATTTAATTGATATTAGTTCCAAGCTTGGATATAAAGCAGATGGAAATTGGAATTATGCAGGTATGCTGGCTTTTAAATCGCAATTTGCTCCGGGTTACGATTACGGTGTTGATCCTAAGAAACTGATTTCAAAGTTTATGGCACCCGGGTATATTACTGCTGCACTTGGTATGGATTATAAAACAGATGGATTTTCGGTTATGCTAGCGCCTGTTTCCGGAAAGTTCACTTTTGTTAATGATGAAACATTGGCAAACGAAGGTGCTTTTGGTGTTGATCCGGGTAAGAAAGCAAGAGCAGAATTAGGAGCTACTGTTAAAGTCGAATACGTAAAGGAGGTGATGAAAAACGTTACTTTTGATTCTAAACTTGGATTGTTTTCCAATTATCTTCATAACCCACAAAATATTGATGTAGATTGGAAAGTTCAGCTTAATATGAAAGTGAACGACTACCTTTCAGCGAACCTGATTACTCACATGATTTACGACGACGATATTAAAATTGAAGGAAGTCCAAAGTTGCAGTTTATGGAATCGTTTGGAGTTGGACTAACGTTTAAGTTTTAACAAGGATATTTCCACGATAAAAATGCCGTTCAGGAATGAACGGCGTTTTTTATTTAAAGAAGAATGTTAATCTATTTTGTTCAGTATCATTAGTTTATTGTCGTCTTTTTCCAGGGAAAAAGAATAATAAATATCCAATATATTTCTTGTGCATTTTACTCTGTAAATTTTTATTTCTACCGAATATTATCTGTCTATCACGATGTCGTACTTTGTTAGTAATCCGGATATATTATCAATAGAAAATCGGGCTCCCCGGATTTGGTTCTTTTCGGGATTGATAATCAGGTGTGTTGATGAATAAAAGTCAGCTTTTTCGAGCTGAGTATTTTCGAATCTGCTGCCATTTAAATTACAATTATCAAAAGTGGCAGAATTTAGTATGGCATTTGAAAAATCGGCTTCTTCAATTATACAATCAGAGAATAGGGTTCCCGGAATTTTTAGCTGATAGAACGAGGCATAATTCAAAATACACTGATTGAACTGAAAGGAAAGCAGAAACGGATTGCAAGTATCAAATTGAAGGCCGATGAGTTTACATGATTCAAACCGGACATTCTGGAAGGCAGTTTGCGTAATGGCTGCATTACTAAAATCGCACTGATTAAAAACACAGTCGGTAAAGATGCATCCGGCAAGATCCAAAGAAGCAAAATTGCATTGCACAAACTGACAATTTTCAAAATCGGCTGGTTCAAACGCTTTGGTATTAAAATCTTGTCCTTTAAATATTTTATCAGTTATAAAGTTCTTATTCATGATTGAATGATGTGAATGTTATCAATTTGAAACGCATAAAAAAGCCTGCTTTGTTGTTCCTTCATTATAAAAATACAACAAAACAGGCAATGAAGCACGTTTCGCCAAATAGAACCGTCTGTACCTTAATAATTCAATTCGATGTAAAAATTAGTTCCTTTTTCAGGCGAACTGCTAAACCAAACTTTTCCTTTCAGGTATTTTTCTCCAAAAAGTTTCATACTGTAAGTTCCAATGCCTCGGCCAATTTGTTTGGTAGAGTAAAATCGTTTGAACAATTCGGATTTAACTTCTTCAGGAATCACACTGTTATTATGTACATGGAAACGAACCTTGTTTCCAATTCCCGTGCACCCAATGGTAATCTTGTCATTAGCTTCGATCGCTTCCACAGCGTTTTTTATCATATTACCAAGAATACGTTTTAACAGGGTACGATCAGTTAAAATGGAATGATTCTCATTTCCTTGAATGATAATGGGTTTTCCTTTATTTGTATTGTGATTAGAATACAAATTTTTCAGTTCATTAAGTATTTCAAGAGTCTGAACCTCGGTGTAGTGGAGTGTTAAATCTCCTCTTTCTGCAGATCCTATTTCACGTTGAGTTTGAATCTCTTCTATAAGATTTTGAGCTGCAACTTCGATAGTATCAGCAATTTCGCGCATTTCTTTCGGGTCTTCTATTTCTTTCAATATGGCTGACAATCCCGAAATTCCACCAGCAATATTCAATATGTCGTGAATAAATACCCTTTCCAGTGACCTGCGTCTTTTTTCGTGGCTGATATCAATGATGGAGAATAAAGTTAATTCATCTTCATCAATACGTAAGGGACTGGCTGTAACTCTTAAATCAATGGTTTCGTTTTGTATGGTTTGAATTTTGCATTCTCTGGTTGACCGGTTACCTGATACTGCCTCAATAATAGCATTTGCAGCCCCGCACGATTTACAAAATTTTGTTGTACCGCAGCCATATTTGGAAGACAGCGCGTTGCGACATTTAAAAGTATCCCCCGGTCTTAATCCAACAATTTTTTTTGTTTCAAACGAATTAAAAAATTCACGGTAACTTTTGTTGGCATATACAATTTGCTCTTGTTTATTCAGAATAAGAACCATTTGTGAAATGGATTCCACAAAATCTATCAGTTGCTTATTTTCAATGATTTTTATCGATTGGTCTACCTGATGGCCATTCAATACCCGGGCACCAATTCCCGGTGTTATAAGGTTAATTTCTTCAAACATCTTAGCGTCCAATTAAGAGTTTGCATGCAAGTTAGTATACATTTTCAGAAATGCAAAATATTATGGTTAATAACTTGCTGAAAATGAGTGAAATTGATAGAAATTGAAGAAGTTTAGGGCGATTTGTTAAAATCTTGGAAGAGAAAGAATTATAAAATGAAAAGGGAACATCAAAATAGTTGTTTATTCATGATGTTCCCCCTTATCGGTAAAATGTCAGGTCTATTTTTTAAAAATGGTCTCTCCGGTATCAATTAGTAATTCACGTTTATTTGCATCAAACTTTGAAAATCCCCGATGGATAATCCTGTATTCAGGATGTGACACACGAGCACTTTTAATTGCACTAACTACGGGTGTTCCTGTTATATCTTCGATAGCTGCAGCAAAAAGAGGGTCATTGATATCTCCCAATGGATAAGCATGAAGTAAATCATCTCGTGCGTTGATGGTTGGTGCAAAACCATCTTTGAAGTCGGTAACACCCCATGCATTTGCATATCTCAGAACTATTGGTTGAAGTCCCCAGTTATTTATTTCTTCTGCATAACTTGCTGAGTATAGGCTATCTGGTACTACGGTTATTGAAGCAGTGTATTTTCCATAGGTAGTATCTCCAACAGTTGTTACCTCCATGTATGGACTTAAACCTGTAATGGTTAACTCGGAAGCAGATGCTGTACCGTGACCTGTTAGTATATGAATATGATCAAGATTCAGATTTACAGGAACATTTTTATCAAAATTTATCTGAATATTACCGGTACTCAGAAGACTTGTAAAATAACTCTGATACTTATCGTTCCACTGATAAGTAACCAAGGGACTTTCGCCATTAACCTGAGTAGCAGGAGCCAGTTCACTACATAAGTGCTGTGCGGCATTAATAGTTCCTCCGGGATTATAACGCAAATCCAGAACTACATCTGTTACTCCCTGATTAGCAAAATTTTGAATTGCAGAATCTATTGCAGTATTGTAATTCGAGATGTATTGTGCGTAGAATAAATAACCAATCTTTTTCCCTTCGTAGTTAACGATCGAAGTTTTAACCACTGGGTTCAGGTTTAGCTCCAGCGCTGTAAGATTTATATCAATACTGTCTGCAATACCATCTGAATGTAAAGCGCCAAGTGTAAAAGTCATGTTATCTCCTGAGAAAAGATCAGTATAGTTTTGGTCAGTAATGTTAGCTCCATTAATAAATAAAATTATATTTCCTCTTTGAATTCCAGCAGAAGCTGCCGGTGTATTTGGGTAAACGTATTCTACAACGGCGAAATAATTTCCAGGACTGTTCCTGAATTCTCCAAATGCCAGTGACCATCCATATGTCTTCTCAATTCCCTGAAAGCTATTCGTAAGTGCTTGAACATCATCGGTAATAAAAGACCATTTATCATCGGTATATAGAAGCTTATCAAAATAAGCCTTTGAATCATTTTCGTATTTATAGTCAATGTTGGGCATCTCGTCGTACCACAAATACACATCCGACATTACATCGTAGATAAATTTATTTACCTTTTGTGTTAGCACGGGTGCTTCTATTCGGGTGCTGTCAACAGGATTTGGGTCGGGTACTGTTCCTCCGTTGTTACAAGCCATAAATGAACTTAACACTATTAAGGCAGGAAAGAATAACAGATTTCGATTTTTTCTCATAATTCTGAACTTGTTCGTTAAAAATGACTTCTTTTTCTACATCACAAGTTTAGCAAAGTTTTTTTCATGTTTTAACACATTGTGTAATGCATTTCGCACATCGAACAAAAATAATTCCAATTTTTAAGATTTCTTTTCTTCGGGATACTCGATTCTGATGTGGTAAATATTCAATAATTTCTGTAATAAGATTTCTTTAATGGTTTTAATATCTTTAAATGTAAGGCTGGATTCATCTAGTTGTTTGTCTTCAATTTTTTGATCAATCATTTTATTAATGAGTTCCTGTAGAGATTCCGGTGTTTTTTCCTTCATACTTCTGGAAGCAGCTTCTATTCCGTCTACCAACATAACAACAGTAGCTTCTTTTGATTGAGGCAAAGGTCCCGGATATATGAATTTCTTTTCATCTATTTTTTCATCCGGATGTTCTTCTTTATGCTTTAGATAAAAATATTTTGCTTTGGTAGTTCCATGGTGGGTGGCAATAAATTCGATAATTGGCCCCGGAAGTTTATGTTTTTGTGCCATACGAACGCCGTTTTTTACATGGTCGATAATAACTTCAGCACTTTTTTGAAAATCAAGACGGTCATGCGGGTTCATTCCAACTACCTGGTTTTCGATAAAAAAGTTAGAATGGGCAATTTTCCCAATATCGTGGTAAAGAGCGCCGGCTCTTACAAGGAAAGGATTTCCTCCGATTTTTAGAATTATTTCTTCTGCCAGGTTGGCAATTTGCATTGAATGCTGGAATGTGCCAGGTGCTTCCTCTGCCAGCTTTCTTAAAAGCGGCTGGTTACTGTCAGAGATTTCAATTAATGTAACATCTGAAATAAAGCCAAAAAGCTTTTCGAAAATATAAATGAGGATGTAAACCAGCATGATTAAAACGCTGCTGATGGCAAACCATTTCATCATATTCAGGTTGACCATAACGAGTGTCCCTTCATGAATCAGGTTTAATGCGCTATATACTACTGCATAGGTCAAAAAAACCAGTATGGCAGCGAGCACCAGGTGAACCCGGCGGTGCATTTTGTTCAAACTAAAAACGGCGACAATGCCTGCAGATACCTGCAGAAGAATGAATTCGTAATTGTTTGGAGCATAAAATCCAATAAGCAATGTAGTGATGAACAGGGTAAAAATGGCAGTTCGCGAATCGAAAAAAGTACGCACTACAATGGGTAAAATGGCAAAGGGTACCATGTAAATGTGCAGGTTAGGGAAGGAATCGATGAAATGTGCGATTAGAACCGTGCCGGTAATCAATAACAGAAGGAATAACAGCTTATTCAGGTATCTTAAAATGTCGGATCTGTAGATTAATAAAAAAACAAATATGAGTCCTAACAAAGTGAGGATAAGTAAGCTTTTACCACCTGAAACCATGTAACGGTTAAAATCATTTCCTCTTTCTTTTTCGTAACTGGCTTTTAACGATTCCAACTCCTGGAACTTTTCACTATCAACGATTTCGCCTTCAAGAATAATACGTTCACCCATTCTGACCATTCCGCGGGTCAGCGAGATTTTTTGTAGTTCTTCATCAATTTCCTTTTGTGTTGTAATCGCATCATAAGTTAAATTGGTCGAAATATAATGTTCAAGTGGGTAGGCATTTAACCAGCTAGTATTGTCACCTCCTGCATTTAATTCCTGAACAAAATGATGTAAACTGTTATAAGCCGATTTTTCGGAGTATAAAGTAGAAGTATCTACCTTTGTTACACTGGTACCGGTAATTTTTCGGATATATTCCTTGCCTTTTAATTCGTTGTAAGCATCTATCGAGAACTGGAGGATTCCTGCCCGGTATATTTCATTTAAACGCACATTGATTTCGGCGATGATCTTCATTTTTGATGGGGCACTTGCGCCGGAAATGGTTTGAAGGTCTTCACGAAGTCTTTGCAGGTTTGTTATTCCAATGGTTGAATCGTAAACAAAATACGGAATTACATTTTTTATTTGTTCCTGTTGTTCTTCTTCCAGTTCCTTATCCGATTTCAAAATAGCAAAATCGAAAGGAGCTACCAGGTTTTCATGTTTCCACGGAAAACCTTTTTGGTATTCGTACTTGAATTTTGGTTCGCCCGGAAGGATAAAATAAAGGGAAACGGCGGCAACCAGGAACATGGAAACTTGCAGAATGAGTTTGGAATATTTTTTAAGCCTGATGTAAAATTTATTCATACTACCGGGATTCAGAAATTATGGTTCAATTTATAATATTGTTCTCACAATGTGAGTATTTCCTGTATTTTTAATTTAAAATGCACCTTTTCGACACAGGCACTATCCATTTTTTCATAGATTTGTGAAGAAGCTGGCCAATAGAACGCCAATTCTTTTATCAAAAAATAAAATTAAAAAATAATTGATGAATTACGGCATTTCCAATCTGAGCATCATTCCGGTACGTATCGAACCTTCTGAAAGAAGCGAAATGGTAACTCAGATTTTGTTTGGTGAGCATTTTGAAATGCGTGAGCAAATGGTTGGTTGGACCAATGTAAAACTGGCTTACGACGGATACGAAGGGTGGGTAGATACTAAAATGATAACACCTATCAACAACCGGACACTTGGTAAAATAGAAAATAGTCCTTTTGCCATTACTTCAGATATTATCACTATTGTTCCAGTAAACGACGAACAGAATCTGATGTTGGTAGCAGGCAGTACTTTACCTGTGTGGCGTCCATATCTGAAGCAATTTAGTGTGACACGCGATACGTATTTGGCTACAGGTGAAGTATTATATGGCGAACCTAAAGATGCACGTGAAATTGTAATTCAGCAATCTTTGAAATATTTTAATGCACCGTATCTATGGGGAGGGCGTTCTCCTTTTGGAGTTGATTGCAGCGGATTAACACAGGTTATTTACAAAATGATTGGCATAAAGCTTCCCCGAAATGCGGGTGAGCAGGTAAAAGTAGGAACAGCCATGAGTTTTGTGGATGAAGCTGAACCTGGCGATCTTGCCTTTTTCGACGATGATGAGGGAAATATTGTGCATGTTGGAATTATCTGGAAGCGAAATAAAATCATTCATGCCTCGGGCCAGGTCAGGATTGATAATGTAGATCAATTTGGTATTTTTAATATCGATACTCAGCGTTATACGCATAAATTACGTGTGATGAAAAAAATTATTCCAGGCAATGGAACACATTAAGTTTGTTATATATCTGTTGATTTTTGTCGCGGTAATTTGGCTGGTACTCAAATATTGGAGAACCGGTCGTAAAGATTAAACCGTTAATAGACTAAATCCTTTTTCACATGTATACTTACAAATATCCACGTGCAGCTTTAACTGTTGATGCTCTTGTGTTTACACAAAAGGGAAACGAAAAATTCGTGTTACTCATACAAAGAGGAAAGGAACCTTTTAAAAATAAGTGGGCTTTGCCGGGCGGTTTTGTCGATATGGATGAAACGCTTGGACAAGCCTGTATTCGCGAACTGGAAGAAGAAACCGGTTTAACTGTCCAAAAGATGGAACAATTTAAAGCTTATGACGCCATTGATCGTGACCCGCGCCATCGCACAATCTCCATTGTTTTTTCGGTTGAACTGGATGAACAAAAACAAGTAAAAGGTGGCGATGATGCCAGTCGTGCAGATTGGTTTCCCCTATCAAACTTACCCGAATTGGCTTTCGATCATCATCAGATTATCAACGATTATTTTTCCTTTTAATTAGTGACTGTCGATTGAATATAACATCAGGAATGAATGCATGAGAATCGTATGAATCTCCTTTAAATATTCATGAACTGCTTTGGTACTTCCGGGAAGTGAGAAAACGAGCGTTTTATTTTTTACTCCGGCCTGCGAGCGGCTTAACAGTGCGTTGGGTTTTTCTGCTCCGTATTTTAATCGTATCATATCCATAATTCCCGGAATCTCGAAATCGATGTAATCTGAAATAACTTTTGGCGCAATATCACGCGGTCCGATGCCTGTGCTTCCGGTTGTATAAATAATATCAAAATTCTCCGAAGCAGCCTGTTCAAGTTCTTTTGTCAGTAAAACCGGTTCATCAGGAATAACAACGCGATCGGTCTCACAGAGATATCCCTTTGTCGCGAACCAGTCTTTGCTTAACTTTTCAATCAGTGGCCCGCTTTTGTCTGTGTAAATTCCCTCGAATGCCCGGTCACTCAACGTAATTACTTTTATTCTGAAGGTTTTGGGAACGTATTCCAGAATGCTTTCCGTAGTCAGTTTCCCTGGTTTAATTACCCTGCAAAAAATACCTTCAGTGGGCATCACACATTTTCCGGTTTTCTGGAATATCTCACAATTATCGCCGTGGCATTTTTTCCCAATTTGTGTGACTTCCAGTTCTACATTGCCTGAAATAAAACGATCGAAAGGCTTTGTCTTGTGTACTTCAAATCCTTGTGTGGTAATGTTCTCGGCAAATTCACCGTGGTTGATCGGGCGACCCAGTTCCTTCTCAAAACTTTTAATACTTTCATCGGCCAGCAAACTGATCTGGCGATGCCATTTACCGGCATGCGCATCTCCTTCAATTCCTTCCGGCGTTAACACCAGTTCTTCCCTCGGTGTTTTAATGGTCCCTTTTTTCTCTGAAATATTCAGCGAAACTATTCTGATTGATTTCCTTTCCATAAATAGTAAATGCCTGTTTTACAGGTTTGATTTTTCTTTTGAATCGAGTTTAATGTCACGCATCAGCATTTGTTTGTCCACTGCCTTGCACATGTCGTAAATGGTGAGCAAAGCCACATTTACGGCGGTTAATGCTTCCATCTCAACACCTGTTTGTCCAATACATTTGGCCATGCTGTTTACCTGCACTCCGGTTTCGGTAACGCTTGCTTTTACTTCAACTTTTGTTAATTGAAGCGGGTGACATAAGGGAATTAAACGTGAGGTTTCCTTGGCCGCCTGGATCCCTGCAATCTCTGCAATAGTTATAACGTCTCCTTTTTTTATTAAACTCTCACGAATTAAACGGATGGTTTCAGCCTGCAGTTCAATAAAACCGGAAGCTTTGGCAATTCTCACTTGTTGAGGTTTATGTCCAACATCTACCATATTGGCTTTACCTTCGCTATCGATGTGTGATAATTCGTTCATCTTTATCCTCCAATGTTTGAAAATTCATGTGTTGTTGTTCCGTATCCGGTTTTTGGTTTATTCAGAACTGCCTGACGGTAGGCTTCTTCAATCCCTGATTCACGGATATTAAAACGTTGGTTTGAGTGCAAACAGGGCACCAGAAAACCATCAGATGTAAGTCGCAGTCGATTACAAATGTTGCAAATTCCACCTTCGCCTCCTTCAACGGTATAAAATTCCCCGGTTCGCAAATCCATTTGTCGAATAAAACGGATCTTCAGATCTTTTTCCTTACAAAAAGCACGGACTGCTTCTTCGTCTTCTTCGTTTTCACCTTTTATCCGCACAAAATTGATTTTCACTGGAAAGAGTTCAGCATCAATAGCAGCATCAATTCCTTTGAGCACATCATCCAGGTTACCCAGCCGGGTTATTTTTTTAAATTTTTCAGGATTTAAGGTATCCAGACTGATATTCACCCTGTTCAGTCCGGCAGCTTTCAATTCATGCGCATACTGAGGCAGGAAAACACCGTTGGTAGTCATCCCGATTTCTTCAATCTCGGGTATGGCCGAAATCATTCTTACTAATTCAGGTAAATCTTTTCGAACCATCGGCTCGCCTCCCGTTAAACGAACTTTTTTTATTCCCAGCCGGGCACCGATTTTCACGACATTCAAAATTTCATCAAAACTCAGAATTTCTTCACGTTTCTTCCATTGAACACCTTCTGCTGGCATACAATATTCGCAACGAAAGTTACACCTGTCGGTTACCGAAATGCGTAAATAAGTGATATTTCGATTAAAGCGGTCGTACATATGCTAAAGTTCCTTTATCCAA
>Ga0116152_10001373_pt1 | contig 20089 bp, 14 predicted proteins | sample AD_UKC119_MetaG_FD_89894 | JGI IMG/M metagenome (GOLD analysis project Ga0116152, IMG submission 89894) | Active sludge microbial communities of municipal wastewater-treating anaerobic digesters from Hong Kong - AD_UKC119_MetaG | ecosystem: Engineered > Bioreactor > Anaerobic > Digestate...
GAAAAATTCTCCGGAAAAACGAGGGATCAAATCATTGGAAAATCGGTTTTTGAAGTGCATTCCCGCGAAATGGCAGAAAAATATGCACACCAGGATCAGGTCCTGATCAACAATCCCGACGTACAAGTATACAACACACAGGTTCGTCATAGCGACGGTTCTTCGCACCACATAGTCCTGAGCAAAGCGGTGATTCGTGACCATGAAGGGAAAATTGTTGGGATTGTCGGGTCGATTAATGATGTAACAGAGCTGAAAAGAACCGAGAAACGACTAGAAAAAGCACAGGAATCAATGGAAGTATCCTCTGAGATGCTTCATAAAATAGCTGTAGGTATTGTAATGGTAGACAAGGATATGAAAGTGGTGGATTCGAACGAAAGCTTTGCCAAACTAATGGGAGAAGAAACCGAAGAACTATTCGAAACCATTCCGGGACTGAAAGGCGCCGATGTAAGCGGACTTGTTCCTGAAGTAGTATATAAAATGATTGCCAACGTCCTTTCATCAGGGGAAGAACAATCGGAACGCGACCTGAAATTTGCCAATAAACTGGTACATGTTTCGGTATTAAGTCTGTATAAAAGCAGAGTGGTTGGAGTTGTTTTCCGCGATATGTCGGCACCAATGCTCGTGCAGGACGAGATCATTAACAGGGCCAAACGTATCATTCGCCAGAACATTGACACAGTTCAGAAGGTAGCCTTCTTATTAGGCGAAAATACAGCCGAAACTGAAGAATTGTTGAATTCAATCATTGAAACCTACCGTTATGGCGATGACAGTAACTCCTGATTATCATGTTGAAATAGATGTCCAGCAAAAACGCCCAAGGGGTGAAATCGCTTGCGGAGATGTTTTCCAGTCGAGCATTGTACGTGAAGAAGGACGCACCATTCTGGTACTGAGTGATGGTATTGGCCATGGAATAAAAGCGAGCGTACTGGCAACACTAACTGCAACAATGGCACTGAAATACACGCAACTTCATACCAAACCGGAAATAGCTGCCCGTATCATCATGGAAACACTCCCGAAAAGTGATGAGAAAGAAAGTTATGCCACATTTACCATTGTTGAGATTGAAGACGACGGGCATGTTCGTATCGTAAACTATGAGAATCCTTGTGTATTATTGATTCGAAACGGACAGATTATTCAATCAAGAGATTACCAACTCACCATTCGTGGAGAAGAAAACCAGGGGAAAGTCATGCAGGTAAGTGAATTTATCGCCCGAAAAGAAGATCGTATCATATTTACCAGCGACGGGATTCCACAATCCGGACTGGGAAATCAGCGTTACCCGATGGGATGGGGAATGGAACGATTGCAAGAATTTGTAACCGGACAGGTGAACCGTATCCCGGATATTTCTGCTACCAAACTAGCTCGTAAGATCGTTAACCAGGCTGCTATGAATGACGATTTCTCTGTAAAAGATGATGTGACCTGCGGAGTGATCTATTTCAGACAGCCACGAAATTTTATGCTCATAACCGGGCCGCCATTTTATAAAATCAAAGACTATGATTTTGTAGGCAGGATTAAAGATTTTAAGGGGAAAAAGATCATTTGCGGTGGAACTACGGCAGAAATCATTGCACGTGAACTCAGCCTTGAAGTGGAAATTCAACATGGGAATAAAAATCCCGAAAAACTTCCGCCAAGTGCAAATATGGGGGGATTCGAAATGGTAACTGAAGGTATCCTGACACTGGGAAAAGTAGAAGATATTCTGGAAACTTACGACAGCGACACCCGACTTGAAGATTCTCCTCCGGAGCAGATAGTAAAACTTTTGCTACAACACGACAGTATTGACATCATCGTAGGAACCCGCATCAACTGGGCACACCAGGATCCGGATCAGCCAATTGAACTAGAGCTTCGTAAATTTGTCATTCAGCGAATTGTTAAAATTCTTATCCACAAATTCTTTAAGAAAGTTAAAATTGAATACATATAGAGCCCCGTTTCTTTAATTACGTTAAAATTGAAAAATAGCAGAACCGCAAAGGGTTTTTTATCGTTAAATTAGTTGTAAGCTTCAAGTGATCTGAAAAACAGAATTATTGTCGACGGACATTTAACCATAAAAACTCAAGCTGATGAAGACACTTTTTACCTCTATTTTTCTTGTGATCAGTGTTGTTCTTTTTGCACAGGAGAAACCATTTCTTATCGAGGGTCAGGTCGTCGACGCTTTGATGCAACCTGTACCTGATGTCTACGTAGTGAACCTAAACAGTCATCAAAGAGATATAAGTAATGCAAACGGTGTCTTTTCACTGAGGGTAACACCGGGAGATTCGCTCATATTTTCTCATATTTCTTTTTTCCGACAGGTTGTAAAAATTAGTACGCTTCTGCTGAATCCTGTGGTAATGCTGGAATCAGAGCATGTAGATATTCCGGAAATCAGAATATCGGCCAACGAACTCTCTGATGTGCAACGGGCCGAAATGAATATGACCTTTTTACAAACCTACAAACCACAAAAGATGGAAAGAATGTTCGTTCAGAATGATCCGGTTTATGACATTGCTGTTGAAAATAATCGTGAATTGCGTACTGAAGCCTCATCGATCCACCTTATCTCTTTTTCACCCAGCGAAGCACTTCATCTGTTGTACTCAAAATTTAAACGAAAAGATCCACTCACCGATTATTCGTCAACACGCAAAGTGGTTGAACCTCCGGTTGAAAATAAGGAAAAATAAAAGTGTTTACTAACGTTCAGGCTCGGCATCAAACTTCTCGATAAAATCAGTTGAAAGAACCCTGAACTCGGTACGCCGGTTAATAGCCTTGGCAATTTCCTGCTGCTCAGGAGCAAGTTTGTTTATAAACTCTTCCGTCAACTCATCACCCCGTTTCAGAAAATCGTATTGTTTGGCCAGTTCCCTTGTAACCGTTTTTGGCCACGTTTCACCATAACCTTTTGCCACCAGACGCTGTGGGTTAATTCCCTTTTCAATCAGGTAATCCACCACGCTTTGCGCGCGTTTTTGCGAAAGCTCGAAGTTAAATTGTTCGCTACCTACAAAGTCAGTATGAGCCATCAGTTCGATGGTAATGGTTGGATTCAGGGTAAGAATCTGAACCAGTGTGTCGAGTGCCAGTTTCGAACTCTCAAGCAATTCCCAGCTTCCAAATTCATAATTGATGTTCTCCACCTTAATCGGCGCATCGGTAGGTGTAAGGTACATATTATAGCGGAAGTCTTTACTATCCTCCAGATCAACGGTACTAACCGCAACCTTATCACGTAGATAGCCATCTTTAAAGGCGGCAAAAACATACTCGTTGCCTTCTTTCAGGTTCATCTTAAACTCTCCGTTCCGCGCTCTCACTTTCAGGTTGGTGCCGTCGGTGGAAATTACACGAACCGTGGCTCCATCGAGGTGCGAATTAGTCTCCTTGTCAAAAATCTCAGTTTCTACGGTATAAATCTTTGGCGGAACTAAAAAGGAATAGATATCGTCGCTACGCGAGCCTTTACGATTCGACGAAAACATACCTTTATTTTCCCCTGTCACAAAGGAAATTCCAAAATCATCGGCAGTTGAGTTCATTGGCGACCCCATATTTTCGACTGTCCAGACTCCGTCTTCATTCTTCCGGGCTACAAACAAGTCGAATCCGCCCATCCCAATGTGACCGTTGGAGGCAAAATAAAGTTCACCGTTATCTCGGGCAAACGGGAACATTTCATCACCAGCCGTATTGATCACAGAACCCATGTTCACTGGTTTTCCAAACGATCCGCCATTTACTTCCACCATCCAGATATCTTTTCCTCCTTGTCCTCCCATCATATCAGAAACAAAATACAGAACAGAACCGTCGGGACTCAATGCCGGATGTGCGGCCACAATGCTATCTCCAACAATCTGAAGTTTGATCGGATCAGACCACGAACTTCTCGACTGGGAAGTACTGAATAATTCAGAACCCATCGCCTGGGTTTTATCGTAACGGCAACGTGTAAAAATCATCTCTTCACCACTCGACGAGAGTGTTGCCGCTCCTTCTTCATCACCTGTGTTTATCATCATATTTTCATCGAGAAGGGTTGGCTGTTGCCATTTCTGACGTTGCACTCCAAAAGTAGCCCGAAACAAATCGGTGTATTTCTGCCCCGTAATCATGCTCTCCTTCTTCCCGGTTGCAGCTTTACGCGACGAGGTGAATATGATTTCGTTATCGCGCCCCCCAACAAATACGGGAGCAAAATCGCTTTCGCGTGAGTTAATTTCTTTTATAGGGTTAATGATGTGGCGGGTAGGATTGGCAACCCATTCCTGGGTTTTCCGCATGGCTTCGAGTCCTGCCAGTGCACGCTCGTCGCCGGGTACCGAATCGAGGTAGGTACGGTAAGTTTCTGTAGCTTCCTCGTAATCCTGTGTGATGCGCAACATATCGGCGTAATGCAACAAGGCTTCATTATCGGGATACCCCAGACGAATAGCGAATTTATAGTTTTGGGCAGCGTAATCATATAAACCAATGGTACGGTAACATTCGGCAATGTTGTAGGCATATTCCAGTCGTTTTTCGCGGCTTTTTTCTTTTTTCCGCGCCTTTTTATATTGCTCAATCGCTTTGTAGTATTCACCGATATCCTGTGAAAGCAATGCATCGCGGCCATATTTGGCCGAACTGCAAGCTCCAAATACATATACAAGAAGAATGATTACTACTATCCTGGTGTGCCTCATACCCAATTCAATTTCGGGAAGTAAAAGTAAACGTTTTTTTCAAACAGCTGTAAAGGATAACGAAGCTTTGGCGGGGAAAGTATATCAATCAGAAATTTAATTATAAGTTGATTTCACGAAGCCTGTATCAACTAGATGACTCGATTCATTCAAATTCATGGCTGAGTTTACAGCCCTATTGCACTTCTTATCAAACATTGTTAAATTTAGGATAAAAATATCTTTAATATGTGCCCGCAAATAACATGGAAAACCCATTTTGATGAATTACTTGCACACAAAACTTAACAAGAGATACACGAAATCCACAAATAATTTAAAAATGAAAACAATTTCTATCCTAATTCTCATTTTATTTCCTTCCATTCTTTATGCCCAATCCGGCAGTTTTATTACGAGTTCGGACGGAACAAAACTTTATGTTCAGGAGTTTGGCAACGGAAAGCCTGTTATCCTTTTAGCCGGAGGCCCGGGTCTAAATGCGGATTATCTTCAACCTATCTGGACTAAACTTTCCATTACGTACAAATGTATTGTGCTAAATCAAAGAGGCACAGGGAAATCGATTTTAGATTCAGTGAATTCAAATTCGATGAGCATGGATAACTATATGAGCGATTTGGAAACAATGCGAAAACAACTTAATCTTGAAAAACTAACCTTGATCGGACATTCGTGGGGCTCTATGCTGGCAATGGAATACGCCTCGCGGTATCCTGAAAAAGTTGAAAAACTGGTTTTACTAAATCCTGGCGGACTAAGTTCTAATTATATAAAATATTTTCAGGATAATATTCTATGCCGGTTACATGAAGAAGATATTCAGGAAATCTCGGAATTATCAAAAAAGAACAAGTCAATAATGTCGGCAATTTATCCCGGATATTTTTACAACAGATCAAGTGCTCTTGAAATTAAAAAGACCATGGATTTTAATGAAATTAATGGACAAGATGGAGTTACGCAACTGACTTATAATTCCTATTTCTCCGATCAGAAAATGAGAATTAAAAACATAGAAAAATATAAAGGAGAGGTCTCGATTATTGCTGGGAGACAAGACCCAATGGGTGAATCTACTTTTTATGAAATTAAGGAACATCTACCGCAAACACAAATTTATTTTATCGAAAAGTGTGGGCATTTTCCGTGGCTTGAAAACCAGGAACAGAAAGAGGAGTTTTTTCATCTCTTAACTGAGGATCTGAAAAACTGAACATAAAAGAATAAAAGTGATTTCCCAATGTGCTTTAAAAAAGGTTGCTACCACTTTAACTTTGAAGTAACTTAACAGAAAATTTCCAACTAGTGGTTAGTCTGTTTTTCTTTCCATTTTGGAAAAAACCATTTGAACTAGCAACTATGAATGTCATTTTAAGTATCGGTGTTTTAATTTTTGCAGGCTATGTAATGGGCGAACTGGCTGAAAAAGTAAGGCTGCCTAAAATATCAGGGTACATTTTTGCCGGCATCCTGTTAAATCCTGATCTGTCAGGGATCATGACAGAAAAGTTTGTTGAACACACCGATCCCCTTCTTTCCATTGCCTTATCTTTTATCACCTTTTCAATTGGCGGAACCTTGTCGGCAAAAAAACTAAAAGAGACCGGAAAAGCAATACTGGTTCTGACTGTATTTGAATCTGTCTTTGCCTTTCTTGCCGTCTTCCTGGTCATGTTTTTAAGTCTAACCTTTTTCATTCATATCTTTCATTCGGTTTATGTGGTTGCTGCCATAAGCCTGGTTCTGGCCTCACTGGCCGCACCAACCGATCCATCGGCAACACTGGCCGTTATTCACGAGTACCAGGCCAAAGGCGAAGTGAGCTCAAGCATGCTGGAGATTGCTGCTTTCGACGATATTGTAGCCATTGTTATTTATACCCTGGTAACTCCCCTGGCTGCATTTTTTCTCGGGAAGTCGGATATCGCATTGAATGCTGCTTTAATCAATATGTTACAGGGTATTGGCGGAGCCATTCTTATAGGCTCGGTGGTTGGCTTTTTATTTAATTTCTTCACCCGGATTTTCAAGAAACAGGAAGAAGGAACCCTGATTGTGCTGACCTTTGGAATGATTTTGCTGAGTTACGGAATTACCGAATATTTCGGGCTTGAATCTCTCCTTTCAACCATCACGCTGGGTGCCATAGTTGTAAATTTCAATCCTCAGGCGGAAAAAATATTTAAACTGATCGAACGATATACCGACGAAATGATTTTTGTGGTCTTCTTCACCTTGTCAGGGCTACATCTTGATTTAACCTCGATTACCGGCAGTTATATACTTATACTGATATACATTGTTGCCAGGGCTCTCGGTAAATTTTCAGGGATTTATACCGGCTCTGTGCTCACCAAAGCAAGTTCACCGATCAGGAAATACACCCCGGGAGGATTGATCCCACAAGGTGGTATTGTTATCGGTCTGGCACTTTTGCTTACCAAAGGAGAAAGGTTTGAAGAGATAGCCTCCATAACCATGAGCATTGTTATCGGAGCGGTTTTAATACACGAAATACTGGGTCCCATTTCTTCCCGCTTATCACTGAAAAAAGCAGGAGAGATTTAGTGTAAAAAATATTTTATCGCCACGATACAAAACCGGTACAAGCTATTTTGCTTTCTCCTACATTTACGGCATTATAGTTTTGAAAAACGATGATTCATCCGCATACAGTTTTACGCTTTATCAACGAGGAGATTGGGCATGGAGTTTTTGCTACCCACGCCATTCCTGCCGGAACCATAACCTGGGTTAAAGATCCGCTTGACAAGGAACTAACAGCTTCTGAGTTTAAAAATCTGCCCGAGGTTTGCCGCTCTCTGGCCGAAACCTATACTTACCGAAATTACGCGGGAAATTATGTGCTTTGCTGGGACATCACAAGGTATATGAACCATAGTTTTCGTCCCAACTGCCTGGCAACTGCCTATGGCTTTGAGGTGGCGGTTCGGAACATAAAAGCCGGCGAGCAACTTACCAACGACTACGGTTCGCTAAACATTATAGCACCGTTTCGGCCCTCCGACGAAGGCACCCGGCGTAAAACCGTGTACCCCGATGACTTACTCCGACATCATTCTAACTGGGACAAAACTCTTGAGAAAGTCTATAGAAAAATTGTGAACATAGAACAACCTCTTGCTGAACTGATTAATGAAGAAACTTGGCAACATCTGAATGAAATTGCAGCCGGAATGGTTTCTCCCGAATCGATTAAAAAGAACTATTACATACCCGACAAAACTTAAAAATCAATTTGTAAAAAGATCGGTGGCTGAGAGAACCTGTTCGTGATCTCCCAAAACGTAAAGAACATCTTTGGCTTGAAAAGCAGTATCCGGGGTAGGATGTTCGATTACTTCTTTTCCACGTCTGATCGCCAGTAGGGTTACCCCTGTTTGGGTTCTCAGCTTTATTTCTGAAAGTGAATGCCCATCAGCTTTTGAAGCCTCCTCCACTTGGATCGCAACAATATTCACATTGGGTAATTCATCCAATATTGTTGGCTGATTGACAATATCTTTTTCTGAAAATTCTCCCAAACTCAGGCTCCTGATCTGAGTAAGTATACGGGTTACTTCTTTGTTTGGAAACAGTTTTCTAACCAAAACCCTGTTAAAGAAGTCAATAGCAATTTCAAGCTTTTCAGGGAGCACCTGATCAGCCCCAAGCTTGTATAGCTGTTCCACATGCTCAATAGTCTTGGTTCGTGCAATAATGTATGTGGTTTTGCTCAAACTTCTTACTTTTTCAATAATTGCCATGGACGGAATAACGCTTCCAACCGAAATTACCACAACATCGGAAGTATCGACATGTGCTTTAAGTAAAATAGGTTCGTTAACCGCATCCCCATATACTACCTGTTCTTTATTTTTAATTTTTTCCTTGGCGATCAAGGGGTCGAATATGATAGACACATGCCCGATTCCATAAAGTTTCGCCATCCTGCCTAACTTCAGTGCACTGCTGTCTTTACCAATTATTACCAGATGATTATTGAGATTTGGAATATCTATTTCCTTTAAAGGAAAAATCCCGTTTACCAGAAAAGCGGGTAAAGGTAGTTTTAACATAGTATTGGCAAACGACAACGAGTACTTCATTATAAAAGGTGTTACCGCCATGGTGATAATTGCTACAGCCAGAAACAACTGGTAATAGTAAGGGTTAAGAATAGCATTATTCAAACCTACCCTTGCAAGGATAAATGAAAATTCGCCAACCTGGCTCAACGCAATTCCAACCATAATAACACCACGAAAAGTGTGTCCTAAAACAAAGGCCGTAGTACCGGCAATCAAGGTTTTAAGAAGAATTACCATTAAAACACTGAATAAAATCAGAAGGTAGTTTTCGGCTACAAAAGACAGATCGAGTAACATCCCGATAGAAACAAAAAAGAAACTGGTAAATGAATCTTTAAACGGGATCAGGTTCGAAAACGCATTATGGCTGTATGGCGACTCCGAAATCATCAACCCTGCCAGAAAAGCGCCAAAGGCAAGTGACATCCCCAGTTGACTGGTTAATAAAGCTACGGAAAGACACACCAGGAAAATGGTCATCATAAATAATTCCTGGTTTTTTGTAAATGCAACCCATTGTAGAAGGTTTGGCAAAAGCCATTTATTTCCGGCATAAACCAAACCTATAATCAGGATGGCTTTTACCAGCAACATCATTAATTCACCACTAACATTCTGCCCACCATTCCCAAGCAGGTTGGCAAACAAAAGTAAGGGGACCAGCAATAAATCCTGAAAAATCAAAATACCTAAAATCGTACGACCATAATTCGATGTTAATTCCGAACGTTCCTGTAAAAGTTTTAACACAAGTGCCGAACTACTTAATGCCGTAATTACACCAATGAAAATGGCGGTTTGTGCGGGCAATCCGAAAACCACCGAAACAAGATAAAACAAGCCTGCGGTAAGCACAACCTGTAGAAGTCCTCCAACAAAAACAATCTGTCTGATTTTCAGCAGATGCCTGAGTGAAAACTCCATCCCAATGGTAAAAAGCAAAAAGATGACGCCAATCTCTGCCAGGTTTTCTATCTGTTTCTCGCCATGCACGAGTGCCAGGACATATGGCCCCGCAAGAATTCCAGTCAGTAAATAGCCAACAACTGTTGGAATTTTCAACCGTGTGAAAACCAAATTAACAAGAGTCGACAAAGCAAGAATAATGACAATGTCCTTTAGTAATAAAAATTCCATGCTTAAGGCTTGTTATGAATTCTTTCAATAACTTTGGAATCACTCATAAATGACATTCCCTGTTGTCCGAAGGTACTGATCATTACTGACTGAATCAGCATTTGGTCGGAATAATTTGTTGCGCCCCATTTTACGATGAAATTAGCCCCGGCCCCACCTGCCTGTTCGTCTTCTTCCACAACAAATTCAATCGATTCGAGCGGTGAAAGCAGCAATGTTGAATTAAGGTATTCAGATAAAACATTTCCGTATGAATCGTAGTAGGTAGCCTGCAAAACATAGGCTGAATCCACCATCGATGTATTACGGATGCTTACCGTGGCCGTAAGTTTGAACCGGCGTGTCCCATCCTGAAAGTAAATATCGGAGTAAACAGGTACATAATCCGTTTCGAGGTAATTCAAGTCTGATGCTGAAATATCGACATAAGAATACTTGTGACTGGGATAACTCTTTCTGAGATCAGTTTCGGAATTTTCAGTTCTGCACCCCCCTGCAAAGAGTAAAAACAACAAGAAACTAATAATGGCTGAGTACTTCATTTTTTTGGCAAAATACTAAAATTTAGCCAGAAAAAACAGAGGGGAATAGCACTGTTTTCATAGCTTCAGAAGTTTTATGATGTACTGAGAAACACGTCCTTCAAAAGAAAGTCCGGCGCAACCCGGACTTCCTTTATTCAATAACTATCGTGTAAACAACAGTTCCCGGTATTTTGGCAAGGGCCATTTTTCATTGTCAACAATCAGTTCGAGCCGGTCGATATGATCACGCAATTCACTGAGGAATGGCTTCACCTCTTTGTCGTACACTTTGGCTCTCTCCACCACGTTTTCAATTTTATTTGCCCTGGCACGGGTCTCTGTCATTTCTTTTCGTAAATTTTTAATGGCCGAAATATGTTTCCCAATCTCACGGATTAATTCCAGGCGACCTGCAGCTAGCTCTTCGAACTCTTGCGCGGAGAAAACCTCTTTCTGGCTTTTTACATTTTCAAGGAGAATGGTCTGGTACTGCACTGCTGTTGGCACAATGTGGTTAATTGTAATGTCAGCCAAAACACGTGATTCAATCTGCACCTTCATCACGAATTTTTCATATTCGACTTCAACCCTGCCTTTGATTTCCGATTCATTCAGCACGTTCATCTTCTCAAAAAGCTTTAAGCTTTCCTTACTTAAATAAGCCGACAAAGATTCCGGAACGCTGGTAATATTGGTTAAACCCCGTTTCTTAGCTTCTTTGATCCAATCCTCGCTGTAACCGTCGCCGTTAAAACGGATCGGTTTGGATGAAATGATCAGGTCCTTCAGTACCTGGAAAATAGCTTCGTCTTTCTTCACTCCTTTATCAATCAGGGTATCAACAGCAACTTTAAATTTTTGAAGCTGGTTGGCAACCAGGGTATTTAAAACAATAAGAGCTGAAGCATTGTTGGCTGACGATCCGATGGCCCGGAACTCGAAACGGTTGCCGGTAAAGGCAAAAGGTGAAGTTCTGTTACGGTCGGTGCTATCCAGGATAATTTCCGGAATCCGTCCAATATTGAGTTTCAAAGCGGTTTTTTCATCAGGCGTCATTTTACGGTCAACCACAGCTTCTTCCATCAAATCGAGCATGTTTGAAACTTCTGTTCCAAGAAATACCGACAGGATGGAAGGAGGCGCTTCGTTGGCACCCAAACGGTGGGAATTCGAAGCAGTAAGAATGCTGGCACGTAAAAGATCCTGCCCGTCGTAAACAGCCTGCATGGTATTAATTACGAAAGTGAGAAACTGCAGATTCGATTTAGGATTCTTTCCGGGTGAATAAAGATTAACTCCCGTGTTGGTAGATAACGACCAGTTATTGTGTTTTCCTGAACCATTGATTCCTGCAAATGGTTTTTCGTGGAAAAGCACACGAAATTTATGCCTACGTGCAATTTTCTGCATAATATCCATCATCAGTTGGTTGTGGTCATTAGCAAGATTTGCCTCTTCATAAATAGGGGCAAATTCAAACTGGTTTGGAGCCACCTCGTTGTGACGTGTTTTAACCGGAATTCCCAGTTTAAAGGCTTCGTTTTCCACATCCTGCATAAAGCGGTTGGCACGTGTCGGGATCGAAGAAAAATAATGGTCGGCCAGCTGCTGGTCTTTCGACGAACTGTGTCCCATTAAAGTACGACCAGTTAAAACCAGGTCGGGACGAGCCATTACCAGGGCTTCATCAATCAAAAAATATTCTTGCTCCCAGCCCAGATTCGCCTGAACCGAGGTAACGTTCTTGTCAAAATACTGGCATACATCGGTAGCTGCTTTATTAACAGCCTGTAAAGCACGTAAAAGCGGAGTTTTATAATCGAGCGCTTCACCGGTGTACGAAATAAATATGGTTGGAATGGTTAACGTTGTTTCGCTGATAAACGCGGGGGACGTAGGATCCCAGGCTGTGTAACCCCGGGCTTCAAAAGTCTGACGAATACCGCCACTCGGGAACGACGAAGCATCCGGTTCCTGTTGCGAAAGCAGGTTTCCTGAAAATGATTCTATCACACCTCCATCGGCTCCATGAACAATAAAAGCATCATGTTTCTCGGCTGTTCCATCCGTTAAGGGGTGAAACCAGTGCGTGTAATGTGTTGCTCCGTTTTCAATGGCCCAGGCTTTCATACCCTGCGCCACCTGGTCAGCCATTTTTCGATCCACTGTTGTTCCATTTTCAATAGCATCAGTTACTGCCTTGTACGCTTCCCGCGACAAATATTTTTTCATCTTGGCCTGATCAAAAACCATCATTCCGAAATAATCTGAAACCAGGTTTTCTTCTCGTACTACCTCAAGAGGCTGGCGGTTTAAAACTTCTTCCAGCGCTTTAAATCTGAATTGTGACATCTTTTGAAAATTAAGTCCGTATTAGTCTGATCTCAAAAATAACATTTATCTGCTCAGACTACGATTTTTCAGGACATATGTTATAAAAAATTAATATATTTTTCCAATAGAACACAAAATCACAGGGGTTATAAAAAAAATAAACTGCTTTTTAATAACATACACTAAATTTTATGCAGATTGCATGCTAAATTATTACTCTGAGTGGTTTGATATTTATTGAAACATACTGTATTTTTCATCGAAATTGGATAAAATGAAGAGAGAACAAGTGCTTCAGGAAATAATAAAGAGCGAGGATAAAAAAATAAAAATCGCGTTTGCTGATATCGACGGAGTGTTGCGTGGAAAATACATTCATATAAATAAGTTTTTAAACGCAGCCGAAACAGGATTGGGTTTTTGCGATGTTATTTTTGGATGGGACAGCAGCGATAAATGTTACGAAAACAGTACGCTGACGGGCTGGCATACCGGTTATCCTGATGCCAAAGCCAATATCGATCTGTCAACTTTCCGACGTATTCCATGGGAAAACAACATCCCTTTTTTCCTGGGCGATTTTAGCAAGGATCCAAAATATGAAGCAGCAGTTTGCTCGCGCAGTTTACTTAAACGAGTGGCTAATCAATGTGAATCGATGGGTTTCACCCCGGTCTTTTCTCAGGAATTTGAATGGTTTAATTTTATTGGAACACCTAACGACCTGCATAACAGTAATTTTGAAAACCTTCAGCCAATCACGCCCGGAATGTTTGGCTATTCGCTTTTACGCACTTCACTGAACCAGGCCTATTTTAATGAATTATTTGATTTACTGCTGCAATTCAACATCCCGATTGAAGGCATGCACACCGAAACAGGTCCGGGAGTGCTTGAAGCCACGGTAATTTACGATCAGGTGCTCGCTGCGGCTGACAAAGCCCTGCTTTTTAAAACGTCTGTCAAGGAAATCGCCTACCGGCATGGATTTATGGCCACTTTTATGGCAAAATGGAATTCAAAGTTACCCGGGTCGGGAGGACATTTGCACCAAAGCTTATGGGATGCAGAAAACCGTCACAACCTGTTTTACGACTCAGAGGATAAATACCACATGAGTGAGATAATGAAAAACTACATCGCCGGTCAACTGAAATGTTTACCCGAAATTCTACCCATGTTTGCTCCCAACCCTAATTCATATAAACGATTAACCGGCGGAGACTGGGCACCTTCTACCCTCACCTGGGGAATCGATAACCGAACAACCTCACTACGTGTCATTTCCGGTCAGGCAAAATCAACACGCATCGAATTACGCATACCAGGAGCCGATACCAATGCTTACCTGGTGATGGCTGCTTCGCTTGCAGCCGGTTTGTATGGGATAAAAAACCAGCTTTCGTTAACAACCGAACCGACTTCAGGAAACGGGTACCTGGATACAAAGCACAGTGCTTTGCCTTTATCTCTGGAGGAAGCCACAAAAAGAATGAAAGAATCGGAACTGGCACGTGAATTATTTGGCGATGCTTTTGTCGATCATTTTACTTATACCCGTGAATGGGAATGTCAACAAGTTGATTCTACTGATCCGAAATGGGAGCTAAAAAGATATTTTGAGATTATTTAGCGTATTTTTGATGGCCAAGAACCTTGATGATGCAAAAATTAGACTACGCACAAATAATAAAACTGGCCTGGAAAGAATTCGATGGCGAACGTCACGAAATAAAAGGTGTATACGATGTAAGTGCCCAGGTTTCGACCAATCATGTTTATAAAGTTTCCTTTTACAAACGGGAGCCTGTCTTTGCCAAGCTAAGTGAATACGGAAATTTTGAAGATTTTCGTGAAGACCACATCATAATCAATAACCTGGCAAATAACCTAGAATATCCCTACCAGATGTTCCTGGCGCAATCGCTGGTAAAACGGAACGAACTTTTTATTTACCGTTATCACGAACTCAACCGAAGCGCCTGGGTAGTATTTTACAATCCCATCCTGATCCGGGAAAAACTGCCCCGCCGGTTAGAGGAAAAACATATCAGGAAGATGGGACGTGAACTTGCGCGTTTTCATATTGCCTGTACCAATGTGTCGAACCAGTTGCCACAGTCCTCAAAAAGTGTGATCACCGATATGCAACGTCTAAAGCGATCAATTTACAAAGGGGAAATTGCGATGGAAAGCAAACATAAAGATATGATCTTGCGACACGCCGACAATTTCCTGAATAATACGGATAAGGCAAACTATACCACGGAAATTGAAACCATCCCTGTTTTTGTCGACTGGAATATTGGTAATTTCTCAATAACCGGCGATGGCAAATTTTATTCGCGCTGGGATTACGACTGGTTTCGGATGTCATCACGGGTGATGGATTTTTACTTTTTCAGCCGGGTAGTTTCCGATGTGGGTGACCGAACCGTTTTTAGTTACCTTGTTGATACGCTGATGGAAGACCGTTTTATGATGTTTTTAAAAGAATACCACCGAATTTTCCCGTTAACAGAACCTGAAGTGAGGCTGATTAAAGAAGCGTATCGCTTCTTTATTCTGAACTATGTGATTAAAGACGGGCCTTATTTTTTCAGAAGATATTATTCTGATAAGCTGATAAAAGAGGCTTACGATACTTATTTCCCGGCAATGGATGCCAATTACCGCGTTGAAAAGATTTTAAAGACATTAAATATATAATCCGGAGTTATGCGAACAGTAAGTTTTAGAACTGTAGTAAAAAATTACAAAGCTGTTTTTTTCGATGCTTTTGGTGTGCTGAAAAATCATCAGGGTTTAATTAACGGTATTGAGAATACATTTAATTATCTTGAAAGTAAAGGAATTCCATATTATGTGCTCACCAACGACTCATCGCGCAGTCCGGATGAGTTGGCAAAGTGGTACCAAAAAAGGGGATTAAAATGCATTACTACCGATAAAATATTGTCTTCGGGAATGCTGGCAATGGAGTTTTTTAAAACCAAGCTTGAAAACGGGAAAGCAGTAGCCTATCTCGGCACAAAAGCATCTGCCCATTACCTTGAAACCGCCGGACAAAAAACAGTTCCAATCAGCGAAGTTGACCTGAACGACCTGGACCACATTAAATCGTTTGCCTTTTTAGATGATGAAGGTTTCGACTGGAACAAGGATATTGATAAAACAATCAACCTGCTTCGCCATAAAAACATGACCGTAATTGTGGCAAATACCGATATTAATTATCCAGTAAACAAAAACGATATTTCGGTAGCAATCGGAGGATTAGCCGATCTGGTAGAACAAATTCTGGGAAAAACATTTATTCGTTTTGGGAAACCGGATGCTCAAATGTTTCTTTTAGCTTATGAAAGAGCATTAAAAGATGTTCCGGACATTAAACGAAATGAAATCCTTATGGTGGGAGATACACTCTTTACAGATATTATTGGTGGGAACAAGTTTGGACTGGATACAGTTCTCGTACTTTCAGGTAACACTCTTCCTGATATGGCAAGTGTTCGAATCGGAAGTTCAGGTATTATACCAACTTACGTTTGCGAATCTGCAGTCATTCAATAATTCGATTCTCAAACACATAGTTTCAGAATTTAAAGCATAAAAAAAGCTGTTCTTTCGAACAGCTTTTCTATTTGTATTGTAAATGATTTACATTTTTGCAACTGCTTTGTGCGTTGTTTTAATAATAATTGCAGCAATTTTATAAGGATCACCATTTGATGCCGGACGACGGTCTTCCAAACGGCCTTTCCAACCATCTTCAACCGTTCCAACCGGAATACGGATAGAAGAACCACGGTCAGAAACACCATAACTGAAATCGTGAATCGAAGCAGTTTCGTGTTTACCAGTCAAACGCTGATCGTTGTATGCACCGTAAACAGCAATGTGTTCAGGAATGTGCCTACCAAATTCTTCGCAAATAGCGTCGAAGACTTTTTTGTCACCACAAGTTCTCATTAACCCGTTAGAGAAGTTGGCGTGCATACCTGAACCGTTCCAGTCAAGGTCTTTGCCCAGTGGTTTTGGATGCCATTCTACATCAACACCATATTTTTCAGCTGTACGTTCCAAAAGGAAACGGGCTACCCAAATCTGGTCACCGGCACTGTGTGCACCTTTAGCGAAAATCTGGAATTCCCACTGTCCGGCTGCAACCTCAGCGTTGATACCTTCAATATTCAACCCAGCTTCGATACACTGATCAAGGTGCTCTTCAACGATCTGACGACCAAAAGCTTTTGAACCACCCACACCGCAATAGTATGGTCCTTGTGGAAGAGGGAAACCTCCCGCAGGAAAACCAAGTGGAAGACGGGTTTGTGGATCATAAAGGAAATATTCCTGCTCGAAACCGAACCAGAAATCTTCATCTTCTTCTTCAATATGAGCACGACCGTTAGATGAATGTGCTGAACCATCCGGGTTAAGAACTTCTGTCATTACCAGGTAAGCGTTTTTACGATCCGGATCAGGACAAACAAAAACAGGTTTCAACAGCAAGTCAGACGAACCGCCGGCAGCCTGGTTGGTTGATGAACCGTCGAAAGACCAAACCGGACAATCTTCGAGCTTACCGCTGAAGTTCTCGGCTAATCTTGTTTTTGCTCTCAACTGCTGAGTTGGTTCGGTACCATCCAGCCAAATGTATTCCAATTTTGATTTCATAATGTAACTGATTATATTAATTAAATGATTTATCTATAACTGTTCACAACAAAAATATGCGATATTGAAATCGAAATTTTCGTTTTTGTAACAAATTGTAAAGAATTAATAAAAAATTCACATTAAAAGTAGATTTTTGTCAGACCCCCTATTCAAGGAAATACCCCTTGTCCGAAATTTCATTTATTTCAGAAGTAGACACTTGAAAAATAATACTTGCTTACCAACAGAATTATTTTTCACAGCGACTACCCTTAAAATTTTGCATGAGCCGTTAAAAATTGGATATAAATCAAAATAACATCATTTTACCTGCTTGTATTTTCCATTCGAACTCAAATATTACCTGAACAATCATTTCTTCCATTCCAGATTTTCTTAAAGGATTGGGTTAAAAGCCACCTCTTAAAATTCATTAGAAGTATGTCTGTAATATTTTAACTGAATCAGATACCTATTTCTCAAATCACAATTCGTGAATAAATCAAATAAAAAACCAGGATGAAACTAGACAGAAGAGATTTTATCAAAACAAGTGGTATGTTTGCTGCCGGGAGTATGATTCTCCCAACATTTATGCAATCGTGCCAGAACGTTCAAATTTCGACAAACGTGAAAAGTTACTTAGATCATTTTGAAGTTTCTACCGAAATGTTGCAGAAAGTAATTGCTGCAGCCATGAGTAAAGGAGGAAATTATGCCGACCTGTTTTTCGAGCACAAAATTACCAACAGTCTTTCGCTGGAAGACGGCCAGGTGAACCGCGCCTTTTCCAACGTTGATTATGGCGTAGGTATCCGTGTTTTAAAAGGCGACCAAACAGGTTTTGCCTATTCAGAAAACCTGAGTATGGAAGACATGCTGAATGCAGCTAAAATGGCTGCCAACATTGCCGACCAGCCTAAAGAATTTGCCCCGGTGGGTGTTTCAGAAAAAATACCGGCAGACTATTACCGTATTTCACAAAACTGGACAGACGTAACCATAAAAGACAAAGTTCCTTTTGTTCAGAAATTGAATGACAAGGTGTTCTCTCTTGACGACAAAGTATCCAAAGTAAATGCTTTTCTGGGTGACGAAACATCGTATGTTCTGTTTTACAACTCGGAAGGAAGACTCACTTACGATTATCGCCCGATGATGCGTTTAGGGGCCATGTGCGTAATGGAAAAAGACGGACAAATTGAGAATTCATATGTTGCCCGCTCCTTTCGTTCAGGATTTGAGGTGATGACAGATTCTCTGGTTGATGAAATAGCCACCGAGGCAGTAGATAAAACCAATTTATTATTTAAAGCAGGAAAACCCAAAGCCGGAGAAATGCCGGTGGTTCTTGGTGCCGGAGGTTCGGGTATACTTTTACACGAAGCGATCGGACATACTTTTGAAGCTGATTTTAACCGTAAGGGAACGTCGATTTTTAGCGATAAACTGGGTAAAAAAGTGGCTGAGAATTTCATCAACATCATCGATGACGGAACGCTGCCAAACGACCGTGGTGCCATCAACATCGACGATGAAGGAAACGACGTTCAGAAAACGTACCTCGTTAAAGATGGTATCCTGAACTCATACATTCACGACCGGATCAGTGCGGAATATTATGGCATTGATCCAACAGGTAACGGACGTCGCGAATCGTTCCGAAACATGCCTCTTCCAAGGATGCGTTCCACTTACATGGAAAACGGACCGCACACCGTGGAAGAAATCCTTGCGCAGGTTGATTATGGTGTTTATGTTGACAACTTCAGCAACGGCGAAGTAAAAATCGGTGCCGGTGATTTCACGTTCTTTGTAAAGTCAGGTTACATCATCGAGAACGGTAAACTTACCAAACCGATCAAAGACATCAACATTGTGGGAAATGGGCCACAAGCGCTGACCGATATCACCATGGCTGCCAACGACTATAAAAACGACAGCGGAACTTGGACCTGTGGTAAAGACGGACAATCAGTACCGGTTACCCTGGGCTTACCAACTGTTTTAGTGAAGAAAATGACCGTTGGTGGAACAAATGCTTAACTCAGGGAGACTTGCTTCTTAATTAAATTCTCCTTCATCCCCCTCAATCCCCCTTCTAAAGGGGAAAGGCGACGAAGAAGCCTGGGGGATGAAAGCAAGAAAAACAAAAAAGTAAATTTTTACATTTAATGTCATGACAAAAGAAGAAAAATATACACTGGCAAAATGGGCCATGAACTATGCACTCGAACAGGGAGCACAGGAAGTAAGTGTAACTATCGGGAACAGCAAAAGCAGCAGCGTGGAAGTTCGCGATCAGAAAATAGATAAACTGGAACAGGCCATCCAAAGTGGTTTGTCGATCCGTTTATTTGTTGACGGAAAATACTCTGCACACTCCACCAGCCGACTGAAGAAAGAAGAGTTAGAGCATTTTATTTCGGAGGCCATTGAAGGAACCCGTTTCCTTGCAGAAGATAAATTCCGTACACTCCCGGATCCGGAACTGTATTACAAAGGTGATGGAATGGATCTTGGTTCGCTCGACAAGGATTTCGACAAAGTGGATCCACAGGAAAAAATCGATCTGGCATTTGCAGCCGAAAAAGAAGCATTTGGAAAAGATGAA
>Ga0116152_10001377_pt1 | contig 20046 bp, 22 predicted proteins | sample AD_UKC119_MetaG_FD_89894 | JGI IMG/M metagenome (GOLD analysis project Ga0116152, IMG submission 89894) | Active sludge microbial communities of municipal wastewater-treating anaerobic digesters from Hong Kong - AD_UKC119_MetaG | ecosystem: Engineered > Bioreactor > Anaerobic > Digestate...
AAAGAACAAATGTTACCAAAGGAAGCTCAAATACTTGTTAATCTTTATAAACTTGATGTTAAAAAGATAGGATATAAAAGATTACTTTGGCATATAGCCATAACAAATTCACTTGGAGTAGGCTTGGTAATGATGGCGACTGAATTTTTTGATAGCATTTGGTTAAAAGCAGGTATCGCAGTAGGTCTTGTTATTTTGCTAGTGCTTGGTATTAACTTTATGTTGGGCACAATTTACAAGAAGAGAGGATGGACAAAATAATGTATAATTTTGAAGAGATAGAATCAAAATGGCAAAAATATTGGAAAGACAATGAGACATTTAAAACAGATGTATGGGATTTTTCAAAACCAAAATATTATGTTTTAGATATGTTCCCTTATCCATCGGGAGTAGGACTTCATGCGGGACATCCAGAAGGATATACTGCGACTGATATAATTGCAAGAATGAAGAGAATGCAAGGGTATAATGTTCTACATCCAATGGGATATGATTCGTTTGGACTCCCAGCAGAGCAATATGCTATATCAACTGGTAACAATCCTATGGGCTTTACTGAAAATAATATTAAGATTTTTAGAAAGCAGTTACAGGATTTGGGTTTTTCGTATGATTGGAGCAAAGAAATATCAACATGTGACCCTAAATATTATAAGTGGACACAGTGGATATTTAAAAGATTGTACCAAGATGGATTAGTAAAATATTTAGATATGCCAGTGAACCGGTGTGAAGAATTAGGAACTGTCTTATCAAATGATGAAGTTATTGATGGCAAAAGTGAACGTGGTGGTTACCCTGTTATAAGAAAGAATATGAAGCAATGGGTAATAGACATTGTAAAATATGCGGATAGATTACTAGATGGACTTAATGGTTTAGATTGGCCAGAGTCAACAAAGGAAATTCAAAGAAACTGGATTGGGAAAAGTATTGGAGCTTTGGTAAATTTTAAAATAAAAGATTTTGATTATAGTTTTGATGTATTTACAACTAGATGTGATACTTTATTTGGAGCAACATATTGTGTGCTTTCACCTGAACATGAGTTAATTGATAAAATAGTAACTGATGATAAAAGGAATGAAGTTTTGGCATACAAAAAAATATGTGCAAGCAAAAGTGAATTAGAAAGAACTGAATTATGCAAAGAAAAAACGGGAGTATTTACTGGATCCTATGCAATAAATCCTGTCAATAATAAAGAAATTCCAATATGGATTAGTGATTATGTACTTATGACATATGGGACTGGGGCAATTATGGCAGTTCCGGCACACGATGAGAGAGATTATGACTTTGCAAAAAAATTTAATTTAGATATTATACCTGTTCTTGAAGGCGGAGATGTTACAAAAGAAGCCTATGTTAAAGATGGGTTTCATATTAATTCAGGTTTTATTGATGGCTTAAACAAAGAAGATGCTATTGAAAAAATGATAAAGTGGTTGGAAGAACGAAATATTGGTTCTAAAAAAATTAATTATCGTTTGCATGAATGGATATTTGCCAGACAAAGATATTGGGGAGAACCTATTCCTATAATTCATTATGAGGATGGTACTACAGGTGTCATTGAAGATGATAAATTACCGCTTATTTTGCCAAATGTCAAAAATTATTCTCCTAATAAAAATGGCGATTCACCATTGGAAAAGGCAATAGATTGGATTAATGTGATAGAAAGTGGTAAAAAAGGCAAAAGAGAAACAAGTACTATGCCTAGTTCTGCAGGATCAAGTTGGTATTTTCTACGATATATTGATCCTTGTAATGATGAAGAATTAGCAGATAAAAGGCTATTAGAACATTGGATGCCAGTAGACTTGTATGTTGGCGGTTCAGAGCATGCGGTAGGACATTTACTTTTCTCTAGAATGTGGAATAATTATTTGTATGACAAAGGAATATCACCTGTTGCGGAACCATTTAAAAAATTGATTCATCAAGGAATGATACTTGGCTCAAATGGTATTAAAATGGGTAAAAGATATCCTGAATATGCCATAAACCCCACTGATATTGCAAATAAATATGGTGCTGATACACTAAGATTATATGAGATGTTTATGGGACCACTTGAGGCAGACAAGCCATGGAGTCAGGATGGGGTAGAAGGTGCTAAGAGGTTTATTGATAGAGTTTATCGTTTATATACAGAAGATAGAATAAAAGATAAGGAAAACGTTAACTTAACGAAGATATATAACCAAACAGTGAAAAAAGTAACAGATGATTATGAAACATTAAATATTAATACTGCTATAAGTCAAATAATGATATTTGTAAATGCAGTTTATAAAGAAGAATGTTTTCCGAAAGAATATGCATTAGGTCTTATAAAATTGCTAAATCCTATAATTCCTTACATTACAGAAGAATTATGGAATATGATGGGCCATAACAAGACAATCGCTTATGAAATGTGGCCTACATATGATGAATCTAAATTACAAGATGATACAAAAGAAATTGCAGTACAAGTAAATGGCAAACTTAGGGGAACTATTTTAGTTAACATAGATGATTTGGATGATGTAGTAAAAGAGAAGGCATTAAAAGAAGAAAATGTATTGAGACATATTGATAAAAAAGAGATAGTAAAAGTAATAGTAATAAAGAATAAAATAGTTAATATTGTAGTAAAATAAGACAAATAATTATTTTAATTTATGATAATCTTATTCTGGTGATAATATGCAAGTAAAAATATTTGATGAAAATCATGAAAAAGATTTAGAAGATAAGGTTAATGATTTCTTAGATGAAATTGATAGTGAAATAATAGATATTAAATATCAAGTTAGTATAGGTATGTTTGGTGAAGAACAAATATTTTGCTTCTCCGCAATGATAATTTATAATTAACTTGGCATATATATTATTAGGAGGTATATTATGATATATTTTGTAATAACATTAATATTTTATATATTATATTTATGGGCAAGAATGAGAAAGGCTTTGCACATGTTACAGCAAAATTCTTATGAAACTGGCCATTATTTTAAATGGATGTATAAAAATGCAGTTTCGGTATTCTTAACATTTGATGTTTTTATATTTTTGCCAATTGCATTTGCATTTTGGCAAAGTAAAATTATATATATTTTAATTGGACTAGTTTACTTGATTCTTTTTGTTAAAACAACAAGTATACAAAAGAAAGAACAAGTAAAAAAACCACTTAACTATACTTCTAGAATTAAAAGATTAGTTGTTACTTTTTTAATAATTACCGGGTTAATACTTACATTCATAATTTTAAATTTTGCAGAAAATGATATAATTATCTATTATTTAATATTGGGTTTATATGGATATTTAATATATTTTATTATTATGTTATGTAATATTATCAATTATCCAATAGAAAAAATAGTTTATTTCTATTATCTTAATAAATCTGATAAAAAATTAAAAAGCATGCCTAATTTAAAAGTAATTGGAGTTACTGGTAGTTATGGTAAAACTAGTACAAAAAATATTCTAGCAACCATTCTGTCGGAAAAATATCGAGTGCTGGCATCACCTAAAAGTTATAACACTCCATATGGACTTATGCGAACGGTTAATGAAAATATAGATAAATTTGATCAAATTTTTATAGCAGAAATTGGGGCAGTAAAACTTGGCGATTTAAATAGTAGGTGTAGAGTGGTGCATCCTCAGTATGGAATAATTACTAAAATTGGAGTTGCACATCTTGAGACTTTTAAAACTATTGAAAATATTACCAAGACTAAATTTCATCTAATAGATTGTTTACCTAAAGATGGTGTTGGAGTATTAAATAAAGATGATGAGATACAAAAAGAATACTACAAGAATGGTAATAAGAAGGTCCTGTGGATTGGCATTAAAGAGTCTGATGTGGATGTAAGAGCAAGCAATATTGATGTTACTTATGAAGGCATGAACTTTGATGTTACATTTAAAGGCGATAAAGAAAAATATGAGTTTAAGACTCAACTTTTGGGAGAGGCTAATGTCTATAATATTTTATCTAGTCTAGCGCTTGCTAAAGAACTTGGAGTTAATGTAAAACAGATGCAAGCGGGTGTTAAAAAGTTAAGATCAGTAGAGCATAGACTTGAGTTAAAACAATCTGGCGATATAACTATTATCGATGATGCCTTTAATTCAAATCCAGTCGGTTCTAAAATGGCTCTAGATGTACTATCTAGGATGCCTGGCAAAAGGATAATTGTTACTCCTGGTATGATAGAACTAGGCGAAGAAGAAGAAGAATATAATAAAGAATTTGGGCGTTATATGAAGGGGAAAGCAGATGCTGTTATATTAGTCGGTGAAAAGCAGACAAAACCTATATATAATGGATTAAAGGAAACTGGTTTTAAAAAAGAAAACATATATGTACTAAATGATTTAAAGAAAGCATTTAATTTAATTCAGGCACTTAAAGATAAAAAAACTTATGTTTTACTTGAAAATGATTTGCCAGATATTTTTAACGAAAGAGACAAATAAGTCTCTTTTTAATATACATATAATGTTATTTTTCTTTTATCACACTTTATAATTTTTTCCTCTTTTAAATATTTAATTTCTCTCATCATAGCACATCTGTCAATTGCTAAATAATCAGCAAGATCGGTAAAAGTAAAGGGTAAAGTAAAGGTATTGTTCATGTTCCCCTTTGCCATAATTTTGAAATAATTTAAAAGTTTTTCTCTAATGGTTCTATTCGTAAGTATTTCAATTCGATTGTTGCTATTTTCAATTTTAGAAGATAGTATTTTCAATATATTGTCGATGATTGTACTATATATAGTATTCTTAGCAATTTTTTCTATAAAAGTAAGATAATCTAAAAATAATACTTCACAGTCCTCGGTTGCTTCTACAATGATAGAACTATTATCATTTGAAGAAAAAGTTTTGCCAAAAACAGAATTTTTTTGTAGATGTTCTATTATTATTCTATTCCCATAATAGTCATACTTTGTTATGATGGCAGTTCCCGATAATACTATACATATTTGATCGATGTTTTCTAAATTTGAGAGTATTGTTTTATTTTTTTTAAAAATATTTTTTCTACAATTTAGATTGGTAATTACCTTTTTTGTGTCTTCTTCACTCATTTTTTCAAAAACTGATATCATACTTTACCACCATTCTGTCAAATATTTTAACTAATTATATTTTATTTTAAAATTGTTGCAAATGCAACACTTATTTTTAATACTAGTTGCTATAATTAGATGCAAGATAGGAAGGAGGCAACAAGTATTAAAATAGTTAAAAGAGATGGAAGAATAGTTGAGTATGATAGTAATAAAATAAGAGTTGCAATTGAGAAAGCAAATGCTCAAGTAACTGAAGACAAAAGATTAGACAAAAAAAAGATTAATGAAATTATAATTTATATAGAGTCTCTTAATAAAAAAGAATGTTAGTTGAAGATATTCAAGATATTATTGAAGAAAAATTAATGAATTATAAAAAATATGATCTTGCTAAAGTTTACATTATATATCGTTATACTAGGGCACTTATTAGGAAATCTAATTTTACGGATGGAACTATTCTTGAAATTATAAAAAATTCAAGTCGTAATTCTTGGGATAAAAGAAGTAATCTAGTTATGACAAAAAGAAACTTAATTGCAGATTTGGTTTCAAAAGATTTGACGACAAGAGTTTTATTACCAGAAAAAATTGCGGATGCTCATGAGAAAGGATATATATATTTCAATGATATGGATACATTTATCCAGCCATCAATTAATACTTCACATATTAATTTAGATGACATGCTTATAAATGGGACTGTTGTTAATGGCAACGAAGTAACAAAAATAAAAAATTTTGTAGATGCTTGTTTAATATCAACGCAAATTGCATTTGAGGTGGCTAATGGTCAGTATGGAGATGTATTTCTAGAAGTTAAGCATTTATTGAAATATTTAAAAACTGATGATGATATAAAGCAAGGAATAAATGTTCTTTTAACTCAATTCAATAATATGGTTACCATATATGGCAAACCCATAGGCATCAATATGATGTTAGAATTAGACGAGGCAAAAGAAAGAAATTTAAAGTTTTATGAGGAAATATTGAAATGTAGCTGGAATAGTAACGTAAAACTTATATTTATGTTTTCGACTAATGTTTTTAATGAAATAATTAAAAAATACATTAAAAAAGGCTTGAATATTAAGATAATTACTAACAAAAATATGATCAATTGTTATAAGTTTGATCAAGGAATTGTAAGCATTAACTTAGCGGATATAAATCAAGATAACATAGATACTTTAAATGATAGACTTGAACTTTGCCATGAAGCATTAACATTTAAACATCATTCACTTATGGGGACACTGGCAATGAGTTCACCAATTCATTATTTATATGGAGCAGTCGCTAGAATAAGTGAAGAAAAAATAGACAAGTTATTGAAGAATGGTTTTTCAACTTTGACATTAGGGTATAGTGGTCTAAGAGAGATGATTAATTTAGTTGGTGTAGATAATACTTTGACAATATTTAGTCAAATTAAAAAGGTTGTTAAAAAATGGTCAGATGATGATAACTTAGATTTTAGATTACAACCAGTATTTGATGATGACGTTTGTTGCTATTTCTCAATATCTAATGATAACAACATCTCCAAGCAATGCTATAGCAACTATATTGATATAGATGATATTTATGAAAGAATGAAGTTGGAGAATAGGGTAGGAGTTATTTCCAAAGTACAAATAGGGGAAGAAGCCGTTGAAAAAATTTTTAAATATATAGAAGAAAATAAATTAAATATAGAATTTATGGTTTAATGATTTTAAAAGAAAGAAGGAGTAGAAAAATGATTAAAAAAATTATTAAAAGAGACGGAACGGTAGTTCCATTTAGACCTGAAAAAATTCAAATAGCAATATTTAAGGCTGTTAAAGAAGTAGGAGGAGACGATTTTGAGACAACTATTCAGATAGCAGATGAAGTTGTTAAAATGGCTGAAGAAAAGTTTCCGGGTGGAATTGCTGAAGTTGAAGCAATTCAAGATATAGTAGAAAAAGTTTTAATAGAAAGAGGACATGCTAAAACAGCTAAAGCATATATTTTGTATCGTGAGAAAAGAAGATCAGCAAGAGAAAATAATGCTTTGATTGGGGCAACTATTGAAATGTTTTCAAATTACCTAAAAGATATGGATTGGCGAATAAATGAAAATGCTAATACTGCAAAATCAATTAATGGACTTAATAATTATGTAAGAGAAGCATTTACAAAAAATTATTGGTTACATGAAATTTATCCTGCTAAAATTAGAAAAGCTCATGAAAGTGGTGATATGCACTTACATGACCTAGGATTCTTTGGACCATATTGTGCTGGATGGGATTTAAAACAATTATTAGTTAATGGATTTGGTGGAGTTCCGGGAAAAGTAGAAAGTAAGCCTGCAAAGCATTTAAGAGCATTTTTAGGCCAAGTTGTTAACTCAACTTTTACAACGCAAGGAGAAACAGCTGGAGCTCAAGCTTGGAGTTCATTTGATACTTACTGTGCACCGTTTGTAAAATATGATAAAATGACTTATAAACAAGTAAAACAAGCAATACAAGAATTTATATTTAACTTAAATGTGCCAACTAGAGTAGGCTTTCAATGCCCTTTCTCTAATTTAACATTTGATATTAAAGTTCCTCGTACCTTAAAAGATGAATATGTTATTGTGGGTGGAGAAATTAAACCTGATAAGTATGGCGATTTTCAAAATGAAATGGATATAATAAATTTAGCATTTTGTGAAGTAATGCAAGAAGGAGATGCTAAAGGCAGAGTATTTACGTTTCCAATACCAACAATCAATATAACAAAAGATTTTGAGTGGAATAGTCCAGTTACTAATAAAATAATGGAAATGACTTGTAAATATGGAATACCATATTTCTCAAATTATATTAATAGTGATTTATCTCCAGAAGATGCACTATCTATGTGCTGTAGACTAAGACTTGATACAAAAGAACTTAGAAAAAGAGGAGGTGGATTATTTGGATCAAATCCTCTTACTGGGTCAATTGGAGTTGTTACAATTAATTTACCAAGACTTGGATATCTTGCTAAAAGTTTAAGTGAATTTAAAATTATGTTATGGGAGCAAATGGAAATTGCCAAAGAAAGTCTTGAACTAAAAAGAAAAGTTATTGAAGAGCAAACTGAAAAAGGATTGTATCCATACTCAAGAAATTACTTAAAAGGTGTTAAGGAAAAAACTGGAGAATATTGGTTTAATCATTTTAATACTATTGGGTTAATTGGAATGAATGAGGCTTGCCGTAATTTATATAATACTGACATAACAACTAAAAAAGGCCAAAAGTTTGCAATTGATACACTTGAATATATGAGAAACAAAATTCAAGAAATTCAAGAAGAAACAGGCCATGTGTATAATCTAGAAGCAACACCGGCTGAAGGAACAAGTTATAGATTAGCGGCTAAAGATAAAGAAAAATATCCTGATATTATAACAGCAGGAGATGATGTTCCATATTATACAAACTCTAGTCAGTTACCTGTTGGATATACAGATGATATATTTGAAACACTAGATTTACAAGATGAATTACAATCTCTTTATACTGGTGGGACAGTGCTTCATTTCTATCTTGGTGAACAAATTAATGATATAGAGATAACTAAAACTTTATTAAAGAAAATATTTACTAATTATAAATTACCATATATATCTTTTACTCCAACATTTTCAATATGTAAAGAGCATGGGTATATAAATGGAGAGCAATTTGAGTGCCCTGAATGTGGATGCCCAACAGAAGTATATAGTAGAGTAGTTGGATATTTGCGACCAGTGCAAAATTATAACAAGGGCAAAAAAGCTGAGTACAAAGACAGATTAAAATACAAAATTAAAGCTGAACAAATATGCAAATAAGTGGTTTAGTAAAAAACTCTTTTGTGGATTTTCCGGGGCATTTAGCAGCAGTTATATTTACACCTTTTTGCAATTATGACTGCTTCTACTGCCATAATAGAGAACTAATTGAAAATCCTCAACAATTTATTGATGAAAATGAAGTGCTAGATTTTTTGCAAAAAAGACGTGGAATGTTAGAAGGTGTCGTGATTTCTGGAGGAGAACCTACTTTACAAAAAGACTTAGAAAGATTTATAATAAAAGTAAAGAATATTGGTTTTTTAGTAAAACTAGATTCTAATGGTTCTAATCCTAATGTTATAGAAGGACTTTTAAAAAAAAATTTACTTGATTATGTAGCAATTGATTATAAAGCCCCATCAAAAAAGTATAAAGAAATATGTGGTAAAAATGCTGATTCAAAAGATGTATTAAACACCATAAATATTTTGAAGAAGTCAAATGTAGATTTTCAAGTAAGAACTACGCTTTGTCCAACTCTTACAAAAGAAGATATGAAATCTTTAAAACAAGAAATAGGCAACGTTAAAAACTATGTAATTAATAAATATAGGATACCAGAGAAGTACAAAAAGGAGGATGAAGATAGAATTAGAGAAAAGGCAATAGATAAAGAAATATTAGGATAGGACTTGATTTTTATTGATATTTATGTATAATACAAGCGAGGAGAATTGTATATGGCAAATGATAAAACTGATGAATTTTTGGCAAAAATAGAAAATATGAGTAGAGAAGATTTGATAGAATTATCAAATGCACTGCATAAAGTAAATGATAAACTGCGTAAAGAAAATGGTGAATTACGTGAGAAAGCTCTTACAGATTCATTAACTGGCTTGCCTAATCGTCGCGGATTAAGGGGAGATATAGATGGTTTAACTTCTGACAAAGAATCATTTTCTGTTGTATTAGGAGATATAGATAATTTTAAGGAAATCAATGATACTTATGGTCATGATATGGGTGATAGGGTTTTGATAGAGGTAGGACAAATCCTTCAGGCTTCTGTTAGAGGTAGTGATACCGCTGGTAGATTGGGTGGGGATGAGTTCCAAATGTTACTCAAAAACTGTGATGTTGACAATGCTCAAGTTAAAGTGGAAACCATAAGAGAAAAAATTGAGGATACAGTTCATATAAAATTTGGTTTACAAGAACCAGTTACAATGAGTTTTGGTATAGCTTTTTGTAATCAAGAAGATTGTGATTATCCAACGGCTAAAAAACGAGCTGATGTGGCATTGTATGAAAGCAAAGTTGAAAGAAATTCTGTGGGAATATATAAAAAGCATTAGCTTTTTTTATTTATAAAATTTGTATTTATGTTATACTAATATTGTAAGGAATTAACATATGAATATAAAAAAAATAATATTTATTACAATGATCTTTTTGTTTTCTATTTGTAACGTGTATGCTGAAAAAAAAATATTGGTTACTTTAAATAAGTGTGTAGATGGCGATACAGCATATTTTAATTATAAAGGAGAAGTACTTAAAACAAGATTTTTAGCAATAGATACACCGGAAATTAGTGGTGAAGTAGAGCCTTATGGCAAAGAAGCTAGTGATTATACTTGTAATGAGCTTAAAAATGCTATCCAAATATTGTTAGAGTATGATGACAATAGTAATAAACTTGATAAATATAATAGACACTTGGTATGGGTATTTGTTGATGATACTTTACTTCAATCTAAGATTATAAAAAATGGATATGCAGAAATTGCATATTTATATGGGGACTATAAGTATACCGAAGATTTATATAAAGATTTAGAATATGCTAAAGAAAACAAGCTAGGAATGTGGTCTGATAATATAGAATCAGATAGCCTGATTATTAAAATAATAACGATTATAGCGTTTGTTTTTGCATTATATAAGCTTATTAAAAAACAAATAAAAAAGAGTAAGAAATTTATGAGTTGATATCTTTCTTCTCTTTTTTTAATTTAATTTTTTCAATTATAGTTTTAATTTTATATTTGACATATTTAAGCATTTTTTTAATACTTTTTTTCTTTTTGCTTGCTTTTTTAGTTTTATATGTTTTTGCTTTATTAGTTTTTCTTTTTGATTTCTTTTTCTTTTTTCTTTTTTTCTTACAAGATAAAAAGTTACTTTTAAACTTTTCTTTACTAATAATTCTATTAATCAACGCCAATAATAATAAAGATACTCCTATTTCAATCATTGCAACAAACATACTACTACTTATGGCATTTGCCTTATAATTATAGTTGTTAATTAACCATTGCAAGCCCATTATCAATGCTTTCTGAATAAAAGCATAAATTATTATAAGTACAGAAACATATAAACATATAGTAGATAAATAATATAGAGGTGTGTTAATATTTTTGTTAATTAATATAAGACCAAGCATACATGAAATCATTATTGTTACAAAAATTATAATGAAAGAAGGATTATACAATATTTCTATATTTTCATTGTTAGTATTCATCATAATATCAGCATTATAAATAAAATTAGATAGAATAGTCGTTATTTGACTTTTAACATCTTTAGTAAGAGAAACATTATTTTTTATTTCACTAGTGCTAATGATTTTGGCAATTAAATTATCGTTAGATTCGTTAGTTGAAAAATAAGTTTTATTGTTATAGAGAAGTTTGGCATTACTGTATAATTCTTTTTTTATTTGGTTATATAATCTATTGTCATCAAATATGTCACGAAAAAATTTCATATTAATATCATTTTCTTTAGATATATAAGTTAGTACATCGTGAACATTACTATTTTTTTCTAAAGGAGTGTTAGTGATGTTAGAGGTTATAATACTTTCTATTGGTATTTCGTATATGTTTATTTCGTCTACCATCTGAGTTATGCTTCTCCTACTTGTTAAAGTGTTCAAAAAATAAGAACTGCTTAATAGTAATATTGCTATTAATAGTATTGTACACAAAAACATTATAGTAATATTTGGTAAGATTTTGTCATTAATGCTTTTGTTCATGTACCGACACCTCTACATTAATTATAAACTTTATAGTGAGTTTTGCCAATAAAAATAAAAATAATTAGCACTTAGTATTGACAAGCGCTAATTGCAGTAATATAATTAATAATGAAAGGAGAGGTGTATTATGAATTTAATACCAAAAAAATATTATTTAGATGATTTTTTTGATGATTTTTTCCCAGAAAAAACCGTTAATAGTTTGAAATGTGACATTTATGAGAAGGATAATAAATATCATATCGTAATGGATATTCCAGGTTTTTCAAAAGAGGATATTAACATTGATTGTGATGATAATTACTTAACAATATCAGCCTCTAAAGAGAATAACATTGATGAAGAAAAAGCAAACTATATTAGGAAGGAAAGAATATTTGGATCTTATCAAAGAAGATTTTACATTGGCGATGCTGATAGTGAGAAAATTGATGCAGAGTTTAAAGATGGAACACTAAATATTGTAATTCCTAAAAAAGAAGTCATCGATAATAAAAAGAAAATTGAAATTAAATAAAAATAGCAGCAAAGGCTGCTATTTGTTTGTTACAAAGAATTGTTTTATATATTTTTGTGCTGTTGCGGTATCTCCTGCGTATGGGACAAATTCTCCTTTTATCTCTTGATAGTTTTCATGCGCCTTGCCAGTTATCAAAACGCTATCTCCTGGTTGGGCAATACTTATTGCTTTCTTAATAGCTTGATCTCTATCAATTATGATCTCATACTGTCTAGGTTTAGATTCTCTTAATAAAACATCAGTAATCAGTTTATAAGGATCTTGTGATTTGGGATTTTCTGATGTCAATATAGCATAATCGGCATATTTTGAAACGGCATTTCCTAAATCAATGTGACGTCCTTCATATCTTTCACCTTTAGCACCTAAAACTGCAATTATTTTACCGGAAGTAAAAGGTTTTACATATTCATATAGTTTTTCCCATCCTTGACCAGTAACAACCAGATCAATCATCACTCTAAAGGGTTGACCAAGATCAATTATTTCTTGTCTACCGGGGACTGTTTTTAAATATCTTATGGCTTTAATAACTTCTTCGATATCATATCCTAATTGGGTAGTTGCAATAATTACAGCAAGCAAATTTGATACATTAAATTTTCCAGATAGAGGACAATATATTTTATGATGTCCAAGATATCCATCAATTTCAAAAAAAAGTTTTCCAAATTCGATGACAATATTTTGTGCTACCAAGTCGGCTTTTGTGTTTATGCCATATGTTATAATTTTTGCATTTGCTGCATCTTTAAAATATTCATTATATTCATCATCATTATTAATGATACATGCACCATTTTTTTTCGTATATTGAAATAATTTTGTTTTTGCTTCTAAATAGTTTTCAAAAGTACCATGATTGTCTAGGTGCTCTCTTTTTAAATTTGTATATATTGATATGTCAAAATTAACTGAATCTAGTCTGCCGGTTCCTAATCTGTCAGATGAAGCCTCCATTACTACTTTTTTGCAGCCAAGTTTATTAAACGTGTCAAAATATCTATATAAGTCTTTTGGAAATGGAGTAGTAAACGTTTGAAACTCACTGAACCCAGGACACATAACCATTTCGGTTCCAATCATTCCACCAATTTCAAAATAATTGATAATCTGGTAAATCATATTAGCAATGGTTGTCTTTCCATCTGTACCTGTGACAGCGACAAGTTTGAAATCATCCGTTGGTTTATTATAAAAATTATTAAGAGCCACATTCATATAATAAGACGTATTATCAACAACTATTTGAGGAATATCAATATCTAATTTTTTTTCACACAAAATTGCTACAGCACCATTTTTGATAGCTTGTTCCACATAATCATGACCATCTACTCTTAGGCCTTTAATACAACAAAACAAAATATTTTTTCCTTTTATTCTAGAATCTTCTTCAATTGATTCTATTTCAATATCTAAATTAGTATCCAATAATTCATTTAACTTTTTCACACTATCACCTATAGACATTATATCATCAATAAAATATGTAAAACAATATTTTATTTTAAAAACATGTTGAACTATTTTTACTTGTTTGCTAAAATTAATTTGGTGATAGAAATGGAATATAGAATAACTTCTAGGAGTGAAAGTGAAACAATTGAATTAGCACAAAATTTTGAATCAGAGAAATTTCCTAATATGGTTATTTGTTTAATTGGGGATTTGGGAAGTGGAAAGACAACCTTTACTAAAGGATTCGCTGGGGCACTTGGTATTCAAGATGTAATTACCTCTCCAACTTTTACAATTATTAAAGAATATGAAGATGGTGAAATGCCATTATACCACATGGATGTTTATAGATTAGAAGATGGTCCAAAAGATATAAATTTTGATGAATATTTTCACAAAAATGGAGTAACGATTATTGAATGGGCAGATATGATAAGAGATGAACTTCCAAGCGAACGACTGGAAGTAAAAATCGCTATTATTGATGATGATGTTAGAGTATTTATTATTAAACCTATTGGTAAAATGTATGAAGATGTTTGCGAGGCCGTTTTATGATGAGCCTTTTTTTGGATACTTCATCATCTTTTTTGACAATTGGTTTACTAAAAGATGAGAAGTTAATTGACAGTATTGATAGAAGATCTCATAATGATCTGTCAACATATACTGTCAATGATATAAATGAATTACTTCTAAAAAATGGGGTAAAACCTAAAGACATTGAAAAAATATATTGCATAAATGGGCCTGGTTCTTTTACGGGTATAAGAATTGGTGTTACGATTGCTAAAACTTTTGCATGGCTAAATAATATTAAAGTTTATCCAATATCTAGTCTATATGCTATGTCATGTACAGCGAGTAAGGATCTAATTGCAGTACCCATTATAGATGCTAGAAGAGGATATGTTTACGCTGGAATATATAAAAACAAGGAAGTTATTCTTAATGATTGCTATATTAAATTAGACGACCTAATAAAAAAAGCAAATGAAATAGACGGCATTAAAGTTTACATTTCTAATGATACTTTTGATAATTTAAGTGTTTTAGAATACATTCCTAGCATTAATAATGTTGTTGATAATTTTAAAAATGATTCAGTTGATGCTAATTTATTTGTGCCAAATTATTTAAAAAAGACAGAAGCAGAGGAAAACTTAGAGAAAAATGATAAAAGAGAAAGTTAACGATAGTAATAATCCATTCCTTAAAGTTTTTGAATATGAAAATAAAGGATATATTGAAATTAGTGATATATATGATCGTATTGAGATTGTAAATATATTTGTAAATGAACAATATCGTAATCAAAAAATAGCATCTAATCTAATGAATTATATTATTGATTATGCTAAGAATAATAATAAAACTAATATTACTTTAGAGGTTAATTCTATAAATAAAATTGCAATTCATTTATATGAAAAATTTGGTTTTAAAAAAGTTGCAGTAAGAGAGAAATATTATAATGGGATAGATGGAATATTAATGGAGAAGGTGATATAGTATGAAAGATGTATATATATTAGGGATCGAATCTAGTTGCGATGAGACCAGTGCAGCAATAGTTAAAAATGGTAAGGAAGTTCTATCTTCTGTAATACTTAGTCAAATAGATATTCATACGCTATATGGTGGGGTAGTTCCTGAAATTGCAAGTCGTAATCATGTTTTTAATATTACTGATGTTTTAGATAAGTGTTTAAAGGATGCCAATATGAAAATACAAGATATTGATGCAATAGCAGTTACATATGGTCCTGGATTAAATGGTAGTTTGCTTGTCGGAGTTGAAGCTGCCAAAACTATGAGTATGGTAACGGCAAAACCTCTTATTCCAGTGCATCATATTGCAGGTCATATTTATGCAAACAATATTGAGAAAGATTTAGAATTTCCACTTATAGCACTTGTTATTAGTGGAGGACATACAGATTTAATTATTATGAGAGAGCACTATAATTTTGAACGAATCGGTGGAACGCTTGATGATGCGGTTGGAGAGTGCTACGATAAAGTTGCACGTGTTATGGGAGTTGGATATCCAGGAGGACCAATAATTGACAAAATGGCGAAAGTCGGCACTTCACTTTACAAATTGCCTGTTCCACTTGATGATGATAGTTTTAATTTCAGTTTTAGTGGCTTGAAGAGTGCTGTTATTAATTTAGTAAATAAAGAGCATAAAATGGGTAATGAAATTAATAATAATAATTTAGCATCATCTTTCCAAGAGGTAGTTATTAAATCTCTTACAAGTAAAACATTGAGAGCAATGAAACAATATGATGTCAACAATTTAATATTAGCTGGTGGTGTTGCTGCAAATAGTGGTTTAAGAGATGAATTTAGCAAACTTGGGGAAAAGAACAATTTTAATTTTTCTTATCCAAGCATTGTTAATTGTACTGATAATGCGGTAATGGTTGCTGTAGCGGGATATTTTCTATATCAAAAAGGCATTTTTACAGATTTAAAACTAAATACAAAGACTAGTGAATATTTACACTAGTTTTTATTATTAAAAATATTTGATTATATTTGTCAGTAATGGTAAAATAAATATATTAAAAGAGGTGGGATATTGGAAGTTAATAATACTATAATTTTTGATTCTAAAGAGTTAAGCAAACAAGCTGTTAAAGATATTTTATTTGAAGTATATGATGCATTAGAAGAAAGAGGATATGATCCAATAGTTCAGATAGTTGGATACTTAGTAAGTGGTGATGTAGGATATATTTCTAATCATTTAGAAGCTAGAAAAAAGATCCAAAAATTAGATCGCGAACAAATACTAGAAGTATTGTTGGATAATTATTTAAACATTGACAAATGAGATATTTAGGACTTGATTTAGGTGCTAGAAGTTTAGGAATTGCAATTTCAGACAAAACTAGAATGATTGCATCTTTTTATAAAAATATATCTTATAATGGTAATTATGAATGTTTAATAGATATAATTTGTGAAATAGTAAAAAAAGAAGATATTGCAAAAATAGTTTTAGGTTGGCCTAAAAATATGAATAATACAGTTGGTGAACGAGGACAAAAAACTTTAGAATTTAAAAATATGCTAGAACAAATACTGGCATGCGAGGTAGTATTAGAAGACGAAAGATTGACAACTAAATTAGCAGAGTCTGTTTTAATAGATGCAGATTTGTCGCGAAAGAAAAGAAAAAAAGTGGTTGATGGTGTATCGGCAATAATAATACTCCAATCATATTTAGATAGAAGAAAGGAAGCATAAATATGGAAGATAAAAAAGATTTTTTTAAGATAATTAATGATAAGGGAGAAGAAGTAGAATGCCAAGTACTTTTTACTTTTGATTCTAAAGAAACTAATAAGAGTTATATCGCATATACAGATAATACTAAGGATGATAGCGGGAATGTTCAAGTATATGCATCAACATATGATCCAACGGGTAAAGATACTAAGTTATATCCAGTAGAAACAGAAAAGGAATGGAAAATAGTTGAAACAATATTGAATACTATTCAAGAGGAACAAGCAAAAAAGAATAAAGAAGACGAAAATTAACATGAAGGAGTAGTATATGAAAAGATTTAGGAATATAGCACTAACTATATTAATTTTAGTAGCAGTTATAATAGTTACGTTCGGTATTACATATAATGTTAAACTGGCACCAATAAGTAATAGTGACGAAGTAGTTAAAGTAGCAATTCCAGTGGGAACTGTGCTTAATGATATAGGAGATATTTTAGAAGAAAAAGAGTTAATTAAATCAGCATTTTTCTTTAATTTGTATTTAAAATTAAATAATATTACAGAAATAGAGGCTGCGTCATATAAACTTACGCCAGATATGGGTGTTAAAAAAATGGTAGCAACTCTACTAGAAGGTGGAGTGGGAAGAGAAGAAGTCAATATAACTTTTAGAGAAGGATTAAATATGCGTGCTGTGGCAAGAATAATTGAAAACAACACTTTTAATTCTTATGATGAAGTTATGAATAAAATTGCTGATAAAGATTATTTGAAAAAATTAATAGATAAATATTGGTTTTTGGAAGATGAAATTTTAGATGAAGATATCTATTATCCACTTGAAGGATATTTGTTCCCCGAGACGTATAGAATATATGAAGATTCATCAGTTGCAACTATATTTGAGAAAATGCTTGACCATACAAGCATTATTTTAGAAAAATATAAAAGTAAAATAGAAACAAGTGATTATTCAATTCATGAAATATTGACACTCGCATCAATTGTTGAGTTAGAGGGGGCATCTTCTAATGACAGAGCCAAAGTAGCAGGAGTATTTTACAATAGATTGAAATCAGGATGGACTTTAGGAAGCGATGTAACCGGATATTATGGTGCTAAAATGGACGATTGGACTAAAGGGTTAGGTAGCCATATAAACGATTGCAATGCTTATAATACTAGAGGAACATGTGTATCTAAATTACCAGTAGGTCCAATTTGTAATTCTGGGGAAGCATCTATTAGAGCAACACTATACCCAACATCACATTCTTACTATTATTTTGTAGCAGACTGTAAAGGAAATACATATTTAAATAAAACAGAGTCAGGGCATAATAATACTATTGCCACACTTAAAAGTGAAGGCAATTGGTGTGATATGTAGGAGGGCATCATATGGAAAATATATATAATAAGATTAGAGAAATGAAAAAGAAAGCATTAGATGATAATATTCCAATTATGGTAGATGATGGAATTGATTTTATGATTAATTTTATTGATACTCACGATATCAGGAGTATTTTGGAAATAGGCACAGGAACAGGATATTCATCAATTATGATGGCTCTTTCACAGCCTAATCTAAAAATAACCACTATTGAAAAAAATAAAGAAAGATACTTTGAGGCACTAAAAAATGTTAAAAAATTTAAACAAGAAGAGCGAATAACTTTAATTTATAAAGATGCTTTGACAGTAAGATTAGCAGATAAATTTGATTTAATATTCATTGATGCCGCTAAAGGCAAAAATAAAGAATTTTTCACACACTTTGAGAAGAATTTAAATACAAGCGGATATGTTATTACTGACAATATGGCATTCCACGGATATGTTGCCCAAGAAGAAAAGAAAATTGAAAGTAAAAACATTAGATCGTTAGTAAGAAAAATAAAAGAATATATATATTTTTTGGAAAATAATATTCGATATAAGACTAAAATATATGATGTTGGTGATGGTATAGCAGTTTCTGAAAAGAGGTTGTAATATGAAAATAATTGTTAAAAACCCAGATATAAATATATTGAATAGTTATATTAAAAAGGGCGCAGATGCGTTTCTTTTTGGCATAAAAGGATTTTCAATTAACAATAGATGTGCCTTAACGACAGCTTCACTACAAATAATTAAAAATATGATTGGTGATGATAAGCCAATGTTTATAGAATTAGATAAGATTTTTTCTAATAAGGAACTTGCCTCTTTAGAAAAGTTATTGATAAAACTTGATACAATGAAATTTGACGGTATTTTTTTTCATGATGTTGCAGTACTAAATATTGCAACGCGACTTGATTTGAAAACTGATTTAATATGGGATCAAAGTTTTATGGCAACAAATTATGAAACCATTAATTATTATATTTCTAAAGGAATAAAAGGCACAGTTTTAGCTAATGTTATAACAACCAAGGACATGGTTGCAATAGCACATAAACTTAAAAATATATCATTTTTTGTTAATATATTTGGATACCAAATGGCTTCTTTTTCTAAAAGGGAACTACTTACTAATTATTTTAAATATCATAAAAAGAGTAAAACTAATAAAATGTATTTAATAACAGATGAAAAATCTGAAGAAAGTTATCCAATAATAGAAAATATTGAAGGGACGATGATTTATTCTAGTAATATATTAAATGGAATAATGGAAATTAATAAACTGAAACAGGCAAATATTGGGTATGTTATTATGGATGAATATTTAATTAGTCATATCAAATTTATGGATATTTTAGACCTTTATGCTAAAGGAATTCATGGTGATTTAGATGACGCGTGGCTTAGAACATATAACATGGAGATAAAGAAAAACTATAAAAATATGGATGATGGGTTCTTTAATAAAGAGACTATCTATAAGGTGA